>VAPF01041243.1_pt1 | contig 10646 bp, 10 predicted proteins | sample 3393931 | NCBI WGS metagenome assembly VAPF01 (sample SAMN08290437, study PRJNA428436) | hydrothermal vent metagenome | isolation source: Deep-sea hydrothermal vent chimney | place: Atlantic Ocean: South-mid Altantic Ridge | depth 2773 m m | reverse complement strand
TGCCTTAATTCCTGGAATGTCTCCGCCGGAAGTTCGTTTTTTGTATGGATGATAAGGTCCGGGCTGTATTCTTTTATTATCTCGAAAATTTTGTTTTCAGGGTTTGATATCGAGGCCGGATTGAATGGCCGAACAATGTGACCGTTCTTCTCAAGCCCTATTTTGTAATACCACCCATTGTTCCAGTGTTTACTGAAGTCGGTTATTAATAAAATTCTGTATCGCATCACATAAGCCTCTTCTTTTTCAGTATGTCCCCGAAAAGGTTCTCATAGGTTTTGACCGTGTTCCCGATAGAAAAAGATTTTGATCGTTCCCTCGCTTTTCCGCCGAGTTCATTTCTTAAGGAAGGATCATCTATTAACATTTTTATTGTCTTTGCGAGCGCCTCTTCATCTCCCCGGGGGACGAATATTCCTGTATCAGCAAGAACTTCCCTGTTGGAAGGAATATCCGATGCAACCACGGGAAGTCCCGCGGCCATCGCCTCGATCAAGGCGGTGGGGAAGCCTTCCCACAGGGATGGAAAGCAGAAGATATCAAGTGAATTTAAAAATAATGGTATTTTTTCAGGACTCAACTGTCCGGTGAAAGTGCAGTCAACCTTGAGCCGGTCAGCAAGGCCCCTTAATTCCGCCCTTAGAGGACCATCTCCCGCAATAGCAACGGAGGTGTCTTTCAATCCCGAGACAGCCGACAGCAGGATTTTATGCCCCTTTTCCTCCTTAAGCCTTCCTGTCGTTCCTACTAGCAATGAATGGACCGGGATATTCATCAGCCTGCCTGCTTCCTGTTTGGGCGTGTCCTGATTGAATTTATCCATTACTATGCCGTTATAATTCACCTTTATCTTTTTAGCGTTAACTCCGTCGTATCTCATTATATCCGAAGCAACGGTATTGGATACGGCAACCAGTTTGTCGCTGAAAAAAGCAAGAAGCCGGTTCAGGAATCTCCTGTGAATCTTGGGCTCGTTTGGTGATTTATACGAACTGTGAAAAGAAGGAACCATCACCGGTACGCCTGCAAGTATGCCGGCAAGCCTTCCGTACAGATTGGCATGGTACTGGTGTGTCCTGAGGACATGTATATTTTCCCGTTTAAGAAGTTTATAGAGGGCATAAACCGCACTCCAGTCAAATCCGCGTCCTTTCATTTTGTTAAGGACATCCACTTTATGGCCCGACCTTATTAATTCATCCGCTATATCTCCGCCTTCCTTTATGCAGCAGACACTGACATTGAACCGTTTTTTGTCATAGCCCCTCACAACTTTTAGAAGCATATTCTCCACGCCGCCGACAGGCAGACTGCTAACCACATGAAGAACGTTAAATATCCTGTTGTCTGGTTCCGACATTATTCTCCTTATGGAGTTGTTCTCCAGTGCTATTGAAAACCGGGATTATTATACTCACACCTTCCATCTACGCTCCGTGTAGTGTTTCAACAGCCGCAAAAATTTATCTCTTTTTTTTATGCCCGATGCATCGAGATAATGGTTTAGCAGCGCCCTCTTTTCATCGTCGAAAAAAGGGAGTCCAGGATAATTAAGACCTGCCAGGTCTTTTGCAAGGGGCCTCAAGCTGAAAGGTTTGTTCTTTCTTATGCTGTCAATGTCTATGAAACCCGAGACGCCCGCGTCAGTTACAAAAACATGAGAAAGGTGGGCGTCTCCAAACCAGTAACCCAGAAGATGGACCCTTGCCACTTCGTCCATAATTTTTAAATACATCTCCATGGACAGGGATTTTTTCTCTCTTATCAGGATCTCATAGAGCGATTTCCCTTCGATCTTCTTCATGACGAAGATGGGTCTCTTTTTCCCCCCGAGGGTGCCATATGCCTCCACCTCCGGCACTTTTACGCCCTCAGCCAACAGTTGTTCGGAAAGAACATATATGCGACCGGACTTGTCCAACAGGGGAAATAATATTCTGTTTTTCAGAGTTAGAGGGTTAAGTATTTTAAAAAAGCAACCGGCCTTTTTATTATAAAGCAGGGTTGTTTTTTTAACAGTAGGATACAAATCAAATCCCTCTCTCCTGAATATTTCTTTCGCCTTTTCATTAATCCCCCTGACATGTTCAAACATAAAAGGGTGCTGTTTTGCCAACAGGCACAATTTTATTATATACCGGGACAGCGCATCCTTATAATAAATGAATGCCGTATCATCTCTAAAAAGAGTCATGTTACCGGAGGACATTCAACCCCCCAAGGTAATATCTTCCGGCACATGTCAACAGGGACTTACCGGACATTGATAACCTCCCTGTACAAAGCCTCTGTCCGGTCTATCATTTTATCAACAGTAAATTTTTCGAGTATCGTAGATCTTGCATTCCTTCCAATCTGTCTCCTGTAGCTCTTATTCCGTACAAGAGGAACAACTTTTTCAGCCAGGTCTTCGGGATTTTGGGGCTTAAAGTATAATCCGTTTACTCCATTTTCAATAAATTCCCTGAACGTGGGGATGTCCGATACCGCCACGGGTCTCTCCATGGCCATGGCCTCGAGAAGTGCGGTCCCAAGCCCCTCCAGGTATGAGGGGTATACAAATACATCTATTGTTTTTAAAACCCTCGCGATGTCGTTCCTGTGCCCCAGCAAAATAACTTTGTCCCTGAATTCTTCTTTTACATAATCAAGATATTTACTCTTTCTTGACTCAAGCAACCCCCCTGCAACCAGTAAAAAACAGGGGGATTTTCTGCATATAATATTAAAAGCCCTGAATAGGTATTCCTGCCCTTTTACGCGTGTAAACGTGGATGTATTTCCTATGACTGTTGCTTCAGGAGGGATGTTGAGTTCTCGTTTCAGGTCCTCCACCACCCCGGCATCAATAATATCCTCATTAACCGACGAAGTTATAACAGTGATCTTTTTCCCGTTTAAGCCGCAGCGTATAAGCACATCTTTTATGGCCTTACTTATAGATATAATTTTACCGGGCGCAGCATAGATCAACCTTGTCAGAGGGTCTCTTCCAATAGGGTAAAGGTTATGCCGAAACCTTACAAGGTGTTTGCCTGTAAGTTTTGCGGCTATTCCACCCGCCCAGCTATCAACGGAGCTATGAGTGGATACTATATCAATCTTTTCTTTCCTGATAATATCCATTATTTTGGGAATAGTTTTAAGATGAGCCTGCTTGACCATGTTCACTTCATAAACTTTTATGCCTGCCTTTTTTGCTTTTTCCGCAAGCACACTGCCCTTGTGGCATACAATAATAGCTCTATGCCCTTTTTTAGTTAAACCAAGGGATTCAGCCAGGACTCTGTTCTGCTGTCCCCCCCATTTCTTAAGGGTCTCGGTATGAAGGATTGTCATTTTCATATTTCGATTATATTCAGCAAGAAGGCGTGGTCCAATTTTTAAAAATCGGCAGATCTAAATATGGATAATGCCTCATCGGCTGACAATTTTTCTCTTTAGTATATAAAACCTGTGGACGCAATTTATTTCATTCAGGAATTCTTTTTCGATCTCAAACAGTTCGGATATCCGGCGAACAACCTGTTTTCCTGATACGCCCCTGCCAATTTCCCAGTGATGCTGCCTGCTTGCACAGCGTTTCTTTGTGAAAGGATTTTTTATTATCAAGGTCCTTTCGCTTAAGAAAGGCAGACTAAACGCAATTTTCAGATGTTTCCTGCGGTGGGGTAAGGACAGAACCACCCGTTTTTTCGCTACCCTGTGCAATTCACTCAGTGCAACGGAAAATTTATCAAAAGGAATATGCTCCAGGACCTGACAGCATATCGCCACATCAAAGGCGTCATTTCCAAAAGGAAGATTTGTTACGTCACCAACTATGTCCGGTGAAACGGCATCGTTGATATCCAGCGTTACAACGTTGACTTTCCCGTTGCCGAGCAGTTTTATGGTATTTTCCGTAATGCCGCTTCCCTTGCCGGCCACCAGGACATCAGAAGGAAACACCTCAAGGGTCTCTGAAACCTGGTACCAGTAACTGAGCCATCGCGGCTTTGAATTGTAGCCTAATGTCAGATATGAATCATTCATCTTCCCGACCCAGTAACTCCATGTAAAGACCTTCTGTTTTATCAAGCATGCCTGCAAACAAATAATCCGATATAACCAACCTTCTACCCTTTTCCCCTAACTGTATTGACAGTTCTTTATTATGCAGCAGTCTGATAATTGCTTCAGCTATGCCATCAGGGTCTTTCAGCGGCACAAGAATGCCCGTATTATCTTCAATAACGACTTCTTTCAACGGGGGAAGATCGGACGCAATTACAGGTTTTTTCATAGCCATTGCCTGTAATATAGTCTGCGGCACACCTTCGTTGGCATAAGAAGGATGAACGAGGATATCTATCGAGTGTAATATATCTGCTACATCCTTTCTATGCCCTAACATATACACCTTATCTCCTACCCCGGTCTCTGCTATCGTCTGCTCAAGGGTCTTTCTGTGAGGTCCATTTCCCGCTATCACAAACCTTGCTTCAGGGACCTCTCTCAAAACCAGGGGGATCGCCTTTACAAGGTGATCGAGTCCCTTCCAGCTCCTGATTACCGATACGGCGCCGATCAGTGGAGTTGATGATTTAAGATTAAGCTCCTTGCGGATATCAGAATGTTTTGTTTCAGGATTAAATACTTCGGCATCCACCCCTGTTGGGATAGATATAATCTTGTCAGGGTTAAAATTATTTGTCCTGACCATCTGCTCTTTTATTGCTTCGCCCGTTGTGATAATAAATTGGGGAAGTGAGTTGTACAAAAGACCGGTCAACGGATTTTTGCCGATTGGAGTAGAGAGGTGTCTCGTCCTGAGCGTAAGGGGTCTGTTTTTTGCAATCCTCGCTGCAGGAAGCACAAGCCAGCTGTCCTTTGAGCTGTGAGTATTTACAATATCAAGCTTCTCCTTCTCTATAAGCGTCTTAAAAAATAATACGATACTAAAAAAGTTCCGCCTCCTGAATTCAACCGGTATCGTCTTAAGACCTTCTTTTTCCGCGTTTGACAACAGCCCGCTCTCCGGATGAGCTGCGATGATGACACTATGGCCCCGCTCTCTCATTCCAATTGCTTCACGGAGAATCCTTATCTCCTGACCACCCCATCCCATCGATGCTTCTGTGTGAAGAATACGCATATTATCAGAAATATCTCAGGTAGGCCCTGCTCAACCAGCCCCTTGAATGAATAAAGAGTTTCTTTCTGAAAGTGAAAGGGCCTATATTGCCGATCACCAGCCGCTTAATCCTCCATGTCTCCGTCGCGGACGTATTCGCACCTTTTTCAGTAGTAAAGAGAAGCTCATAACCCGAAGACCTCGCCGCATCCACGTAGTCTGTATCATATTTTCCCCACGGCCAGCAGAGTACATTGCAGTCTTTATTCAATTTATCCTCAATTATTTTTTTTGAGATCTCAAGCTCCTCACGCAGTATGTCCGCACGTTTTGCTTTGTCGCTGTATAATTTGTCCCATCTCTGATGGGTATGAGTATGGGACTGAACATCTATTAGTCCCGACCCCTCCATCTCTCTCAACTCCTCCCATGACAGTACAACCCCGGAGCCGCGATTTTCCGCAATCATATTCTCGCACTCTCCATGGGAAGGCAGACCCATAACTGTTCCTTCGTCGGACCTTTGCCTTCTTCCCTTTTCGGAAATCAGGGATGTAACAATGAAAATGACGGCCTTCATATTATATTGTTTCAGTATCGGGAATGCAAAAACCCAGTTATCAAGCCATCCGTCATCAAACGTTATCATGACAGGCCTTTTTGGTGGTAGTTGCCGGCCCTTTATGATTGATAAAAATTCATTCGTATGAAGTGCGGTAAACCCGCGGTCTTTGAGATACCTCATATGGCGTTCAAATATCCGTGGCCTGACATTAATAAAATCGCCCTCGGGATTGACATGATGATACATCAACACGGGGACACTGAAATTATTTCTGTTCATAATTATTACACTCCTCCAGCCCCCGGGTGGAATCGGTGGAACCCCTTTCGTACGTAATAAAAGAGACAGACAGGAAAAGATAAAGACTACCGCTCCGCTGCATTCCTCTATTAAGAATTATCACTGGAAAGCGCGAACGCATTATAAAGCTTCATGTAAGTATTGTTCCTTGAAATAAGCTGATCGTGGGTTCCGATATCGACTATTTTCCCATTGTCGAGGATCACTATTCTATCGGCATTCTTGATCGTAGACAGCCTGTGCGCGATAACAATGGTTGTTCTCCCTTTCATTAATTTCTCCAGGGCATCATGGACAAGCGCCTCGGAGACCGAATCGAGCGAGGAGGTGGCTTCATCAAGTATCAGTATCGGCGGATTCTTCAGTATCGCCCTTGCTATGGCCAGCCTCTGCCTCTGCCCACCCGAAAGCTTGAGACCCCTCTCGCCTATGACTGTATCGTATTTTTCCGGTAATTCCATGATAAACTCATCCGCGTACGCCAGTCCCGCCGCCTCAACAATCTCGCTTTCCGTGGCCCCTGCCCGCCCGAAAGCTATGTTTTCCCGGACAGTATCATCAAAAAGTATTACATCCTGGCTGACAATCCCTATCAGTTTCCTGAATGAATGCAGTTCCACCTCATTTATATCTATTCCGTCAATCGTTATTGTACCGCTGGAAGGTTTGATAAATCTTGAAACTAAATCAACCAGCGTTGATTTCCCTACGCCGCTCTGACCGACAATAGCAATGACCTCGCCATGTTTTATTTCAAGGTTTATGTCTTTTAATACCAGGGGACCTCTTTCTTCATAGGCAAAAGTCACATTTTCGAATCTCAGCGATTTCCTGAATTCATTTATTTTAATGCTGCCTCCCTCTTCGTGTCCGATATCAAACAGTTTATCGACTCTTTCTATTGAAGCCATTGTTTCCTGCAGGGTGTTATAACCATCACCAATCTTTTTAACGGGGGTGAACACCATATAAACAGCTACCAGGATAGAGGCAAGATCACCGGGGGTAATAATCCCACTGACAACCAGCGTAACACCATACCACATCGCAACTGCTATGCCAATTCCCGTTGCCGCATCAATGACAAGCTTGGTAAACTCCTTCAGCCTCATCACCCTCAGCATCTCCCTGTAGTAGCGCTGGTTTTCAGCCCTGAATTTATCTCCCATCATCTCTTCCCGGTTAAATATCTTGATCACACGCGCGCCAAGGATTGCCTCACCGACTTTATGGGTAACCATGGATATTCTCCTCTGCGCCCGTTTTCTCTTCTTTTTAACGCTCTTGCCGAATTTTTTTGTGCTGTACGCCAGGAAAGGAACCAACAGCAATATCATCAATGTCAGGTCCCATCTCCTGTAAAAAGCGACACCTAAAAGAAAAATCACAGTGGGCACTTCTATCACAAATGTTTTTATCACGGTTGAAACCAGTCCCTTGAACGCCCCAACGTCATTTATGACCCTTGATATGATCATCCCCGATGACTCCCGGTTGAAATAACCGACGGGCAGATAAAGAATGTGCGTATATAATTTATTCCTTATTTCCCGTATTAATTTCATCCCCGCCGACTGCATCAAATACATCTGTCCGAAATGAAGAAGCCCTTTAGTTACAAAAAGCAGAACAATACCGGCCGGAATGAATTTTATATATTCATATTTTTTCTGAACCAGAATTTCATCAAGCGCCGGCTTTACAAGCCAGGCAATGGCCGCTGTGATACCTGAAACCGCAAGGCCGAGTACAATAGCACCGAATATCCTCGGCCAGTACGGCCTTGTAAGTTGACTTATCTTTCTGAAAATCTGCATTTTTATAGTATAAACAATTTATACGAATCTAAAAAAGTGACAGGAAATCCATGCCGGGGGAAATGTGGTGATTTTAGTAGCGGCCCCTTACCAGCGTCGCCGTAACATGACCGATCGCCACCTTGGTCCGCAGTTTGACGGGAACGTGTTTGTCATCATCCGTAAGCCATATATACATGGCCCCTTTTCTGTTGAAAACACCTTCCGATTTCATAAGCGGCTTTATAAGAACCGTATCAAAAGTCCCGAGCTTCGTCGTTATCCTTTCCTTTCTGAGAATCTGCACCTCGACATTCCACATCTTCCTGCTGTCAAAGATATTAACGAAGACCGGCTTCCCGACCTCGAGTTTTAATGTCCTGACATAATAAAAACTCGAAAGCGGGTCAAAGGTATCCGCCAGAATTTCGACGTTTTTTTTATCATCGTCAAGGTGGTCGATGAAGGTCGCGTTATGGTTGCCATGGTCGAAAATTACCTCTTTATCGCGCCTGTGCCTGCCCTCTCTTATCTTAACCCTGTAACGCAGCGGTAATCCCAAATAAGGTCTTGCCGGATTCTTGGCAACTGTAGACACTATCCTGTCTTCAACAGGATAAAAAAAGGAGACCCAGTCGGCCGAGCGGGCGGTCGAGATAATCTTTATCGAATCTTTTTTATCTACTATTTTGAGAGTTGCTGTGCCTGCCTTGATACCCGACCATTTCAGTTCATAGACCAGTTTTTCCGGGATCTCAAAACCGGAGGCCCCGGGGGGCGCAAAAACACATAAAAAAGATAATACTAACAGGATATTGCAAAAGCAGGACTCTATATTTCTCATACCATCAATTCCAGGTTTACCACAAATGGCGCATAAAATTCATTGAATAATGGATCGTCCGCCCGATATTCATATAATATCTGGTATTGACCTCTGTTTGTCGGGCATTAGTATACTGCAATTTAGTATATACTATTACCAAATAATTATTAAGAATATCATTTTTATGATATATTAGTTATTATGCATATTATTCCAGCAATAGATCTGAAAAACGGCCAGTGTGTCCGGTTGCGTCAGGGAAAGAAAGACAGTGTAACCGTCTACGCCAAAGATCCATCGATAGCCGCCAGGAAATGGGAAGCCCTCGGCGCAAAGATACTCCACGTCGTTGACCTGGACGGCGCTTTTACCGGCAACCAGAAAAACCTCAAGAGCATCCTGGATATAAGGATGTCAGTAAGAATGAAGATACAGGTCGGTGGTGGGATAAGGAATATAACGGCTGCGGACAGGCTTCTGAAGGCCGGGATAAACCGTATAATCATCGGAACGTCGGCGATAGAAGACTCCGAGTTCATGATCGAAGTATGCGACAGATTCCCCGGCAAGATTTTCGTCGGCATCGACGCAATAGACGGAAAAGTGGCTGTCAGGGGATGGGAAACAGTAAGCACTATTGAAGCAAGGGAATTCGCAAAAAGGATTGAAACAATAGGAGTTTCAGGCATTATATACACCGACATTTCCAGAGATGGCATGCTCTCGGGCCCTAACCTGCAGGCGCTGGAGGAAATGGTTAACATCGTAAATATACCGGTAATCGCCTCGGGAGGCATTGCGACAATAGAAGACATTAAGAACCTTTTAAAGATAAAAAAACTCTGGGGCGCGATAACAGGCAAAGCTATATATTCCGGGTCGCTTAACCTGAAAGAGGCAATTAAGATCGCGGAGACGGCCGGGGAGTGATCCGGCACAAGATAAATCTTCCCTGCCACTTGTACCCTTAGCGGGAAACAAACCAGTATTTTGAAGCAGCGGTGCCCGCTGCTTCATGAAATGTCAGAGAGACTGCTTTTATTCACTATGCTTTGACTGATTTAAAAAAACTGATTCAGGTATTTCAGAAAGGCTGATACAGATGACCGACTCAAGCCGTACCAATAACATATTCCTTATACGGAGCACCAAGTGTTTGCAAAAAGGATAATACCGTGTCTTGACGTAAAAGACGGTCGCGTAGTAAAAGGGGTGAGTTTCGTGAACCTGCGGGACGCTGGAGACCCGGTGGAGAACGCGAAATTCTATGATGAACAGGGCGCTGACGAACTTATATTCCTTGATATTACCGCATCCCATGAAAAGAGGAAGATAATCCTGGACATTGTTATGAGAACCGCGGAAGACGTATTCATGCCGCTTACTGTTGGGGGAGGAATCAAGACCCTCGATGATATAAGAGACCTTCTCAACGCCGGATGCGACAAGGTTTCGATCAATACAACCGCTGTAAAAGACCCGTATTTCATAAGCAGGGCCGCCGCCAAGTTCGGAAGCCAGTGCATTGTGGTAGCGGTTGACGCAAAAAGGGCTGTCGCCGACATGTCCGACGCAACGGGAGAAGACTGGGCCGATGACCAGTCACTCAGGGATGTCCGCCTTGAACCGTCCGCTGAAGGATTAAGATGGGCGATCTCGACGCACGGCGGAAGAAAGATGAAGCTCATAGACGCCGTTAAATGGGCGAAAAAAATGGAAGAACTTGGAGCTGGGGAGATAATGTTAACCAGTATGGACAAGGACGGGACTAAAGACGGATATGATATAGAGTTAACACGAACCATATCAGAGACTGTCTCTATCCCCGTGATCGCGTCAGGCGGCGCAGGCACTCTGCATCATTTATATGAAGCCCTTGCCGAAGGCAAGGCGGATGCCGTCCTGGCCGCTTCCATCTTCCACTTCAGGGAGTTTACAGTTAAAGAGGCCAAAGAATATCTCAAGTCAAAAGGGATTTCTGTCAGGCTTTAGATACCGGCGATAATTTGACTGCCTGAACCTGAAGGCGCCGGCCTTTCTTTA
>VAPF01057068.1_pt1 | contig 10658 bp, 11 predicted proteins | sample 3393931 | NCBI WGS metagenome assembly VAPF01 (sample SAMN08290437, study PRJNA428436) | hydrothermal vent metagenome | isolation source: Deep-sea hydrothermal vent chimney | place: Atlantic Ocean: South-mid Altantic Ridge | depth 2773 m m | reverse complement strand
CCTTTGGAATGACCCCTATATCCAGTGTTGGATTTTTTAGCTTAAGTGCGGCTGCCTGATCAGTCTCAATAATGCGTGAAGGGACTTTCTCTATTAACTCCAAAATAGAAGGGTTACCTGGCCCTCTCACTCTGAATACAGCATCAACCGCATTAGAAATGAAAGCCCAATTTGCAGCGGAAGTGGACATAGACATCGCATCAATATCACCTTCATAAATTCCATAATGATTGGCTAAAAACCAAAAGCTATCGTATTGCCCACTGCTTTTAGACGCAATAGCAATCTGCTTGCCTCTAAGGTCAGAAATACTTTGAATATCCGACCCCTGACGTACAACCAACTGAAATACATCGGGATAAAGTTGTGCAACTAGACGAGCGGCAGGCAGGGTTTTTGTATCTGCTTGAATGGTTGCCATCTGTACTTTTCCAGATTCAAGCAACTCCATATTTTGATTTGAACCCTGAGTTTCCAAAACTTCGACAATAAGGTTGGGGTTAAAGCGCTCCGCAATTAAAGCAATCGACTGCGCAATCGTAAAAGATTCGGAGCCTTGGGAACCGGCAGCAATTCGTATTTTTTGGGTTTTGGTTTTGTCAAAATAGGCCCATAAGCCTAATAGGATAACAGTGACAAGAAGAGAGACAATTATTACAGGAAGTAACTTTCTCATAACAACAAAAAATTACCTGAAGGATACAAGTCGATTCGTTGAGTGGGGCACGGTACAAATCATAATTTGGCAATAAAAAAGCTATGGGGATAATGAGGCATGAACCTCTGACCACAAATGAAAATTCATGACCAGAGGTACAAAATTATATTTATTTTTCCATGTCATCAAATGCGTTTTTATCCTCAATATACTGATAAAATTCTTTACGCATATGAGGTTTGTACTCTTCGAATTTAATAAACCCATCAAGTAAAGCAATCATCTTTTCTCTATTGGCTTCACTCTGTTTTTTTTCATACTTTTTAAGTACATAATTAAGCTCATGTGTCTGCTTTGATATCATTTCACTGTCTTTAAACATAATTTATTTCTCCACCGTAGTGTTTTTTAACAAAATTCACGCTAATTCCTTAGCCGCTTTTATCCATCCAGAAACCATCTCTTCTGTCGGATTAATCCGTGTGCGGTGTTCCTTGGCATTCACCTCCTCCATGTTTTTAGTCAATGCATCAATATTTTGTTGGGCAAGACTCTCAACTGACTTAATGCCCGACGCTTCTAGAAGTTCTGCAAATTGACCACGAATACCGGAAACCCTGATCAAGTCAGCCATGCTCACCCACTTTCCAATGACGAATGCTTCAACCTTAACCGTCTGGGCAATCAACTCTCGTTCTTCAGATGTTCCACTGTTTGCAATCAGATCTGCTGTCGTTTTAATCTCTATGCTGCGCAGACGTTTGCCATAACCTTGACCAATTCCTTCTATCTCCTCAATATCATAAGTATCTTTAGGGCCATCAGCATCACCAACGCTCAATGAAGACGCAGATGCTTCAATATCATAGGATTTTTCTTTAAATTGATCACGCTCTTTTGTCAAACTTACTATCTGCGTATTCATATCATTAGCATCACTCTCAAAGCGCAAAAATGATGCTTTAAAGCCTTGATTTTCACTCTCAGCCTGACTGATACGAGCTTTATAACTTCCCACTTCGTCCAGCAGTGTATCCTCTCGTTTTTTACAACACAGTGATTTCAGTATCCACCCGATAATCCCACCAATAATTGCTGCAAGTAACAAACAAAACAGCATTTGAAAAATTAAATAACCCATAAATTAATCTCCAAGAATATTAAATTCAATACGACGATTTTCAGCTCTACCTTCGACTGTTTTGTTATTGGCAATTGACTTCATTTCACCATATCCGATTGCCACCAGACGATTAGAATTAATGTTTTTTTCCACCAGTCGTTTTACGACTGCCTGCGCACGCATCTCACTTAACTTTTGATTCATCGCACGAGGGCCACTAGAATCAGTATGCCCTGCAATCTCTATTCTGGTATCCGGACATTTCAAAGCAACTTCAGCTAACTTCTCAAGTAAGGTGTCACTCTCACTCTTGATCCTAGCTCTGGACACTTCAAAATAGATTTTTTGATTTGAAAGCAGATTATTAAATAGATTTTGGCAATCAATTGCAGCAACATGAACAACGACAGGTTCAACGTCTTCAAGTTTCACGTTGAAATCAATCAAGGTATATTGATTCGTTAGTGATTGAGATGAACGCTGCTCTAATTGGTCACGCATACTCTCAGAAGCTACATAGCCGGTAATAGAGAGGTCTGTATTATGAAAGTGTGCGGTCATATTAGTATAGTCACTCAAGTGATCAATAGCCGCTCGTTTAATCGAATCACCCCAACCCGCTGGTGCGCCAGCTTCAATTGTCATCTTGTCAATGACATTCGATGCACCCATACGTAATTTTGTGGCTTCAACAATATCGCTGCGTGTTGCCTCATCAGGTACATAACCTTCCAGTAAAACGTTAACACCATCATAAGTAACAACCAAATCATAATTTTTCGGTTCAGCGACGGCGATTGATTCAGATTCAACAGTCAGTTGATTATCTATAGCTCTAACACCCCAAATATTTTTAACAATATCGCCCGCTTGTGAACGCAACGCTTCTGTCGGCGCACTGCCCGTCAAAAGTAACTCGCGACCATCAGCAGAGACATTCGCCCATCCCATCCCTTCAGAAACCAAATCTGCACCAGAGCGTGCCTCCAAATCATCTTCGATAACAGGAGATTTCGTCTTGATACAAAAATAAGCCAATAAAAGAATAGCCAAAAGGCTCAAGATAATAATCATTTTTCTTGGCATGGCACCCTCATAAATTCACACCTCACCATCATCCTTGGTAGTTCTTGATGTAGTTATGTATTTTTTAATATTTCACAAATTTCCTTGTCGGGCGACCATTCTCCACCCATTGCAATCAACGTGTCAAGCTCAAAATCGCCAAACCACACAAAGTAAGTATTTACACCTACTTCCATGTTCTTTATGAAAAAATTTTCTTAATTTTAATGTACGCTTCATTACCAATGGTAATAAAAATCATCCCGAGTTATTATTCCATTACAAGATGTATAGAATCTATCTGTCTTGACTTTTTTCAACGTACATTAACAATCATAAATAAACGTAGGAGAACAACAATGAGTATTGCTAATCTGGCAGCTGAAATATTTATGAAAAAAATAGGGGGGTCTGGTGATTCGGGGAATATAGCCTCTGCTTTGACTGGCCTTTTAGGCGGAAATAACAGTGGTGGTGCTGGTGATCTCGATATCATGGGGCTGGTTTCCAAGCTTCAATCAGGCGATATGTCATCAATGGTCTCTTCATGGCTTGGTGATGGTAGTAATGATAGTATCTCTACAGACCAAGTAACCAATATGCTTGGTGAATCAAAGATCTCTGAATTTGCATCCAAACTCGGCGTAGATCCCAGCACAGCATTGAACGGTCTAAAAGATACCATTCCAGATGTGATTGATCAGTCCAGTAGTGGCGGATCACTGCTGGATAGTATTGGCGGTTTGAGCGGCGCATTAAATATTGCTAAAAAATTATTCTAAATTTAAAAAATAGTATAGGCCTGATTTTTTTCAGGCTCTATACTGCATTGTTCAGGACAACTCTATGAAACCATCTACGCCCCTTCCCTTGCTGTTTATAGTTTGCTTCAGCATTTTACTTACTGGTTGCGCCACGGCTTACTACAAAACGATGGAGAGTGTTGGCATCCATAAGCGTGATATTTTAGTGGATCGGGTTGAAGAGGCGCGTGATGCTCAAACAGAGTCAAAAGAACAATTTGAATCGGCATTAGAACAATTTACCTCTGTATTGAGCTTTGATGGCGGTGAACTGGAAGATAAATATAATCAGCTCAACAAAGAGTACGAGCGAAGTGCTGACCGTGCGGAAGATGTCAGCGAGCGCATTGAAAGCGTTGAAGATGTCGCTGAAGCACTTTTTAAAGAGTGGAAAACGGAAATAGAAGAGTATCAAAGTAATAAGTTGCGCCAATCCAGTGAGCAGAAATTGAAACAGACTCAGCGTCAGTACAAAAAACTGATCAGCGCAATGAAAAAAGCCGAGTCAAAAATTACTCCAGTATTATCAGCACTGCGCGACCAGGTGTTATTTCTCAAGCATAATCTGAATGCTAAGGCGATCGCTTCGCTTCATTCTGAATTAGGAAGCATCAAAAGCGACGTTTCCAAACTTATAAAAGAGATGGAAGCATCAATTAAAGAAGCGGATACGTTCATCAATAAAATGGAAGATTGATGGTCAAAACCCACATCACCCATACCTTTGAAATTGAACCCTTTATAACTAAGGACGGCTCTATTATCAGAGAGCTGATGCATCCTGATCATCATGCAAGTGAATATCAAAGCATTGCGGAAGCGACGATTCTAACTGGAAACAAAACATTGCTTCACCAACATCAAAAAACAGAAGAAATTTACTATATAAAAACGGGAACAGGCCGTATGACACTTGGCAGTAAAAAATTCACTGTGGTTCCAAATGATACCATCTGCATCAGCCCTGAAACAGCACATTGCATAGAAAATATTGGCGATGAACCTCTCGTACTATTGTGCTGTTGCACCCCTAGCTACTCTCATGAAGATACAGAGTTACTCATTTGAACAAATCATGACTGTTCTGTGCCCTATGAGCTAATATGTCGTTTTTGTCTAAAAACAGTTCTTGAACTTTTTTTAGACACTTTTTTTCTGCTACTCTTATCAATAAAAGCAGGCGTTCCTTTTAGAGCGCTCTCGCTAAAATCACGCAATAACACATCTGAAACAACCTGTTTATTTAACGAATAACACTCAATTAACCCTTCGTATAACAGTTTAAACAAACGAGGCAATGCAAGCTTATGTGTCTGCCCAGTTGTTTCGAACAACCAGTCACTGAGCAGCATAAAACGCTCAAAGGGTTGATCTTCTAATATAAGCGGTAAGGCATTCTTGAAGCGCCCACTATTTGCAATTAAATCCCAGTAGCGCGCAAAACGCACTAATCGTTGCATCGTAAAAAAATCAATTAGACTTGTACTTAATATCTGATACGGTGGATAAGGTGCATATTTCATTTCATACATATCAGTATGCCGAACCAGTGGCGTTCCACGCAGTCGTTTTAAGATTCCAACCTGAATTTCATGTGGCTTGCAAGCAACTAACTGATTAAAACCAAGCGCAATGCTTCCAATATTTTCACCCGGCAAACCCAGAATCAAATCTGTGTGTAAATGTGCTTGAGTTTCATTGCGTAACCAACGAATATTTGCCTTGCTTTTTTCAGTATCTTGCCTGCGACTAATTAAGCTTTGTATTTCAGTATTAAATGTTTGAATACCAATTTCAAACTGTAATGACCCTTCTGGGAATTTTTGAATCACCGCATTCAATTTTTCAGGTAAATGATCAGGAATAACTTCAAAGTGTAAAAACAGATCATCATCTAATCGCTCAAGAAAGAACTCCAGAATTTTTATACTGCTGTCAATTTTCAGGTTAAACGTCCGATCAACAAATTTAAAACGTCGTGCACCTCGCTCATATAGTCTACTCATGGCCATTTGAAATAGGTCAATTTCAAATGGCCATGCCGTTTTATCGAGTGCAGACAGGCAAAATTCACACTTAAAAGGGCATCCCCGAGAGGCCTCAACGTAAAGGATGCGATGCTCAATATCTTCATCCGTGTACAAGTCATAGGGCATCACAATCTCGGAAAGGGGAACTCTATTGGGTGGAATCACCTTTGTCGGTGGAAAATCCTCCTTCATAAGTTGCTGACATAACTGCCTAAAACTCACCTCCCCCGCACCACGCACAACATAGTCAACCAAGTTGACTATGGGCTGTGAATCCCATTCATAGCTGACTTCAGGGCCACCGAGCACAATAGTAATATCAGGGCGCACTTCTTTTAATAATGCGACAACCTGAGTCGTCTGCTCAACATTCCAGATATACACACCCAGCCCGATAATACGCGGCTGATGCATTAAAAGCTGCTCAACTATATCAATAGAACGAGCTGTTACAATAAACTCAACAATGTGAGCTTCTGATTGCAATTCACCCAAATTCGCTTTCAGGTAGCGCAATCCTAGCGCTGAATGGATATAACGTGCATTAAGTGTGGAAAGGATGATTGATGACATTAATAAATTAGCGTTAGTAACTAAAAAAATAATATAGCTGTTACTTAAAAGGCAGTAAATACTAATATTTACTACCTTTTCACAACAACTTATAGGTAAGTTATTTTCTTACGTATTATCGTTATACAACCCTATTTCACTTGACTCTTCAGAATCAATACAATTTTTTGTAAAATCATTCCGACGCAGCTCTAAATTTTCCAGGTATTCTGGCGTAATATCTCCAGTCACATACTCACCTGTAAAACAAGAGGTATCAAAGCCTTTAACGGCAGTTGTTTCACGTAAAACTGATTGCACCAAACCATCAAGATCCTGATAGACAACCCAATCAGCACCAATTTCAGTCGCAACTTCCTCATCGGTACGATTATAAGCAATCAACTCTTCAACCGCCGGCATATCAATGCCATAAACATTGGGATAGCGAACTGCTGGAGCTGCGGAAGCAAAATAAACTTTTTTAGCCCCTGCCTCCCGAGCCATTTTTATAATCTGGCTGGATGTGGTTCCTCGAACAATAGAGTCATCAACAAGCAGTACATTTTTACCATTAAATTCCAGATCAATCGCATTCAGCTTTTGTCTTACAGATTTTTTACGCTCTTGCTGCCCAGGCATGATAAACGTACGGCCAATGTAGCGGTTTTTTATAAAGCCTTCTCGATATTTGACACCGAGATTGTAAGCAAGAGGCAGCGCTGAAGTTCGACTGGTATCAGGAATGGGAATGACCACATCAATATCATGCTCTGGATATTCACGAAGAATTTTTTCAGCCAACTGCTCGCCCATACGTAAACGTGCTTTATAAACTGAAATATCATCAATAATAGAGTCCGGACGTGCCAGATAAACAAACTCAAAAATACAAGGGGAATAAGTAGGCGCATCAATACATTGATGCGTAAAAAGCTCACCATCAGAGCGAATAAAAATAGCCTCACCGGGTGCTATATCACGTATCAGCTCAAACCCCAAAGCATCCAGAGCGACACTTTCAGAGGAGACCATATATTCTGGGCCAGACTCTGTTTCACGCTTTCCAAACACAACTGGGCGAATACCATAAGGATCACGAAACGCAACCATGCCATAACCCGTAATCATAGCAACTGCAGCATATCCCCCACGGCAACGCCGATGTACTCCTGCAATAGCCTCAAAAATATCATGCTCATCAATGCGTAATTTTCTTGCTTTATGCAATTCATGTGCAAAGACATTTAATAGCACTTCTGAATCAGACTCCGTATTAATATGCCGTAAGTCTTCACGAAACAGCTCGTCTTTCAAATGCTCTGCATTAGTTAAGTTCCCATTATGAGCCAATGCAATCCCATAAGGAGAGTTGACATAAAAGGGCTGAGCTTCAGCCGTTGATGAGCATCCGGCTGTTGGGTAACGCACATGTCCAACTCCCATTTTTCCGGTTAATCCTCTCATGTGTCGTGTTTTAAATACATCACGCACCAGACCGTTTGCTTTACGCAAATGAAACTTGCCCTTATCACAGGTGACTATACCCGCAGCATCTTGTCCTCGATGCTGAATCACTGTTAAGGCATCATAAATCGCCTGATTGACATTACCATTACTGCCCACTATGCCAATGATGCCACACATCAAAATTTCTCCAATTTTATAAAAATTAACCCAGATACTTCATGAGTTTGGATTAAAACTTCTGTTTTAACTGTTCAAAATAATCATCAGGAATTTCAACTGATGCATAATCAACCATAGCTGATGCTAACGGCTTAAAATACTGTAATAACTCAGACTCGACCCACCAGGATGTTTCAGGCATAGCAGTCATTCCCAGCAAAATCACAAACACGGTCACGATCAGCATGCCTCGTATCGTACCGAATAAAACACCGATCAAACGATCCAGCCCACTCAACCCTGCAGAGTGGATAAACTTTCCAATCTGGTGATTAACCAATGTCGATATAATTAAAACACTAATAAAAAGAAGAAAGAAAGTCACTCCAACTCGTAATGAGGGCGTGTCAATCGCACCTTCAAATACCACAGAGGCTTTATCTGCGAACTCTAAAGAGACCCATACCGCAACAATCCACCCCGCAAGTGACATGCCTTCACGCACAAAACCACGAATGATACTTATGATTGCAGAAATAACGATAATTCCAATAATGATATAATCTGGCCAACTCATCGCATTACTCTCCAGTTGTTACCACACTTGTACCTGCATGATGTTTAACGACCACACCTTTCATTCGAAACTCATCCATTAAATTAACCTGCAAATTATTAGAAGTCTTTTTGGATAGTTCAGGCCCGACTTTTACTCTGAATCTTTTACCTGTCGTCGTATCGATCCGTTCTATAAATGCACGATAACCCGATTTCTGCAATTTATTACGTAACGCTAACGCATTTTTTTTACTGGAAAAACTCGCAAGCTGTACAACCCATGCATTAGGTTTTTTTACTGATTTTTTGACTTCCTTAACAGCCTTGGAAGTTTCTGGTTGAAACTCAACAGGCAAGGAATCAAGCTGTTTTTGGCTTTCAACGACTTGAGTGGGATTAGAAATATCAGGTGCTTTAATGAGTTTTGAGGTGTCATCATCAAGGATCACCGATTGTTGAGGTTCATCCAGTGACAGCCGCTTTATAATAAAGCCATCAGGTTTTTCAGGAATTGGGCTCACAATCGTGCCCGATTGATTACTTTGTGATATATCAAGCAAAATCGGAACGACAATAGCGGTTAGCGCACCCAGCACAAGTAAACCAACAGTTCGTTGTTTTAGTTTTTTTGACACAACAATCTACAAAAATAATCAGTGAATCATGGTTGCGATAATATCAGTCCCAGCCATTACTTTACTACCCACACTGACATGTATTTTAGAGTTTTCAGGCAAATAAAGAACAACTCTTGCTGGAAAGAGATTAAAACCACTTCGTCGCCCCTGCCCCATACGTTCGCCAGCCTGATAAAAACAACTCAACCCCAGCGTGGCCGATGAACAATTAATCATCATAACATCATCTTTTTCATCTGTTTGAATATGCAACGCATAGCGTGGTTTGTAATGACCGCTACCCATTTTTTTTAGAGCTGAGTGTGTCCACAATGCTGCAATTCGCCCCTCAATAGGACTACGAACAAGATGACATCCAAAAAAACGCATTCGCATAACAATTCGAATGGCAGGCCGCTCAAGATAAACATCCGTCCGTTTACCAATGGCTTCTACCACGCCATCAACGGGACAGATAACACCGAGCGGTGCCGAAGGAACCTTACGCTTTGGATCACGAAAAAAAAATAGTAGAAAGGCAACAAACAGCCAGGCAGGTAGCGCAATCAAGAACCCATATTCATGCTGTAACACCACAACAAAAACAAGTGAAACAGCAATATATACAAAGCCCTCACGAGAAATAACCGGGCGATTATGATCAACCATAATTCAAATAAAAAGGCAGTTGTAACTTAATATTACTGCCTTTTTTGTCCTTGGTTAGTTTTTAGTTTTATCGACAATTTTATTGTCTGAAATCCATGACATCATACCCCGAAGACGAGCACCGACTTCTTCGATTTGGTGTTCACGGCCAATACGACGTTTTGCTTTTAACGTTGCAGCCCCAGCTTGATTTTCCAAAATAAACTCGCGTGCAAACTCACCATTTTGAATTTCAGTCAAAATACGGCGCATCTCTTTCTTGGTTTCATCGGTAATCACTCGTGGGCCCCGCGTCAGATCACCATACTCTGCTGTATTTGAAATGGAGTAACGCATGTTGGCGATTCCACCTTCATACATAAGATCAACAATTAATTTCAACTCATGCAAACATTCAAAATAGGCCATTTCAGGGGCATAACCCGCTTCAACCAATGTTTCAAAGCCTGCTTGAACCAATGCAGTTGCACCGCCACATAAAACAGCCTGTTCACCAAAAAGATCTGTTTCTGTCTCTTCCTGAAAGTTAGTTTCAATCACACCTGCACGGCCACCACCATTGGCACTGGCATATGAAAGTGCAATGGCTTTCGCCTGGCCACTTGCATCCTGGGAGACAGCAATCAGTGAAGGAACACCACCGCCTTGAGTATAGGTGGAACGTACCAGGTGACCTGGGCCTTTAGGGGCAATCATGATGACATCGAGATCAGCTCGTGGCTCAATCTGCTCATAATGGATATTAAAGCCATGAGCAAATGCTAATGCAGCCCCTTTTTTGATGTTAGGCTCAATCACATCACGATACAATGCAGCTTGATGTTCGTCAGGAGCCAGAATCATCACAACATCCGCATTTTTTACCGCTTCTTCAATAGATAGAACTTTTAAACCTGAAGCTTCAGCTTTTGAGACCGAGGAGGAACCTGATCGTAAACCCACGACCACATTAAT
>VAPF01057074.1_pt1 | contig 10663 bp, 12 predicted proteins | sample 3393931 | NCBI WGS metagenome assembly VAPF01 (sample SAMN08290437, study PRJNA428436) | hydrothermal vent metagenome | isolation source: Deep-sea hydrothermal vent chimney | place: Atlantic Ocean: South-mid Altantic Ridge | depth 2773 m m | reverse complement strand
TAAAAATAAAAGGCAAACAGTTTTACCGTTATGAAATTGCGGGGGAAGAATCCATTGCCGATTATGCCTCGTGGTCAACCGCCGTGTTAGGTGAAGAAGGAGAGGTCTTAGAGTACTTAGATTTAACAGGAAGTCAGTATCGTAAGGCATTGATTAAGAATGGAAAGTTACAGTCTGTTCTGTTTGCTTCGTCCAGTACCGAGCTGCCTCCCAGAAGTTGGTTAGGGTCTTTGTTTACAGCCTCTGAAATAGACGATAAAACACGTTTAAACCTTCTTGCAGGTCAGCTGACTGGCGCAAAAGACGAAGGAAAAATGATTTGTTCCTGTTTTGGCATTGGATTAAATACTATTATCGAGGCGATTCATAAAGACAAACTCACCAGCGTAGAGGCGATTGGAAAAGCCTTAAAAGCAGGGACTAATTGTGGCTCATGTTTGCCTGAATTAACGGGTATTTTAGCGAAGGAATTGAAATAACGGGTTCAGGTTAAAGTTCTGTAAACAATCCCAGCTGGCGATTTTTTTGGACTTGGTTTGCGCTGAAAAGCCGTCCGTTCATCACGATATACACGCCTGAATTGGCGAGCTGTACTGCCATGAGAGCGGCACCTAGGTTAAAGCTGGCATCGGAGTGGCTGAGCATAAAGGGGCGCATTGCACCCGTAAGTACAATGGTTTTGTGTTTGAGTTTAGGGTGCTGGTTTAAGACGAGGGCGGTGTTTACCATCGTGTCTGTACCATGGGTGATGACAATGGTGTGTTGTGGTGTGTCAATGCACGCTTGGCAGATGCGTTCGCGGTCTGCATCGGTGAGTTCTAAGCTGTCTTTTTGCATTAACACCGTGGTTTTGATGGCTAAGGTGGTATTGGCCTCTTGCAACATAAGCGGCAAGTGTGTGGCTGGGAACATCAGTTCGCCTGTGGTGGTTTGGTATTGCTTATCCAGCGTGCCACCTGTGACAAACAATTGGATAGGGGGGGGAGAATTTTGAACCTTTATGTTTGTTTGTGTCATCATGTTTTTCCTTACTTTTTTAAGGCTGTCTTAATATGCCCGTTACAATGCCTAAGATTTCAATGTCGGCATTTTTTAAAATAATGGGTGGCATGTCTGGGTTGGCGGGTTGTAGACGCACCCCTTCTTTTTCAATGTAGAGTTTTTTCATGGTCACTTCTTCGTTATTGATGCGCACCACAACCGATTCTCCATTTTCAGCCGACGAGCGGCGTTCTATAATGACAATATCGCCACAATGAATGTTTTCATCAATCATGGAGTTACCCTTAACTCGTAACGCAAAGGTCTCTTTTTTAACCATGCTAACGGGCACGGAAACGGTGTCGTAGTCCATCTCCATTTGAATGGGTTCTCCCGCGGATGTCCAGCCCAGTAATGGGATTTGTACAAACTCGGTGTCCATGAGTTCAATGGGCGAATCGTTGGCTTGCTCTAATACGGTAAGCTGTGTTTTTTGATTGCGTTTTGGGATTAAATAGGCAACGTTAGACATGATTAAAACCTTGTTGTAAATAAGTTTAGTATTTAGTTGTTATTCGTTGATTGGTAAAGTTTTTTTGAATGGTTTTATGTCTACTTTATCATAGACGCCTGCATCAATATAAGGGTCTTTAGATGCCCACTGTTTTGCGGCCTCTAGGGAATTAAATTCAGCCACAATTAAACTGCCTGTAAACCCCGCCTCGCCAGGTGTGTCACTGTCTATAGCTGGGTTAGGGCCCGCAAGAATTAGGCGACCTGCGTCATTCAGTGCCGTTAAACGGGCAATGTGTTCAGCACGCGCTTTTGCTCTTAACGGCAAGCTATTTTTAACGTCGTAAGCAAAAATGGAATATAGCATTTTATTTTGTCCTCTTTTGGTCGTTGTTAGAGGCATCTGTTTTATGCGTTGATTTTATCTCATTTGATGGGGGTTTGGTCGTTTCCATTGTGTTATTTTCCTGATTGCTGGCGGCACTGGCTTCTATTGGTTTAGCGTCAGGCTCAGGGTCATTTTGTTCAAGGTCGTCCATATGGCGATGAATGTAAAGGCCTTGCAATACAATAAAGATAATGGTCATTGCCATTAAGCCAAAGACTTTAAAATTGACCCATGTGTCGGTGTCATAATTGAAGGCAACGTATAGGTTGGCGGCACCAGAGAGCACAAAAAAACCAATCCATAGCCAGCTTAAACGTGACCAAACTTGTTCTGGTAATTCAATCATACTGCCCATCATACGTTGAATAATCGGCTTTTGACCTATATAGTGGCTCCCTAGAAAAACAATGGCAAACCCCCAGTTTACAATGGTGGGTTTCCACTTAATAAACGCCTCGTCTTGTAAAATAAGGGTAAGCCCACCCAACAGTACAACCAGCACCAAGGTAATGATGTGGAGTTTTTCAACACGTTTGTGTTTAATGTATAGATAGGCCACTTGAACGATGGTGGCAAGAACAATCACCATGGTGGCGGTGTAAATATCGTACATTTGATAGGCGATAAAAAAAAGTATAACGGGAAATAGGTCGAAGAGTAATTTCATGTAAGTGGCTTTGTTTGTAAATAAGGCCTAGAATTTTATACGTATTTTGCGTCAATGAACAGCAACGGATTGTAAATAAAAAATGAAAATGGATTTTCACTGCCATACCACCGCATCTGATGGTGCGTTATCACCGCAACAACTGATTGATTTAGCTCATAAATATGAGGTTAAATGCCTTGCGATCACCGATCACGACACCACGGCGGGGTATGAATCGGCCTTGAAATATGCAGCGCAAAACAATATACAACTGATATCAGGCGTTGAAATCAGTTGTGAATGGCGTGGTACAACCATTCACATTGTTGGATTGGATGTGGATGTCACGCATACAATGTTGCAAGAAGGACTGGCAGGGATTCGTGTTACTCGCTGGAAACGAGCGCATGAGATGATTGCTAAGTTAAATGCTCGAAATGGCTTTAACGTAGAGGGGTTAACCTCAAAAATAGAAAACATGGTGGGAGAAGGGGTGGTGGGGCGCGGGCATTTTGCGCAACTGCTCATTGAGGAGCGCTTGGTAAAAGACGCGGGTCAAGCGTTTGACCGCTATCTTAAAAAAGGCCGAGTGGGTTACGTAACGCAGGAGTGGCCACCACTAGCGACGGTGGTTGAGTGGATTACGCAAGCGGGTGGCGTGGCGGTTATTGCACACCCTAAGGTCTATAAAATGACCAGTCGAAAGTTAAATGCATTGATTGAAGATTTTAAACATGCAGGCGGGCAAGCCATTGAAGTGGTGAACCAACCTAGGCACTCCGCAGACATAACGGGCATGGCTGATCGCGCCAACGCGCATGGTTTGTATGCCTCCATTGGCTCCGATTTTCATCGCCCCGAGCATAATTGGCGAGGACTGGGGTGGTTGGCACCGCTGCCTGATAAGGTAAAGCCTGTTTGGACGTTGTTTAAGGAGCCTCCTTTAATGGCGTTAAACACGGTATAATTGACTGTTTATAAATAGACTACTTAAAATAGAGGCATTATTTCGCTGTGAATAAAATATTGTCAAATCCATGTGCTTACATTAGCGTACATCCTGACAACCCTCAAAAAAGAGGGTTAGAACAGGTGGTCGAAATTTTAAAAAGAGGCGGCCTGATTGCCTACCCGACCGAATCTGGATACGCATTAGGTTGTTTGCTAGACAGTAAGAAAGGGGTGGAAATTATTCGCTTTATTCGTCGGTTAGACGATAAACATGACTTTACGCTTATGTGTCGTGATTTAAGTAACTTATCGGAATACGCAAGAGTGGGCAACACGCAGTTTCGTTATTTAAAAAGCAATTTGCCAGGTGCATACACCTTTATTTTACCCGCCAGTCGCGAAGTGCCTAAACGATTGCAGTCGCCTAAACGTAAAAATATTGGCTTACGCGTCACCCCAAATATCGTTACCAATGCCTTACTGGCGTATTTTGATACGCCATTAATCACCGCCTCGCTTATTTTGCCTGAAGAAGAACTACCGATGACCGATGGATGGAGCATTCAAGAAGAGCTGGGGCATATTTTAGATGCGGTACTGGACGGTGGTTACAGTGGGTTTGAGCCCACTACCGTGATTGATTTTACCGAAGACGAACCAATATTGCTTCGTCAAGGACAGGGAGTATTTTTAAATTGATGGGATTAGCCGAGCTTACCTTAATACAAAAAATAGCGGTTGGGGCGTTGCCCGTTATTCTTGCGATTACCGTACACGAATTTGCCCACGGTTGGGTGGCCTCAAAATTTGGCGATCAATCGGCCAAAATGTTAGGGCGCTTAACCTTAAATCCTATTAAACATATTGACCCTATTGGAACCATTTTAGTGCCGATTGTATTGCTGATATTTACAGGGTTTGCGTTTGGTTGGGCAAAGCCTGTTCCCGTGAATGCCAATAATTTTAAATCACCCAGTACTGATATGGCTTGGGTGGCCATTGCAGGCCCCATTTCTAACTTTTTAATGGCGATTGCGTGGGCGGTGGTGCTTAAAATAGGCTTAGTATTACAAGCAACAACACCCGAGGTTGGGTTATTTTTAATTTACAGTGGCGTGATAGGTGTAAGTATTAATTTAATTGTAGGTATTCTTAACTTACTGCCTGTTCCACCACTAGATGGCGGTCATATTGCTTCTGCATTTTTATCTAAAAAACTTGCCTGGCAGTTTAATCGTATTGCACCTTATGGTTTCTTTATTTTAATTGGCCTTATGCTGTTAGGATTGCTTACCCCGTTAATTATGGGGCCTTTTGATATGGCAAAAGGGTTTCTTTTTGCCATGGTTGGTATTTAATATATATTTATCCCCCCCCCACCCTATTTGTTTTGTAAGAGAGCGTTATGACACCGATCAACAGTGAAAAACTTCAAAAAATTTTAGCCCGAGCAGGATTCGGTTCAAGGCGTTCGGTTGAGCCAATGATTGCAGAAGGGCATGTAAAGGTGAATGGACGCGTTGCAAAACTGGGTGATCGTGCTACCGCCGACGATCGTATTATGGTTAAAGACCGCTTAATTAAAGAGTCTCGTCTTGAAAAACAACCTACCAAAGTCATTTTATACAACAAGCCCGAAGGGCGCATTTGTACCCGCAATGATGAAAAAGGACGTGATACCATTTTCGAACAACTGCCACGTATTATTAACGGGCGCTGGATCAGTATTGGGCGTTTGGATTTAAACACCAGCGGACTCATGATTTTGACCAATAACGGCGAACTGGCCAATCGAATGATGCACCCCTCTTATGAGATGGAACGTGAATACACCGTTCGTGTATTTGGTGAAGTGAGCGATGACACCATTAAAAAAATGATAAAAGGCGTTACACTTGAAGATGGCGTGGCACGCTTTACCCGCATACAAAAAATGCGACAGGAAGATGAAGGGCAAAATAAATGGTTTAGGGTCACGCTTAAACAAGGAAAATACCGCGAAGTACGTCGTATATGGGAGTCGCAAGGGCATCCTGTGAGTCGATTGCATCGCATGCGTTACGGTCTATTTACCATCCCTAAAAATTTACGCAAAGGCAAAACCGAAGAACTTTCGTGGAAGCAAGTCAACCAACTGCTTAGCTCAGTAGAGTTAAAGGAAGAAGCGCGTCCTGATATGCGTAGCCAGCAAGGGCGAATTAAAACCACAGAAAGGCAAGCCAAAGCGATGAATAAACAATTTGGACGCAAACAAAAAACTATTCACGATTTAAGCGATGGCAAAGGGCGTTCCAGACGCGGAGGACGACGTTAACCGTGAACGGTATATCTCAACAAAGCGCAGAACAGAGCGAACCACACAATCAACAAATACAGCGGCAGGCGATTGAGCAACTTCCCTCTTATCTAGCCGATCAAATTGCCGCAGGTGAAGTGGTCGAACGTCCCGCTTCGGTGGTGAAAGAGTTGCTGGAAAATGCATTGGATTCAGGCGCAACCTTAATTGAAATTCACATTCAAGAGGGGGGGGAGAAATCCATTGTGGTTTCCGATAATGGTGCAGGCATTCCTAAAGACGAACTCTTTTTAGCCGTGAGCCGACACGCCACCAGCAAAATCAAAACAGGCTCCGATCTCGCTGCCGTTGCTACGCTTGGGTTTCGGGGCGAAGCACTTGCCAGTATCAGTTCCGTCTCCCGTTTTGAAATTGTGAGCCGTCATCAATCCGATAAAGCCGCATGGCAACTTAGCTCAGAGAGCGAAGGGCGATGGAGTGATTTAAAACCTGCCGCTGGCAATGTTGGCACACGAGTCACGGTGGCCGATCTATTTTTTAACCCCCCCGCCAGAAAAAAGTTTTTACGCGCCGCAAAAACCGAATTTACCCATATAGACCAACTGGTTAAACGGGTTATGTTAAGTCGTTCCAATATTGCCTTTAAGCTGGTTCACAATCAAAAAGTGGTGCGACAAGTTCAAGCGGTGACGGATAAAGCCAGTCTAATTAAACGACTGACTCAACTTATGGGGCAGCCGTTTGTTGAGCAATCGTTGAAAATAAACTGCGAAGCCCAAGACATTACGTTAACAGGCTGGGTGGGCTTGCCCACTTTTAACCGCAGTCAAACCGACATGCAGTACCTATTTGTAAACGGTCGTATTGTACGAGATCGTTTGCTTTCCTACGCCGTAAAACAAGCCTATGCCGATGTGCTGTATAACGGTCGTCACCCCGCCTATTTGCTTTTTATTGAAATCCCTAACGAGTTAGTGGACGTTAACGTTCATCCCGCAAAATACGAAGTACGTTTTGCCAATGGGCGTTGGGTGTATGATTTTTTACGCCGTTCCGTGCGTGACTTTGTGGCAAAACCCGTGGCATCCGAGACAGGGAGTGGCGCATCGTTTAGCCAAGTATTGTCACCGTTTACCAACCAAGGTATTTCACAACAAGACGCACAAACCGCCATGGCGTTTCAACAACCACTTCAATCGTCGCGTTCCAACGCCAATTTACAGCAGGTCATTGACCAACGGCGACAAGGCATTGGCGTTGCAGAACCGTTTGCTGGTTACAACCAAGCGCGTGATGCCAATGTACACAATACCGAATCAAACCCACCAGCCGAAGCAGACAGTAATATTCCACGACTAGGCTTTGCCAAGGCACAATTGCACGGCGTGTATATTTTGGCAGAAAATCAGTATGGTTTGGTACTGGTCGATATGCATGCGGCACACGAGCGCGTGGTGTACGAACGTTTTAAAAAACAGTGGGCAAACGATCGCCTTATTAGCCAACCATTGCTGGTTCCGATTGCGATGGCGCTTGAAACCAATCAAATTGCCGTTTGGCAACAAAACGAACACGGCTTTGAAAAATTGGGCTTTACCATTGAACCACTGGGCCCAGAACAACTCAAAATTACCGCCGTGCCCGCCTTACTGGTTAAAAGTGATGTTGTAAAACTCATTAACGACATGATTGCCGATTTATCCGAAGCAGGGCAGACCCAACAAGTGGAGGAGCTGATTAATGAAATGCTCTCCACCATGGCGTGCCATGGTGCTGTTCGAGCCAATCGCCAACTGACCCTTGCCGAAATGAATGCGTTATTACGCGAGATGGAAGTGACCGAACGTTCCGACCAATGCAATCACGGACGACCCACGTGGGTGCAAATGTCAATGACGCAGTTAGACAGCTTATTTATGCGGGGACAATAAAAAACGCTGTTTTTCTTCCCCCCCCCCTATGAAAAACAGAGGGGGGGGGGTAAATTTTGATACGAATACCTCATTAAAAAATAAAGATTACAAAATGGAATGCATTCAAACGCTCATTGAACAAAAAAAGTGCCTAGCCTTAATGGGTCCGACCGCCTCAGGAAAAAGCCAATTGTCAATGGATTTAGCCCGTGTTTTGCCCATTGAAATCATCAGCGTGGATTCGGCTTTAATTTATCAAGGCATGAACATCGGAACCGCCAAACCCAGTTTGCAAGAGCAACAGCAGGTTGTACACCATCTTATCGACACCCACGATCCATTGGAAAGTTACTCTGCTTCCGAGTTTGTAGAGGACGTTCATACGTTAGTAAAAAATATTTTTGCACGCGGTAAGCTCCCCGTACTTGTGGGCGGAACCATGATGTACTACAACGCTTTACAGCAAGGCATGAATGATTTGCCATCCGCAGACGATACCGTGCGTGAAAAACTGCAAGCCATTTGGCAAGAAAACCCAGAGCAGTTACATCAACGCTTAGAAGAAATTGACCCCGAATCCGCCTTACGCATTCATCCAAATGATCCACAGCGCCTGATAAGAGCGCTTGAAGTCTATGAAATATCAGGAAAAACCTTAACGCAACTCCGCGCCGAACCCAAGCTGGAACTTACGGCTTTTAAACTGATTAAAATAGGGCTTATTCCAGAGGACCGCGCCAAGCTCCACAAGCAGATCACCAAACGGTTTGATGCCATGCTTGAAATAGGGTTTTTATCCGAAGTCAAAACCCTATTTGAACGAGGTGATCTAACCCCCGACACCACCTCAATGCGTAGCGTAGGCTATCGTCAAGCATGGCTCTTTTTAAATGGAGAGTATGACTATGATATGTTTGTTTACAAAGGTCTTGTTGCCACTCGACAACTGGCAAAGCGTCAACTTACATGGCTAAGAAAAGAGTCCGATCTTATTCAAATAGACCCTTATAAAACCAGCCCAAAATCGCGTTTAGAGCGCGTGTTAGAGGTTTTGAATGGTGCAAAGTCGTAACAGAAGGGGAGGGGGATTTATTAGATGATTAATTCTTGTTTTCTATCTTAGAAAGCGAGTATGATACATGCAGATTTTTTATGGTTATTTTATTGATCTTAATGCCTTTTTTATCGTTAAAAGCGCAGGGATTAGAGGACTTTTTTATGTTGTGGTTAAAAACGTTTCATATTTTATTTATGATGTCTTGGATGGCGGGTATTTTTTACCTACCTCGAATTTTTGTGCATTTTGTAGAGGGTAAAGAAGCAGGGCAAAATGTTGATCGACTCGCCATTATGGCCAAACGACTTTATAGCTTTATGACCCTAATGATGATGCTTGCTGTTGGAACAGGCATTGCATTATGGTTGATTTACTTTCAAGACGCGTCAGGCTGGGTTTATGCAAAGATGGCTGTTATTGGGTTATTAATTGTGTATCACTTATGGACAAAGCGCCGGATGAAAGAGATGCAAGAAGGGCATTTGGATCACAGTGGGGTCTATTACCGTTGGGCAAATGAGATTCCATTGTTGCTTGCGTTTATTATTTTAGCGTTGGTGGTGGTTAAACCTTTTTAATCGAATGCCCTAATCCCCAGATAGAAACACGAATTAGAGTGCAAGTAATTGATGTGCATAGTGAATTCAAAAAAGGTAAAGCTTGAATTCAAGTTGCAAGTGCAACACATTCGAATAAGAATGTACGCATGAGCCACTATTATCACTTAAGACCAGAAGAAAGAGCCGTTATGATGATTGAATCCATTAAAGGGAAGTCAATTCGATCAATCGGTAAAACATTAAACCGTTCAGCTTCAACGATTAGTCGAGAGATGAAACGGAATAAATTACAAGACACAATTCAATACTGTGCAAGCCGTGCTGGCGAGCAATATGGTTGTCGACGTAAGTCGTCTGTAAAACCTTTAAAGCTAATTCCGAACACAGCACTGTACGACAAAGTTAAGTCTTGGCTCACAAACAAGCAGTGGTCTCCAATACAAATATCTGCCACACTTAAACGAGAGTATCCAAACCAAAGAGACATGCATGTGAGCCATGAAACGATCTATTCTTTTATCTATGCCTACCCTAAAGGAGAGCTTAAAAAAAGAATGATTAAATCACTGCGTAGATCCAAGTCTAAACGGGGCCCTAGAGGCTCTACAACCAGTAATTACAATAGTGTTAAGCTCACAGAAGATCAGAAAATAGAGAACCGTCCTGCTGAGATTAACGACCGAATTTTAGAGGGACATTGGGAAGGCGATTTAATTGTCGGTTCAAAAAACCAGTCTTGTGTTGGTACGTTAGTTGAGCGTACAACAGGTTTTTTAATATTAAGTAAAATGGAAAGCAAAAGTGCTTTAAATGTACGCCTTGGTTTTGAATCTCAAATCAAAAAACTACCAGAATTTTTACGTCTATCCATGACGTATGATCGAGGTTCAGAAATGGCACAACATCCGATTATGTCCAAAAATTTAGAGATGAAAATTTATTTTGCAGATCCACACTCACCTTGGCAAAGAGGATCCAACGAAAACATTAATGGGCTAATACGACAGTATTTGCCAAAAGGCACGGATTTAAAGAAGCATAGCCAAGAGGATTTAGATAAGATTGCTTGGCTACTCAATACCCGCCCAAGAAAACGATACGACTTTAAAACGCCGCAAGAACTGATGGAATCCATCCTTGCGGAACATATTAACAGTGTTGCACTTGCAATTTGAACTCAAGAAGTCACCTTATTGGTGATGCGCTCTTTTTTGAATTTGCTAGGTATGTCAAGGACTTGTGCTATAAACGTATATTCTATCTGGGGATTAGGGTTTTAGTATTTAGACGTGTAATTACTTGGATATTTATACTTCCTCGATCACGGGCAATTCAATGATAAAGCGAACCCCTTC
>VAPF01083385.1_pt1 | contig 10677 bp, 12 predicted proteins | sample 3393931 | NCBI WGS metagenome assembly VAPF01 (sample SAMN08290437, study PRJNA428436) | hydrothermal vent metagenome | isolation source: Deep-sea hydrothermal vent chimney | place: Atlantic Ocean: South-mid Altantic Ridge | depth 2773 m m | reverse complement strand
GCCCGTGGTGTTGGAGAGTCCTGCGTTTGTTCCAACGAAGGAGTTGGAGGAGCCCGTGGTGTTGGAGAGTCCTGCGTATGTTCCAATGAAGGAGTTGGAGATACCAGCATTAACTTTACCAGCACCGTATCCCCATATTGTTACCACGCTACTTGCTTCACCTACTTTCGTTCCGTCTGTATACATACTTGCTCCTGTGGTGTTGTTCCCTGGGGCAAATGCTCCTAGGCTACTATCTGCTAGGTTGTCCGTGTATGTTGTCGTGGTGTTGTTTGAGATTGTTGCTACATATTGTGCCAGATATGGCCACGATGCATTCGCAACAGTTCTATAAATCTTTCTAGCTATTACAGTGCTATCTCCTGTTGGTATGTTTGTTAGGTCTACCTGCTCGGCTGAAGGTGATACCGAAGCGGAGTACACACTCATACTCGTTTCACCATTTGCGGTTACGAAAGTTATTCTGTAATGATATGTACCTGTTAGATTGCCTGCTGTTGTGTTTACAGCTACGGTTGGGGCTGATGGAGGTTGGACATTGTCCATTTGGAAGTTGCCGTTTACATCTAGTTTTTGTGTTGGTGAGGCGGTGCCGATGCCGACGTTGCCGGTAACAGTATCAACATAAAGTTGGTCAGCATTAACTATCAGATTATTAGCTCCTAAATCTAAGGCAGAAGTTGCACCGGTATAAGGTACGAGGTTAGATATTTTCTGTACTCTATCCAACTTACCGGTAAATATATTCAGCTTAAACATATTATGTTTTTGTTACTGTTACGACTTCATTACTTGTATTATAAGTAAGATTTAATACTGCTACGACTGTACCGGTAGAACCACCAATCATATATGTAGCTGTACCAATCTCTCCAATTCCATTGCCTGATGTTATATACAATAGCGAGATATAGTCATACTGCGGTATGTCAAACCCTGCTATATTCTGTAATTGAGTTATAATTGCATTCTGTTTGTCTTCAGTAGCAGGGTTTACCACAAGATCTAACTTGTTCATCAACTTTACTATGGTCGCCCTTACACTCATAATCCGTTTTTAGTTAAGTATTCGCCAATTATCTTATTATCACGATATGCCTTAGCTTCTTTTATTTTTATATTTAATTCGTTTAATAAACGTATATTATGTCCACGATATACTTCCAAATCTTTTTTCTGTGCGCCTATTAAAGCGAGTTCCTTATCCGTTTCTTCCTTAATTTGTTTTAGTTTAGTACGGCTTTTATCTATCTGTGTATTGACTTTTACTAACTCCTGTCGCGCATTGTTCATCTTAATATCATTATTGTTGATATGTTCCGATAGTAAGCGCTCGCGATCCTGTATTTCTTTTACTAATTTGCGCTTTGTGTCCTGTAATGCTTCCAGATTCCTTATAAGCAAACTGTTTCTGTTCATCAGTTCGGTATTTCTAGCTTTACGACTACGTATTTTCTCTTCCATACTATCTACTTCGCGGTATAGTTTTGTGCGATTATCTACAGCGTATTTCATTTCCTTCTGTACTTCAGCCAATTTCAATTTCTCGAGTGCTATTCTATCCTGTACTATTTCTACCTGCATAGAATACTCAGTGTTATTTTTGTTGATAGCTACTGTAGTATCATTTAATACATCTATTTCACTATTTAATTTATCGTATGTATCTTTTAGCGACTTTATTTTATCCTCGTATATCTTTGTATCGGTAACTGCACTTTTATATCTCTTATCAAGAGCGGATATATTATTTTTAATCTCTCTATATTGTCTGGTGTATATAGCGACACTGTCTTTGGCGTTTTGGACGTCTATTTTAGCTTGTTTAGATAATTGCGCCAACTCGTCTCGGCGTTTTTTATCACTTATTTTCTCCGCCTTGATAGGTCTGCGAGACATAATTATTCATTATCGTAACCTGAGATAGTAGAATCTAGTCTGCCCGAGGTATACGCTGACACAATTATACCAAACCAACGTATCACATTTATATTTGCCTCTAGTATAACGACATCATCAGCCGTTAGAGATAGTCCTGTTGCTCCATTTAACGCGCTACCGTCCTTTGTGTCTATCATTTGAATATATCCCCACCGATTTGTTTCTGACGGCGGTAATGAAAAGTCTGGTTCCTCATGTTGTGCTGACCCTACGAACTGTACTGTAGCAACCGAAGTATTGCTACCAACAATGTCTACAACTAAATCACGCACACTATCCACCAATTTTGGTGGGGTTGTGTATAGACTTGTTATATTTACTAGTGGTTTATATCCTGCTACTTTTGCCATAATTATATATTTTAATGTTAATTAGGTGCTATATCCCGCCCACAGAATGGGAAGGGATAGCACCCAAGTGCTAGGCTAGTGCCTTAGAAAGAAGGATACCTTTTCCTGATACTGCACCGATAGCATAAGCTGATCGTGCTGTATAGGAAAGTGTCCAACGTCCCTGGTCTACTTCAAGCGGAGCAACCATAGGGCTAAGCCACTTAATGTAGTACGCTTGGAAACTTGTGTCTGGACTGCCTCCGATAGAAGCAAGGAACCAGAAGTACGACTTGGAACTGTCTGTCATATCCATTGAGTCCACATCGAACTCGATAACGAGGTGTCGATATTTATCACGATAATCATTGACAACACCGGAGTTTGCATTTGCAACACCACCAACAGTTTCTGGCGAGATAGATTTGAGCAAACGTGTAACACGGTTCTTCATACCAGCTCTATCTGCTGTGATTATCGTATTAGGTTTAATGCTCTGTCTCTTTCCATAATTGTCCATTATGTTGTAAGCAAAGTAGTCTTCTGCTGATTCAAGCGCGTCCGAACTAAACGAAGGAGCACCGGATAGGATATTCGAATACGTTTTTGCGCTGTATTTAAGCGTGTGAGTCGTATTGAATAGTGAGAGTCCGTCTCCAACAGTTGTATCTATTGTGTACCCGCCATTGTCTGTATAAGACGAAGCTGTACCCATTCCGATAAAGTTACGCATATCAAGTTCAATCTTGTCAATAAGGTCTTTTGCGACCGAAGTAACATTCTTGGACAAATCATGCGCCTGTAAAGCGAGGAACTCTTCACCTGATACCTTTCGAGTTACAGAGATAGTTTTACGAGTAAACTGTTTACTGTAGCCGAGAGCCATTCCACGCTGTGCGGAACTTGCACCTTCTGTTTTCTCTTCAGCAAGTCCTTCACGATCGACTTCCATAATGCTCTTGTGCTTGGTTTCCCAAGTTTGTGTAGCTGGGTGAAAAATCTGTCGAACTTGACCTGCTGGCTTAGCAACTCCTTGTACAAACGACCTTTTAACGAGGTCTTGTAGCTGTGGAGTTGACATTGTTGTAATAAGCATGTCTGATTTTAATTACTAGTAATAAATCTACGCGTTGACGAACTGTACGTAAATGTAATTTGCGTCTTGCGACAAACGTACTACTTGTACGACATTGACAAGCTGTGCTGTCAAGTCTACTTCGCCTGTCGCTGTTAGATCATAACGCGAGCCGACCATACTCTGCGCTGGAACACCTGCACCAACTTTTGCTTTGTATACAACACCAGGCACGGGGAGTTCTACCATGCACTCATTTGTTGAAGCAAAATCACTATCTGTGGAAACTACATCTCGCAAAAGAATACCGAGCATGTTTGCCGAGGTTGTCGTTGCGTCTGCCGGAACAAGGAGTCCCGAAGCCTGCGTAACAACAGTACCCAATGAAAACGCTGTGCTCGCTGTTTTCTTATATGGGAGAATTGAAGCTTTACCACTATGTCGCTGAAAGTTCATAATTCAATGAAGTTAGGAATAAATAAATATATCCCACGGCTTTTTTGTTGACCCTGAACTAAAAAACAGGGAGTTTTCTGTGGTTGAAACATTAACCCAGCCTAAGCTCATGCTTCACGGGTAGCTGTCAATTTGTTTGACTACGTCAATTATAACTAACATATAAATAAAAGCAACCACAGTATTACCCACAGTTGCTTCTACTTAATGTACAAATAGATTATGTACTCAATTTCTTTTCTATATCACGCTTACCATTCATTATACCTTTGATAGTTAATGGTTTGCCAAGCTTTTCTTCTGCTATAGTAGAAATCACTTTTGCACCCTCTGCACTAACACGGTTATATGTATTGTCAAGTAACGCACTAAGGTTCTTACCAAGATTCTTTATGTAATCTACCTCACGAAACTCGATACCATTCTCTTCTAGTATACGCGCGATCCCAATTTCAATATCATCAAATCCTTTAGCAAGCTCCTTACGTTTCTCATCTGATATATATTCAGGGATATATCTAAACTTTGCTAATTCATTCAATACAAGCGGGAGTACGGTTGATATACGCTTGTCGAAATCCATTTGATATATGTAATCTTCTACATATCCAGCTGGAACTACTCCTAGTTTGTTTCGTTCACAATAATACGCGACATCTTTGTCTGTAAATGTTTTACCGGCAAAATGTTCCGCTAACTGCTTCTTTGCTTTGTTGTCTACCTCCATACTAGTTTATAAATCTACTGTCAATCTTAATCTGTTCGTTGTTTGGTAACTTTACCGTATACACTACGTTTGTGTTTACAACATATCTCTCGACTTCCTCCGTTGTCTTTTCTCCGGAACTGTTACGCTTATATGTTACCCCAACGGCTTTGCGTTCCTCTTGTGTATCCATTTTTACTATTTCACATTCAACCATTTCGGCGTCCATGAACTCTTCACGCCATAATATGTCTGTAAACTTCTTGTCGCCATTGAAACGTACAGGAATAATAGTCTTCATTACGTCCATGTGATTGATAGAGTCGCGCTTTTTAGCAAAATATGTTTGTTCCCACTCAACAACTAGTTTATCGTTTATCTTACGCAACTTAACTGTATGATTCGCCTTTTTGTCATCTACACGTGAAGGTGTACGGGCAAATAACTCTTTGAGGTTCTGTATCTGCTCCACCGACAAATTGTTTAGGTCGATAGGTTTCGTCTTTACGTCCTTTGTATCTTTCTTAGTTCCTTCCTCATTCTCTGATAGCATTTCCTCTATGTCTTTTGGTTGAAGCTCTTTTGTTTCAGTCATGTTTTATAAATTAAAGTTTATAATTGCCGTCATTGTTTGCATTCGCTTCTGCGATAATAACCTCATTCCCAAATGGATCTGTGGCACTGCCAGCTCCTGCTTGTACTGGGTTAGTCCCTCCTGTAGGGACGGTTGCTTGCTCACGTGGTGGAATATATCCCTCTACATTATTTAGAGCCTTAGACATGCGTGTAGCGAGTACATCAGATGTTATCCCGTCGTTATTAAACTCTCTAAACTCAAGCAATATCTTATCCGTTAGCTCTTCTGCGTTTTGCGCAAGAGTAGGGTTAGTCTTAATTGCTTCCATTGCGAGACGTCCTGCCTCCATACGTGATGAATAGTTTAGATTTTCCACCTTTTCTTGTTCCACATTTTTCTTACTCAATGCAATAGTTTCATACATCTTGTTAAGAGCTTTCTGTGTCTCCGCGTTTTTATCCATTAGAGCTATCTCCGTAGGTGTCATTTCTTCCCTTTCCTCCTGTGTTAGGTCTTTCGATGTTTTTATTTCTTTGAAAAGTACCTCTATTTCAGTATCTTTCTTCCCGCCGTTAGATAACTCTGCTATTTTGTTCTCTAGTTTCGTTATAATATCATTTTGACCTTTAAGATTCTTGCTGTAATCATCGAGTTTAGTCTGCAAGTTAGTTACAACATCGCTTTCCTCGACACTTTTCTTGATAACATTGTTTACGTCTTCGTCTGTTATGTCTTCATTATCAGGTGCGTCTTTCTTTTCTTCAGGAGGGTTCTCTTCCGTTGTGGCTTTCGTTATATCGATTCCAAACGGATCTGCCCCTGCCTCTTCTTTTTTATCGTCTATTTCTTTGTCTTCTATTTTCGGCATATAGTAATTATATTATTTTTAATTCTCCTTATCGGAGTTTGCACGGTTTGCAATTTCCTGTGATATTCTCTCAAAGTCTTCAAGTATACCCGCGAGTTCCGTTAGTGCTTGCCGTGTAACTGGCACCTCATATGGCATGTCGCTGTATATTAACTTATTCGTTAGTACATCGCAACGAGCCTGCACAACGGCGGTTATAGCCTCTTTATAAGACTTCCATGCTCCAGCTATATCAGAAATTATCTGGTCGTCATCAGTTATATCTGATGTTTTCTGTCTGCTTCTAATCTCAATGCCACGCGCATTAAGATACTTGATTAAATCATTCTGCATTTGGTTTTATTATACCACCACGAGGCTGTGGCGTCTGCACTGCCGGCTGTGGCTGTGCTTGTGGTTGTGGTTGTGCGCCAGCTCCTGTAGGTGCTTGTGTTTGCTGTTGTGCTTGTATAAGTTCCTGTGGAATAAACATAGAATCTGGACGTCCTGATATATTAAGATATTCCTTTTCCATTTCCTCTCTGTTTACATTCGGGAATACTGATAATAACCAATTAAACTCTTGTTGCATTTGCGCAAGCTTAAGTCCTGTGTTTTTAATCTTCTCTGTATGTATATCGATCCTTAGTATCAACTCACCTTCACGCAATATTGTAGGGTCTACTAGATAGTATTCAGTCGGGGCACCATTCTTTTTTGATTCAAACGCCTTCGTAAATAACTCTCCTCGTTTCTTATCAACATCATATTCTTTTTCACCAATACTTTTGTCAAAAATAACCTTATGTTGTACACCGGAACTTGTAATAGTAAAGTTTTGAAACACATCTACCGTTTTGTCGTCAATTACAGTCTCGCGTTGTTTGATAGTATACTTACTCTCAATAGTTTCAGCACGTCTCATAAGCAAGTCAATATACCCATTCACTAGCCCGTCAAGCATATAACCTAGTTTCTCTTCCTGATTATTCTCAACTACTGCAATCTCTGTGGCTGTAGCATTCTTTGTTAATTCACCCGATGTAGTAGGGTTTACAGTTTGTCGTTCCTGTATGTCTTTCAATAGATTAAGGAACGAAAATGAAGAAGCCTGCAACCCTTTGTCGTCTGGATTTGCTATATCATACATTGCTTTTGTAACGCCGTGTGTGCGTGCACCTGGAGCAAAGATGTCTTTAACGAGTGTGTATTTTCCTGTTATAAGTAACCCTGGGTCCATTTCTTGCTCAAATCTACGCGCCAACATCTTAATTGTCCAATCCGCGTAGTCTGCATTAAACTTAACTTTCGCCGGAATAGAACGAGAATATGCACTTCCTGACATTCTTTCTGTACTAAATTGAGTTACAGGATAATTCCCGCGTGGATAGAATATCGTTAGAGGTGTGTCATACGGCAACATTGCTACACCATTTATAAATATATTGAACTTATTATCCTTTTTATTAAATCGTCTATGTACAATTACTTGTTTTTCTGCGTCTTTCAATCGTTCCGTTCCGAAAAGTGTTACCGTATTACCAACATTTGCAATGATGTCGTCCGCTGTTTTTGGAACCTTATCCCACATACTTAGCGATCCATATATTTGTTTTGCAACGCCTCTGTCTATTATTTCCTCAATAGTTATACCTGTCTGCTCCTGTATGCCACTGTCTAGTACAACACTATCTAAAATTACATTCCTACCGTCTAACAGTACAGACACAGCCTTACGTGTTTGTTTCTTAGATTCTACGTCAAACGTGAGATTGTCTATGAACTCATACGTGAAGTCCATGTCTTCCGGGTTTAGTTTTTCACCGTCTTTGTATGCCACTGGTTTGTAAACATTCTTTACTTGCCAATCTTCTAGTATAAAAGCGTCTCCTTGTGAAAACATTTCCCAGTATATAACACCGAGTTTTTGCTGAAACCCCTCTAACTTTTGTGAAAACTCTATAGCCCATTTGTATATATCTCCAAGCCCTTGTACTAGGTTCCCATTATTATCATAACATTTTATATCTGGCTTAAATATATACTTCAAAAAGATAGCTACGAACGATACGAGTTTCTCGTGGATTATACCAAGTGAAATCTGTGAGTCCTTATTGCTCTTTGGTGGTGCAAAGTTTATAGCCTTTTTCATGTTGTATACGTATGCGTCCGAATACGACATACCATTAAACACCACGCTTTTCTCTTCACGCGCCCGTAGTGCTTTGTTTATAGTATCTATTTCATTCTGTGCAAACTTTAATGTTGCTTCAGCGCGTTCCCCATTACCATAGATATTGTTTTTGGTTGTTTCCATATTATATATTTATTATCCATTATACACAGTATTACGTCAATACTAATATCTAAATAGAAGATAAGTCTTCAAGAGACTCGTGATTATTATTATTTACTTTATCCATAAACTCTTTCCACTCTTCATTTTCTATCTCGTGTTTTGTATAGATAACTGGACGAGAAGGGTCGTCTCTAAAGAAAGTGTAGCAACTCGCGTCAAACTTATCTGGACTAAATCCGTATTCTTTCTTGAACTCCAACTTATTCATCAGCTTTATACGTCCTTGCGTATCACGTTTATACTTTATCAACGACAACTCACGCACCCAATCCTTTTTGTGGTTCGTTATTATTATTCCGCCAGATAATACCCACTCGCGAAACTTCCACGCGAGCTCTGCTTTATAAGACGCATACAGGTGCTTTACCTCTTCGCGCGACTTGTCTGTAAGTAAAGCATTTGGCATTTCCCCCATTTTGTTGTGTATCTTAGCAATCACTTTTGCTCCAATACCAAATGCGTCAATACCGACATCATTCAATGTACTTCCATACGCCACTGTAATCGTCTCTATCTTACGCGCTAGGTCAATATCCGTAGAAGTCTGCTCATTCAGCACTTCTTTCAAATAAAACTCATCACGTGCCATTATTATTGTAGTATCTTTACCTTGCCCAGAAGGGTCTACTCCAATTATTGCTCCGTGTATCATCTGTGTACACATTTCCTCATACTGGATATTTATGTTTGCGAACAATGGTATCCAACCCTTACTATCCATTTCTCCTATATTCGTAAAATCACCCGAAACTCGTATTTTGTATTCGTCAGAATCCTTACCATATTCGTCTATTATGCCCTGTACGTACTCAGGTTTTACTAATGGACTATCATTACTATCAAAATGTAACTGTGTCCAATACGGCTTGTTTGCCGGCTTATGTCTATCGTAGAAGTATCCCTCTGTACGTGTAGGATTACTTGACAAAATAACTATCCAATTATCACCGGTCAATGAGCCGTGCATAGTCTCAAACACTTGGTTAGCAATTCCACTTGCTTCGTCTCCATAAAACAATACATACTTACCATGTAGCCCCGCAAGTGCTTCAGGTTTATCTTTAGATCCTACGCGAGCACGTAGAAACCAATCTTTTGTGCCACGTATACGTATCCTATCGTCTAATTGCTCGATTTCATTCCGTAACTGTTCCGGCATTCGTTTATGCCATATATAAAACTCTTTTAGGAATATATCTTTTAACTGTGCCTCTGTGTTTGCTGTCGCTCCTATCTGACTGTACTTAAAGCAGAATAAGAAGTGTAGAATTATAACGCTTGCTACACTCGTTTTGCCACACCCGTGCCCTGAACGTATTGTTATTTGGCGTAGTGCCCTATCGTAACTATCTAATCCAAACGTATTTATTGCACGCGCATACGCCTCTATTTCGATTGTCTGGTGCCATGAAAACCGTTGTGCCTTACCAGAAAAATGCTCTTTATCCTGTACCTGAAACATCTCACGCGTATAAAACGATAGATCGTGATACGCTGGACGTCCATTTTTATCAAAAAGCTTTGTTGTATGCTCCTTTCCGTACTTATCTTTGTACTTAAAGACGCTCATTTTTAACCTTGCTACTGGCTGTGCCCGTGTCATTCCTAACACTTCCCGCGCCCATAGAAATGGATCGTATCTATATTCTTTCCATTTTTCTATACTCGCTTGTTGGTCTTCAGTCAACTCAATCATTTTTTAGTAGTATTATCTTCATCTAATTTGTCCTCCAATTCAGCCATATTCGCCAATGAGAAATTATTTATCGTAACGCCGTCGTCTTTTTTAGGGTATTTGTCTCGTATCTTGTACACCATATCGAGCGCATTCAGCTGTGTAGGCATGTCGTCTACCTCTATAGTGTCGTGTTTAACTCCTATTTGAGCTAAACCGTCTGGCGACCTCGTCTCTATTGTCTTGTATATATGCTTAAATGTCTTAGCATTCAATCCACGCTCTTGTACCCGCAGAATAGTTTCGTCTGGGAAGTATTGTTTTACTAGCTCTTTCCAACCGTACGACTCTCTTAATATATATGGTGCAATGCTAGACGAATAAGAATACCCTGCTCTACGCATAGCTTCTCCTAGAGGCACACGTCCCCCACCTTCAACATAGATTTTCATTGCTCGTATTTGACGCAATGTAGGTGGACGTCTTCGAGATTTCTTTTTATCGGTTTTTTTCATAGTCATTCAGATATAGACTAATTATTATATAATATACCATATATTATACAATATAATCTAGTCATTGACATTTTCAATATAAGTGTCGTGTGCATACTTAAATTGGTCAACTCTATCAAACTGTATATCACCAAAGCTCTCTTTTGTTTTTGTCTTCTTGTATGCATTTTTCCTTTTACGCTTACAATCAAAACACG
>VAPF01068865.1_pt1 | contig 10677 bp, 5 predicted proteins | sample 3393931 | NCBI WGS metagenome assembly VAPF01 (sample SAMN08290437, study PRJNA428436) | hydrothermal vent metagenome | isolation source: Deep-sea hydrothermal vent chimney | place: Atlantic Ocean: South-mid Altantic Ridge | depth 2773 m m | reverse complement strand
CATTTAAAAAACCCGTTTTTTTCGTAGACCTCTTGTATCATTTTTTATCTATGATTTTCAAGGTTATATGTAAGATTTATTTAATTTCCATTCCTAACACATCCGTTGAGCCTACTGCGAACGTCTTAAGGTGCTGCCTTTATGTCCGGGTTGTCCGCCACTCGAACGCCTGCTTTTCTTGCGTTGGCTTTTAGGCTTGGGTTTGCCATAACCGTCACTGGAAGGTGGTTTACTGCTGTTACGGCTATTCTTTGCCAGCGTGTTCTTTATAACTCTTTGATCTTTTTTTCCAGACCGGCGATACGAGCACATTGAGCTAATAGCCGTTCAATCTGTTTCCAGAGTAGTATAATCAATTCATTTTTTTCTGTGTCGCTGATAATTTTTAGATTGAGCAGTGCTTGCAGGGTTATTGAGCTTACATCAACATCCATTTGTTATTCAATAGCTTGGGGGCGGGCTGAGCAGTTACAATTAAATTAAATATTGTGTCTGTATACCTTGGTAGGGTAGCGCTGGGGAGCAGCGCTTGAATAGCCAGAGATTGCACGTTACCAAGGACGAAGTTGCGGGCCACAGCGTGAATGAAGCTATGAGTAGCCTCTAGTTTTATAGGAGTTGTCAGGCTTTGTCTCCGCTCCTTATTCATTCTAATCCTTTATCCCTATCTGATTTATACTATTAGTAGCCTCACTTCGAGGTTTATCACTAATATCAATTCTGGACAAAAAATTGTTGATTATTTATTTTCGGTTATCATCCGACATGTTTTCATCATCAGATGGCATTTTCTTGTATACAAATAGTACCCAAATCTGATTTTCCTTATTGTTTGTTTTCATGAGAAAATTGGAAAGTGATTCCATGGTGGTTAAGCGAGAATGTGCCCATATACAATTTAACTGGTATTCTTTTAATTTGCCAAGATTATTTTCTGGTAATAATAGACAAAGTGCATTTTCTAGTTCTGGTGTTTTGAAATAGCTAATTATTTCACTTGAAAATCAGATTAAATTTTCATTCTTTGAACTTAACCATTGGTTGAGTTTTTTTATTAATCCACCTCTTTTTCGATTTTTAGAGGGGTTTGGCTATGCATGAAAAATGCAGCTCCCAGGTTTTTTTATCATCTCGTCTTTCTTCGCAAAATGTCCATTGATTCTTTCTGTAAACTCCGTCCAGGAATAATAAAATTGACTTGATATCGGTAAATTCTGGAACCTGGCTTCCTGTTTTTACTGTTTTAATCTGATCCAGCAGAGAGCTGGCTTTGCCCCTGAAATAATACAAAAGCCAAGTGATAATCAGGGGTCATATAAAAAATAACAGTTTCCAGCTAAAGCTGACGGGCGGTTAGTGTCTGTTTAAAGACGTAATGTCATTAAGTTAAGACAAAGCACCTGTTTGTTGTAGGTTGGTGGTGAGCTTGCGAATCCCAAGATACGGGTTTGTTGACTTAATGATGTTGGCTAAAGATCTGTTTAATCTCCTTGGGTTTAATTCCCCGCAGCTTGCCGCGTAAGTTCTTTTTAAACGTCTAAGCGTTTGAACTGGCAGTTGTAATGCCCCGTTTCGCGTAACGAGATAACTTGGTACGAAGTTGTTTATTTTTCTAATTTAAAGCTACCATATTTTTTGTCAACCCTGAGTGCCGCACAAAAATCATGAAGAGAAATTGAGACCTTGAAAACATCGAATTTACTCTCGTTGATTTCACAAATGGTAATATTGCTCATTACATATATTGTAATATGCGTTATATATGCGCCGAGTGTTTATCAAAAATAATAAAAATTACATGTTTTTAACATTTGCTCTCTGTTCTGTCGAACGGGTAATTAAGTGGTAAAAATGTCGTAGTTTCACCGTATTTTAAATTTCATAAATAAGTATTCATAGTATGAAAGTTAGTAAGTCACCATCTGGGATGATAGCGAATATATGTTGGACGCGGATAAATTGATCCGTGTGTTTATGATGATGGGTTTGCTTGTAAGTTAAACATGCAATGTGTGCAATCTATTGTCTTTCAAAAGGGGCGTCAGTTAGTTTTCGAAGAAAATTTTACATTAAAAATAATGTGAAAGATTGAATGGATTAAAAAAATATTCAAGGAGATAAAAATTTATGGTTGTTTTTATTTGTTTTAATTACATGTACTGATGTAGCCAATGGCCAGGGAAGACATACGAATTTGCTGGCACCTTTATATCTTATAGGGAGATAGTTATGAAATCATCTGTTAGTCATCACGGTACTTCAACGGCACGCGGTTGTAGTCATATGGGGTTGGGGACTTTTGGAAGAATGTTCCCGGAGCTGGAACCACTCTTCACTTCTACAGAACTTATGGAAGCGCTTGGCCGCCCTGGCGGTATGATGGATGCCGCCAAAAATAGCCCGGACAGTAGTATTCCTGCAGCATATATATTTTTTGCCCAGTTTGTAGATCATGATGTTACTCTGGATGTCACTTCCTGCCTGGAAAGCGATCAGGTGCAGAAGGTTGAAAAACTGCCTAATCTTCGTTCTGCCAGTCTTGATCTGGATTGCGTATACGGTTTTGGTCCGGAAGCTTCGCCGCATCTTTATGATGGAGGCAGCGGTAAGCTACTAACCGGCAACGATACCAACCCTAATGACTTGGCTCGTGCAAAAGATGGGACTGCACTTATCGGAGATCCACGTAATGATGAAAATCTGTTTATTTCTCAGCTACAGTTGCTCTTTATCCGTTTCCACAACAAGCTGATTGATTCAGGGTTGGGGTTTGAAGAAGCTCAGACTGAAGCACGTTACCATTATCAGTATATCGTTTTACATGATTTTCTGAAACGTATCTGTGATCCGGTGATCTACAATTTTGCATTGGAAAACCTGTATCGTCATAATTACCCGTTCAAATCATGTACGAATGAATGCGGTAAACTCATCATGCCGGTAGAGTTCAGTGTTGCTGCATTTCGGTTTGGCCACTCGATGGTTAGATCTGAATATCCTGTGAATAGTAAGTGCAAAAAAATAGGGTTATTCGACGAGGGATTTGGCACATCCGGATTTAGCGCGGTCCCTGAAAAACTTACCGTAGACTGGCGTTTTTTGTTAGATGTCGATAAAACACCGTATGCGAAAAGCAAGGAAATCGATGAGCTGATTACTAAAGAGCTCAATGATTTGCCCTTTATGCGTGATAGCGAACCTGATCCTAACAAACGCTCATTATCTTTCAGAAATCTGTTACGAGGTAGAAGTCTGGGTTTGCCGTCAGGGCAGGATGTTGCAGAAGCGCTGGCTGAGTGTGGGTATGATATCCCTACTGATTTAAATTTAAGATTATCAAAAGTCGAAGGTTACAGTAATATGCCGGAAAAACTTAGAGCGGAGCTAAAAAGACAAACGCCGTTGTTTTTCTATATATTGCGTGAATCGAGTTTTAGTGAGGGGCTCGGTCGTGTTGGTAGCGCAATATTAATGGAAGTTTTTGGCGCTATGCTTACACACTGTGAAAACTCTTATATCAATGCAGGCTGTTGGGAACCTAGCATTGATATCGTATCATCTGATCACGAACTATCTCTGCGGGATATCGTTTCCTACGTGTCAAGCTAGTTATATTTTCAATAAGGGGACACAATATTTAATTCAATTAAGTATTGTGTCCGTGTTCCTTTTAGTGCAAAGAGGTAACATCTAAGAAATGTGCATGAAATAACTTTCGGGTTTAAGGTTTAATAAAGTTATCCATTAACATCGAATGAGTTTTTTTCGATAACGGATTGTGATCCTGTTGAATTATTCCACAAAATATGAGCAGGTTGTACGAAAGCCTATCTGAAAACGATAGAAGGCGCTACGCAGCCATTGAAGAAAAAAACTGAGTTATGGAGGAATCAGTTACATTTTCTCTCTATTTATCTGTGATGACAAAACCGTCAAAAAGGGTATGCGAAAGCTTGAAGATAAAGAGCGCCTGGAGCAGAGAGAAATATGGAAGACGGATGGCGGAGGATAGAAGACTATTGATCAATTAAAGGGTATAGTAAGCCGCTTTTTTCACTCCCAATAATTGCTGCTCATTAGCTGAGTTTTGTTACCGCTTTAATCGTCGTTTTAAGCTGAAGGATATACTGCCAGGGTTTGGTTATATTGCAGCGAGAACACCACCCATGCCCAATAGATTTCTAAAACTGGCTGAGGATTATGGGTGATCAGGAAATAAAATGTTGTGTGCAACATGTTTTTCAAAAAAACCTGAAATTAACTTATGGTTTTCTATCGAAACTGATAGGCGTATTATTTCACCCTGTATTTCGATTAGCTTTAATATTTGGGTTCAAAGTAAATGTTGTGGTAATTCGAAACATTTTAGCTTCATAAAGCTTGTGCATAGATTTGCTTTGTAGGTTTCTAGAAAAACATCAAATCTTTGTGTGAGCCAAAGCAGGAAGCTTGTTGCCTGAGTGTCAGAGCGTATTTTTAATATTAAAATGCGTGTTGTGTTAAAAAATAGAATGTCTAGGGAATTGGCGATCAGCATTATGTACTGTGTTTGATTAATGGGGAATGGGTTTGAGTCATTGCTTGATATTGTAGAAAATTCATTACCTTCTAATGTTGCGCAAGTATCAAGAGTGAGTTAAGTACTAAAAACATCTGTTTTAAATTATGTTGTTTTATAAAAATAGGATAGGTGAAAGCAATGAGTGTAACTGAAACAGGTTATACAAAGTTATGCCCAAATTATCTCAGCGGGTTCCCTGGTATTTTCGCACAGAATTATATGTTTTTTTCCTTTATAAATAGAGCGGTATAAAAGTATCTTTGATTGTATTGTTTGAAGCGAAGCATCATTACCCTATAATTTTGAGGAATTGTGATGTTTTACTACGTTTTTGTCTGCTTGCCATAAAATAAGGAAGATACTGTAGTTGTTAAATTAGCAAGTAGCAGGAAATCATCCGCCACGATTTTCAATTAAAAATCACTTCGGTCAGTTGTTATGAAATTGTCATACTATTTTTTGTTTTCAAGTTTATGTGTTCTTTTATTTTCAGGATGTGATAGCAGTGATAATGCCGTTTCGACCAGCATTGATTTGAATCCATTTTTCCAGACACAGGAAGATGAATCTTTCAGTTTTGGCATTGTTCCTGTCAGTTCCGAACTATTTTTGTCTGCACTGGAGCAGCCTGCAAACGGAGAAATTATAAGTGCGGGGGTTGGCCGATATTTGTATGTGCCGGAAAAACATTTTAATGGTCGCGATTCTGTTGGATTTACATTGTCGGATAATGAACAGGGCACCATTACTTTTGAGGTAACTCCGGTCAATGATGCACCCTTGGCGGGTGATGATGTCATTGTCAGCATCGATGGCGAAAAAGTGACTATTCCCGTACTTTTTAATGATGTGGAATTCGATGTTGGTGACCGTTTACGTATTAGTGATATCACGCAGCCCGATAAAGGTGAAGTAACCAATAATGATGATGGTACTATTGATTTTTTGCCTCCCCCCAAGTTTGTAGGCACAGTACGCTTTAGTTATGAAGTGAGTGACCAGTCCTCTGCCAGTGATCGTGCAAACGTTGACGTATTTGTTATTTCAGGAAAGGCACGCTTAATCGGTATCGAGTTAACGCCGGCCGTGCTCACTTTGCAACAAGGAGATTCGGTTCAATTTAAAGCAATGGCGATTTTCGCCGATACGACCAGCGCCGATATCACCACAGTGGCGGAGTGGGTGTCGTCTGACTTGGCGTTATTAAGTTTCAGTGACAAGCCGGAAGCCAGGGGGCTTGTAACAGCAAAGTTAAGAGGGCCAGTGTCTGTCAGCGCATCGTTTAACGGTATTTCTGTTTCCACAACGACGGTCAATATTTTATCGAAAACACCCGCAGCCCCGGTGTCCATGACCGGAGAACATGTGGGCAATGGTGTCATTGCGCTTGATTGGTCGGCGGTTGCCGATATCGATCATTATAATATTTACTGGTTTACGGCTAGCCAGAGGACTCAGGTCATTAGTCGTGTAATCCCCCCTTTTCAACATACGGGTAATACGCTGGGCGTCACCTATTATTATACCGCCAGAGCGGTTAACGCCGATGGTCTGGAAGGAAAGCCCAGTACCCGGATAGCCGTAAAACCTCAGGCGCTGCCAGCAGAACTTGATGTGCTTCCACCGGAAGTGCTTGATAGAGTGGTGATGAATCAGCGAGTGCAGTTAAGCTGGCGGGCTGCCGACAACGCGGAATCTTATGTGTTGTATTGGTCGAATACACTACCGTTTGAGCCCGCAAGCGCTAACCGCATTGAGCTGACGGGCACGAAGTTTGTTCACGAAAACCTGGATAATGGATTGGATTATCATTATGTTATTGCCTCTGTAAGCGCAGATGTAGAAAGTGTACCGGGTACGGTTTTCTCCGTTACTTTGCCGCCGGATGCACCTGTATTAACTGCCGAAGCTGGTGATGCAAGCATTACGCTGAGCTGGAATTCCGTCATTGGTGTTGATACTTATTGGCTTTATTGGTCAACCACCTTGCCCGTTATGCAGGATGATTCTCGCCATTTTGAAATAGCGATCACCGATCCTTTAATCATCAAGCACGATGGCTTAAACAATGACGAGGCTTATCATTATCTCATTCTTGCGGTGAATAAGGGTGGAGAGAGTTCACCAGGGTTGGCCACCGCAGTACCACTGTCCATACAAGAGCCACCTGTGCCGCCGGGAAATGTCAAAGCAACGCTAAATTTAAATCAGGCCGAGTTTAGTTGGGACCCTGTGGATAATGCCAGTTACAATATTTACTGGTCCACGGAAACACCGGTGGATATCGCTGTCGTTGAAAGTGTCTCGGTGACCAGTCCAGACTATATACTCCAGGACCTTTTAGCAGCCACAAGTTATTATTTTGTGGTAAGTGCGGTAATCGACAGTGTTGAAAGTGTGCCATCCTCGCCAGAAATAGAATTAAGTCTGCCACCTGATATGCCAGAGGTCAGTGCCCGTGGTGGAAAGCAGCAAGTCACCCTGGGCTGGAATGGTGTCACAGGTGCAGAGGGTTATACTGTTTATTGGGCTGAGAAAGATTGGCTTGGAAATACAAACGTCGCACCGTTATTAGATAATGTTATTTCTATCGATGTGAATGATGAGTTCAATATTTATACACATGATAATTTAACTAATGGTAATACTTATTATTATTTTGTGACGGCACATTATAATGATGAAGAAAGCGATGGCATAGAAGTGCGGGCAATCCCTCGGGATTATACTGTAACAAAAACGGACGATACCGCCGATGGCAGTTGCGATGCAGACTGCTCCTTACGCGAGGCCATTATCGCTGCCAATTCCACTATGGGAAAAGAAACAATCATTGTGCCTCAGGGAACCTATGTCTTGAGTATTCCCGGAGTAGAAGAGCAGGAAGGGTTAACCGGTGATCTTGATATTACTGATGACTTTATACTGCTGGGTGACGATGCAGCGACAACGATTATTGATGCCAACAAGCTGGATCGGGTGCTGAATCTTTCAGCTGACACGGGTCATATTGCCAATGTCACCGTCCGTAATGGTTTTTCAGGCGGTGAATTGGGAGGCGGTATTTATCACAGTTCAGGCGAGCTTCGTATTGATAACAGCATCATTACTGGCAACAGAAGCGAACAATTCGGTGGTGGTATCGCCAATCGAGGCAGTATTAAATGCTCTAGTAATGGGGGAAGTGATGGGGGGCTTGGCGCGTTAGGGGGGGGATGCCCTATTCTTACCATCAACAACAGTGTTTTATCGAATAATTGTGCAGATGGATCAGGGTCAGCTATTGAAAATTTTGGTTTGTTAATGCTTAACAACAGCACAGTAGCCGCTAATGGCCTAGTCGAAGGTGTGTGCTCAGATGTTTTTGGTGTTATCCATACTCAGTATGGTGTGACGCTTATTCATCAATCAACACTCATCGATAATACTGCGGGTTCCGTGCTAAGTGAATGGAATGCCACTGTTGTCATAACGAATTCAACGATCGCGAATAATCAAACCATCGCAGGCGCAGTTGCGACGGGGGCTTTGGGCAAATTAAGCTTGATTAACAGCACTGTCAGTGGCAATAAAAATGAAAAAAATCAGTCCGCCAGCTTTGGAGCATCCTTGGAGATGGCCAATACATTGCTTGCAGATAACATTAATGCAGAAAATGCCATATCGGATTGTTCTGCTATCAATGTTAATAATCGACCCGGTAGCCCTTTGTTGTTAATTTCACTTGGGAACAACCTGATTGGCAATAGCATCACTGATTGTGAACCTTTCCTGGCTCTGGACGTAAGTGATTTGACGGGCGACGCCGGTCTAGGTGAATTTGTGGATAACGATACACCGGGAGGTGGTTATTATCCTTTGCTGGCCGATAGTCAGGCCGTCGATGCCGGTGGTAGTGAATACTGTCCCGGTGCAGATCAACGAGGTAATTTTCGTCCCGCAGACGGGAATGGTGACACAGTGGCCGAGTGTGATATCGGTGCTTTCGAACTGGCCGCGAAAGCCAGTGGCCGCCCGCCGTTAATGGCTCCGATGGTTCACGCTATTGGTGGTGATGCCCAGGTGGCATTAATGTGGAACGGCGTTAGTGGCGCAGTAAACTATAATATTTATTGGGCCGAAAATGATGATGTCGTGCCATCGTCAGACAATGTTATCAAGATAAGCACTCGTTCTGCATCCAATCTTTATGTGCATGAGCCATTAAAGAATGGCAGCACCTACTTCTACCTCATCAAAGCTGTTTCTGTAAACGGGGAGGAAAGCCCAGCTCGCCAGGTGAATGTCGTCGTCAATGTGCCTAAATCTAGTGGGGAACAGTAAACGCATTCGTGCAAATAACAGGAATAATCATGCACATTACAACAAGAACTCATTACATTTATTATTTACTGGCACTGTTTTTGAGTGTCTATTCTGCTTGTGTATTTGCTGTGCCGCCTATCGCAGGCAATGTCAGCGTCAACACACCACAAGGCGTGCCCCTGGATATCGATTTGTCAAACGCTATAATCGGTGGAGACGGTGTGCTCAGTGTTTCCATTCCTGAGCCCCCTGATGAAACTCAGGGAGTGGTGAATATTACAGGCGCGCTTGGCATATCGTTTACTCCCTCAGTTAACTTTAAGGGTATTGTGCTATTTGCTTACCAGGTGGACGACACAGCAAACCCGGCATCACCCGCCAGTGCAACAATTACGGTCACCGTAGCAGAAGCCAACAATGAAATTTCAGCAGTGGGTACCCGGAAGGAAACACCTGGTGCAGCGCTGGGTGGTGTGTTGGATGTCACTTGTCCGGGGCTGCGGGGTATTGGTATTGATGTCAATCAGCTCAACGACGCAGAGCGTGAGTTGTTGGCTCGTTGCAATGATCTGTTGGCCGCATCGGCCCAGGGATTAACAGCAGAGGTGATTGCTGCACTACGACAAATCGCACCGGAGGAAGTTGCCGCACAGATTCGTGCTGGCAAAAGCTTGTCTGAGCGCCAGATGAGCAACATCGGCAGTCGCTTATCCGCCTTGCGGAGGGGTTCCGTAGGATTATCACTGGCCGGTTTGTCATTGCGGACACAGCAGGGTGCAAGCATTTCCGGCGAGTTGTTTAACAGCGTATTTGATACAGGTGGCAGTGCAGGTGAATCAATAACTACTCCCTGGGGAGTGTTCGTCAGTGGTGTGTTTGGTCGTGTAAAACGGGACCAGACATTGCAGGAAGATGGCTTCACCCTGCAAACCCTGGGCATGACCATTGGTGCAGATTATCGTTTTAACGAGACATTGGTTGCGGGTGGTGCCCTGGGATTTGCCGATAGTGATGTGGATATAAACAACAACGCGGGCGATATGGCGGTTGAAGGCATTAATTTTACGAGTTATGCCACTTATTATATTTCTCAAAAAACCTATCTTGACGGTATTTTGTCGTATAACAGTCATCGCTATGACTCGACACGAAACATTCGTTTTGTGTTGAATAATAATCCTGTTGATGCTCAAGCGAAAAGCAAACCCGATGGCCGCTTGCTGGCGCTGAGCATTGGTGCCGGGCACGAGTTTTATGCCAAACAGAGGTGGGTGACCAGTGCGGAAGGGCGGTTTGATTACGCCAGCTCCACCATTGGTGCTTACGATGAAACGGGTGCCGGAGGATTAAACCTGTCCATTGAGGAGCAGCAATCCGACTCGCTGGTCAGCAGTCTGGGTTTGCAAATGAGTTATGCGCACAGTACCCGTTGGGGAGTATTGATGCCGCAACTTAACATGGGTTGGCAGCATCAGTTCAAAGGGGATGCGGTACGCATTAAAGGCCAGTTTATAAATGATCAGTTTGGTACCACTTTTCAATTTAAAACAGACAACCCCGACCGGGATTATTTTAGTCTGGGATTGGGGGTGTCAGCGGTATTGCCAAACGGGAATATGGTTTTCATACAAACCGCAACCACGCTGGGGCGAGACAAATATGAAGATTATTACCTGAGTGCTGGTGCGCGTTTTGAACTTTAAAATATTTGCTATACCCGTAGCGTTTGGGATTTAGGTTTAAGTGTGCGTCATATTTTCTCCATGGCAAGGCGAAATGACGCGGAATAGTCGTTCTATTGCAAGGAGTTT
>VAPF01060614.1_pt1 | contig 10679 bp, 7 predicted proteins | sample 3393931 | NCBI WGS metagenome assembly VAPF01 (sample SAMN08290437, study PRJNA428436) | hydrothermal vent metagenome | isolation source: Deep-sea hydrothermal vent chimney | place: Atlantic Ocean: South-mid Altantic Ridge | depth 2773 m m | reverse complement strand
CAGCTCAGTACTCAAGGCCGCTGTGCTGGGAATCCCGCTCCCTCTCTGCTCCTGCGGGGTTCTACCGGCCGCCGCCGCCATTAAAAGGCAGGGCGCAAATAACGGTGCCACTACCGCCTTTTTGATCTCCACGCCGGAGTCCGGGGTAGATTCCATCTCCATAACCTAAGCCTTGCTGGATCCCATTATGACTGTGGCTCGGCCTCTTGCCGCTTTTCTCTCCGCCCTGACGGCCGGAGTAATCGAAAACTTTTTCAATCCACCCGCCGCAGATCCTGAAATACAGGCCTCGCGCGCCTGCCCGGTAGATAATTGTTGTGATGGCAGTGACTGCCCGGATAAGGATCATAAAAATCATCACAGTTTCTTTGCAAAGGTGGCTGCGGGGATACGCTACGCTGTAAACGATCTCTGGGGGGATCTGGCCGGCTGGTTTTTTGTCGGTATACTATTGGCGGGAATCATCAGCGCCCTGCTCCCCAATGATATAATCAGTGTTTATCTTGGCGGCGGTCTCTCGTCCATGCTGCTGATGCTGGTCATTGGCATCCCGCTATATATCTGCGCCACTGCCTCTACCCCCATCGCCGCAGCCTTCATCGTCAAGGGCATGAGTCCCGGCACAGCCCTGGTCTTTCTCCTGGCCGGCCCGGCAACAAATATCACCTCTCTCTCAGTGCTTATCGGCATTCTGGGGAAACGAGCTGCCGGTATATATCTGGCGGCTATCAGCCTGGTGAGCGTCATCTGCGGCCTGGCTCTGGATATGTTTTATTTTAAAATGGGTATCAAGGCCAGCGCCGTGGCAGGCCAGGCTGCAGATATTATCCCCTGGCCGATAAAACTGGCGGCCGTCATTTTCCTGTTGGCCATCTCGGTCAAGCCGCTGTGGCGAATCACCATCAATATCCTGACCCGTAAGCGCAGCTGCTGCACCGATTCCGGCCAACCGCCAACGCCATTTCCCCTGGCAAAATAACCCGTAAATACACTACTCATCGGAGTCTCACAGACTCGCTTACCTGGAGCGCTTACGTTGATTCTCAAGTTAACCCTTGACCCTGTAGTATAGTGCAAGGTTATAATACGTGAAGTAAGTACAGACTTCGATCGGGCAAAAAGACAATTTTTCAAGATTTCCCTATAATTTTACGAGGTAAAATATGCCGAAAAAGATTATCGCTGTCATACTCATAGTTTTGGGATTTGCTGCCCAAGCCGCCGCTGAAAACCATCGCCGGATTGACTCCCTGGTTGATATTGCCTTGCGTGATAATCCGGAGTTACAAGCCGCCAAGGCCAAGTGGCAGATGTACGCCGACCGGATAATTCCCGCAGCTAGCCTGGCCGACCCGACCTTATCGCTCGCCTTCAATAACTACCCGGTGGATAAATTCAGGGGGAATGAAACCCCTATGACGGGTAAGGTTTTCAAACTAAGCCAGAAATTTCCCTTTCCCGGCAAACTGGCCGCTAAAGAAGATAGCGCCCGGCAGTTAGCACTTTGGTATAAAGGTGTTTATGAGGACAACCGCCTGGCCATGACCCGCCAGGTAAAGGATGTCTATTTTAAGTTGTATTACCTGGGCCGGGCAATAGCTTTGACCAAAAAGAATGCCGGCCTCCTGCAGGATTTCACCAAGGTTACAGAGACCAGATACGAAGTTGGCAAAGGCCTGCAGCAGGATGTGCTGAAGGCCCAGGTAGAACGTTCCAAACTCAGCGACCGTCTTTTAATTCTTAAGCAAAAACAGCAAACAGCGATAGCTCGTCTTAACACCATGTTGAACAGAGCACCAGACTGGAAAGTGCCGGCTATACCGAAAATATCCAGCAAGAAAATAACCATGACCGTTGCCAGCCTCGAACGGCTGGCACCAAACAAACGGCCGCTTTTTTCGGCATATAAAGCACTGATGGCAAGCTACAAGGCTAAAAAGTCTCTGGCTCGGTTAAATTACCGGCCTGATTTCAAGGCAGGTTTGGCCTACACCTTCCGGGAGCCTGTCGGCGCTGACCGGGGCACCGATTTTGTCGGCATTCAATTTGGCATGAACTTACCCATTTTTACCGCCAAAAGAGACTCCGCCCAAGCCGCTGCTGAAGCGGGATTATTGATGGTACAACATCGATATCAAAACTTCCACGACCTGGTAAATTTTAATATCGATGATGCCTGGCGTGACATCAAAAAAAATCAGCAGCAGGCTGACCTTTACAAAAATGGCATTATTCCCCAGGCCAGCCAAACATTGGAAGCATCAATCAGTGCCTACGAGGTCGGCAAGGTCTCATTTCTGACCCTGCTGGACAATCTTATGACCTTGTACCGTTACGAGATAGACTATCATCGCGCCCTTAGCGACAGCCTGCGTGCCATGGCCCGTTTGGAGGCCGCCAGCGGTGTTCCGATACTGTAAGCCAGAGAAAATATATTATCTCCACCCATCCACTACCAGCTATTTTTAAAGGAACTCGAAACTATGAATCAAACCAAAAAATTTACCCTGACCGCCATCCTCTGTGCTTCTGCCATTCTGACGGGCGGATTTTCGTCATGGCATGGTGCCTTGGCAAATATCGCCCAGGCTGCAGAGGATGCCCATAACAACCACAGCGTAAAGATTGCCCCCGCAAAACCGGAGAGCGGTAATGCCGCAGTTCACAAAGGAAAACGGAAGATCAAATATTGGGTCGCACCAATGGATCCCACCTACATCAGGAACAGTCCCGGCAAATCGCCCATGGGTATGGATATGGTGCCGGTCTATGAGGATCAGGCCCAGAGCGGTTCTGTCATCACCATTGACCCGGCCACCATTCAGGATATGGGGATTCTCACCACCAGGGTCAAGAGGCGGAACCTAACTAAAAATATCCGTACCGTTGGCCTTGTCGGTTACGAGGAATCCCGGCAATACTCGGTAAACGTCAAGATCTCCGGCTGGATTGAGCATCTCTATGTAAATAAGACCGGCCAGGTGGTAAAAAAGGGCGACAAACTGCTGGATATATACAGCCCCGATCTGGTCAGTGCCCAGGAGGAATTCCTCCTGGCTCTGCGAAATCAGGAATCGCTGTCGCAAAGCGATTTCCCGGAGATTACGGCCGGTGCCAAGAGACTCCTGGCCTCGTCACGGCAGCGCCTGAAACTATGGGACGTTTCAGACAGCCAAATTGCCAGGCTGGCCAAAAGCCGCAAGATCAGAAAAACCATCACCATTTACTCGCCTTACAGTGGTGTCATTACCAAAAAGAATGTTAATGAGGGGATGTTCCGTAAGGCGGGAACAGAATTATTTGAGATCTCCGACCTATCAAAGGTCTGGATCTATGCCGATATTTACGAATATGAGATACCTTGGGTAAAGGTGGGGCAAAAGGCCATAGTCACCCTGCCCTTTGCCAATAACCGCAGAATATCCGGCAAGGTTACCTATATCTACCCATATATGGAGGCCAAAACCAGAACAGTCAAAGCCCGTCTGGAGTTTACCAACAAAAGGGGTACCCTTAAACCTGCCATGTATGTCAATGTCATGATAAAAACAGACCCTCTCACCAACATACTGACTATCCCCGGTAATGCGGTTATCGATTCAGGCGATGCCAAGACGGTATTTGTGGCCTTGGGGAACGGCAAATTTGAACCACGCCAGATCAAAACAGGTCTTGCCGGCCAGAACGGCCTTGTTGAAGTGAATCAGGGCCTGCTGGACAATGAGCGGGTGGTCACCTCCGCTCAGTTCATGCTTGATTCAGAGAGTAATTTGCGGGCCGCAATCCAGAAGATGCTGGATGCCAACAAAGAAAAGGCGGTACCGGCAGCCAAGCCGCCAAAGGCCAAAGAAAATCTGGATGATTTATTCTAACGGTTTTATGTATTTTTACCGCCGTCTCCGCACAACGTAACAACAAATTTCTATTATTAAGGTCTAATATGCTAGAAAAAATCATTGACGCCTCTATTCGCAACAAATTCATGGTCATATTCATGACTGTATTTGTGGTTGCCGGCGGTATCTACGCCCTCAAAACCATTCCGTTGGATGCCATCCCCGACCTTTCCGATGTCCAGGTTATTATCTTTACGAAATATCCAGGCCAGGCACCACAGGTTGTGGAGGATCAAGTAACCTATCCGCTAACTACCCAAATGATGGCCGTTCCCGATGCCAAGGTGGTGCGGGGGTACTCTTTTTTCGGCCTGTCATTTGTCTATGTCATATTCAAGGACGGTACCAATCTTTACTGGGCCAGATCGAGGGTGCTTGAATATCTGAATTATGCCTCCCACTTTCTACCCAAGGGGGTGACTCCGAGCCTGGGGCCTGACGCCACTGGCGTTGGCTGGGTTTATGAATATGTCCTGAAGAGCAAGAATCACAACCTTCAGCAATTGCGCTCCATCCAAGACTGGTATATGCGTTACGGGCTTACCGCCGTAAATGGGGTAGCGGAGGTGGCCAGTATCGGCGGCTATGTCAAACAATATCAGGTCGTCATTAATCCTGATCGTCTGCTCGCCTACCACATCACCATTCCCGAGATAAAAAAGGCCATCCAGCGCAGCAATAATGATGTGGGAGGTAGCCTGATTGAAATGGCCGAAACGGAGTTCATGGTGCGCGGCCGGGGTTATATAAAATCCATTGATGATCTCAAACAGATTGTTGTCGGCACCGATAAACGCGGCACTCCCATCCTCCTGCGTGATCTGGCTGAGGTGCATATAGGCCCGGAGCTGCGGCGCGGCTTGGCTGATCTTAACGGCAAAGGCGAGACGGTGGGCGGCGTTGTCATCATGCGCTACGGGGAAAACGCCCTGCAAACCATCAAAAATATCAAAAAGAAGCTGGCGGAATTGAAGACCGGGCTGCCGGCCGGGGTGACAATAGAAACAGTTTATGACCGCTCAGGTCTTATTGATCGAGCCGTAGATACCCTGCGTAGCAAGCTCATCGAAGAGAGTATTGTCGTGGCTATCGTCACCGCCATCTTCCTCTTTCACCTGCCCAGTGCCCTGGTAGCCATATTCACCCTGCCGATAGCCATTTTGATATCCTTTATAATCATGCGTTTTCAGGGGATTAACGCCAACATTATGAGTCTTGGCGGCATCGCCATTGCCATTGGCGCCATGATTGACGCCGCCATTATTATGATCGAGAACACGCACAAACATATCGAACATAACAAGGGCAGAAAACCGCATTGGCAGGTCATCGCCGATTCGGCCAAGGAGGTTGGCCCCAGCCTCTTTTACTCCCTGCTGGTTATCATGGTATCATTCTTCCCGGTATTCGCCCTAAACGGCCAGTCCGGCCGGATGTTCAAGCCCCTGGCCTTCACCAAGAGTTACGCCATGGGGGCAGCGGCCTTTCTCTCCATTACCCTGGTGCCGGTACTCATGGGCTGGTTCATTCGGGGGAAGATAAGAGCGGAGCAGGCCAACCCGATAAACCGGTTCCTGGCCTATATTTATCTGCCCGTAGTCGATTTTGTCCTTAAATGGCGGAAGTCCACGATTTTACTGGCCATATTGATCACAGCATCAGCCGCCTGGCCCCTGATGCACCTTGGTTCTGAATTTATGCCGCCGCTTAATGAGGGCGATCTGCTTTATATGCCAACCACCTTGCCAGGTATATCCATCGGTAAGGCCAAAGAGGTCTTACAGCAGACCGACCGGATCATCGCCTCTTTTCCGGAGGTAAAACGGGTCTTCGGCAAGGCGGGACGGGCCGACACCGCTACTGACCCAGCCCCTCTGTCCATGTTTGAGACCATCATTATGCTAAAGCCCCCGAGCAAATGGCCCAAGCATCAGGTTAAGCGTTTCTATGAGAACTGGCCGGAGTGGGCAAAATGGCTGCCCCGAAAGATGCTACCGGATAAAGTACCTGACAGCCTCACCCGCCTGAAGGAAAGGCTTAATAATGCCATTCAATTCCCCGGCCTTACCAATGCCTGGACCATGCCAATAAAAACCAGAATAGATATGCTGTCCACCGGCATCAAGACGCCGGTAGGTATTAAAATAATGGGTAACAACCTGAAGACATTGAATAAGATCGGCAAAAGGCTGGAGGCGGTGATCCGCAACATCCCCGGGACATTAAGCGTTTACGCCGAACGGGTAGTGGGTGGTAATTACCTGGACTTTGACATAAACCGGCGGGCCGTAGCCCGCTACGGACTCACCGTAGGTGCGGTGCAGGACATTATCCAAACAGCCATTGGCGGGATGAATGTCAGCCAAACCGTGGAAGGCCTGGAACGCTACCCTATAAATATACGCTACCAGCGTGATTTCAGGAATAATTTGCAACAATTACGGCGAGTGCTTATACCCCTGCCATCGGGTAAGCATATTCCCATGTCCCAGGTAGCCAAAATTGTCATAAGAAAAGGCCCTCCCGGGATCAAGAGTGAAAATGCTCGGCGTACCGCCCTGGTTTATGTTGATATTAAGGGGATTGACATTGGCACCTATGTAAAAAATGCCCAGAAGATTGTCCGGGCCAAGGTAAAAATGCCAGCAGGCTATTCCCTGGTTTGGAGCGGCCAATTTGAGTATATGCAAGCCGCCCGCGCCAGACTGATGATGGTGGTACCTTTCACCCTGCTGCTTATCTTTATTATCATCTATTTAAGCACCAAGTCTGTTATCAAGACCAGTATAATTTTTATCGCCCTGCCCCTTTCCCTGGTGGGTTGTTTCTGGTATCTTTACTTCCTGGGATATAATACCTCGGTGGCAGTCTGGGTGGGAGTAATCGCCTTGGCAGGAATATCGGCGGAAACCGGAGTCATTATGCTGCTCTATCTCGACCTGGCTCATAAGCTGTGGGTAGACAACAACCGGATGACCACCAGGGGCGATCTGGTGCAGGCTATCCACCATGGAGCGGTAAAAAGAATCAGGCCCAAAGTAATGACCATCGCCGTTATTATCGCCGGCCTCTTACCCATCATGTGGAGCCATGGGGCAGGAGCAGGTGTAATGAAACGGATAGCGGCCCCCATGATCGGCGGCGTAATAACCTCCGGCGTCATGGAACTCATGGTCTTCCCGGTAATCTATTTCATCTGGAAGCAGCGCGGCCTAGTCAAGAGTTTAAGCCCAACTCTGCGGGTTCAAATTGAGGAAGATTAATGGAGAAAAGATATGTACACCGCCTCTGATTTAAGGAAAGGTCTCAAACTGGAAATGGATGGCGATCCATATATTGTCGTAGATTTTCAGTTTGTCAAACCAGGCAAGGGGCAATCCCTGTACCGCACAAAGATGCGTAATATGCTAAGCGGCAATATGTTCGAGCGCACCTTCCGGTCAAATGATAAATTTAAAAAGGCCCCTCTGGAAGAACGCAGTATGCAATTTCTTTATTCCCAGGGCGAAGAATATCATTTCATGGACAATGAAAATTACGAGCAATTATTTATTACCGACAAACAATTAGGTGAAAATATTAATTTCCTGACCGATAATATGAATGTTCAGGTTCTGATGTTTGACGGCCAGCCCATTGATGTTACCCTGCCCATCTCCGTCAATCTTCGGGTTACCAAGGCCGACCCTTGGGCCAAGGGAGATACCAGCGGCACCGACACCAAGCCGGTAACCGTGGAAACCGGCTACGAGTTGCAGGTTCCCCCCTTTGTCAACGAGGATGATTTATTACAGATTGATACCCGCACGGGCGAATATATGACCAGGGTAAAAGACTAAATAACGGATATGCAGGGTAAATTTCTTAAGGAGCGGGCCGCCATCATCCAGGCGGTGCGCTCCTTTTTTATTGCAGGCGGCTATCTGGAGGTTGAGACGCCCGTCCGGCTACCGGCTCTGGTGCCGGAGTCCTGCATTGAACCGGAGATCAGCGGTGACTTCTTTCTCCAGACCTCGCCCGAATTATGCATGAAGCGTTTATTGGCTGCGGGTCTGCCCCAAATTTTTCAGATTTGTAAATGCTTCCGGCGCGGCGAACGGGGTCAGCGGCATCTGCCGGAGCTGACCATGCTGGAATGGTATGCCGCCGGGCGCGATTATCATTACCTCATGGCAGAGTGTGAGAATTTACTCCAGGCTGTGCCACTGGCAAAGATAATCACCAGAAACGGCAGGGAGATTGATCTTACCCCGCCCTGGCCCAAGGTTTCTGTGGCAAATGCCTTTGCGCGCTACGCCCCAGTTTCTGTCGATGAGGCGCTGGAGAATGATACCTTTGACGAGACGTTGGTAACCTTTATAGAGCCACATCTGGGATTTGATCTGCCCACCTTTCTCTATGATTATCCCGCCCCCCTGGCCTCTTTGGCCCAGCTTCACCCCGAAAATCCCCAACTGGCCCAGCGGTTTGAACTTTATATAGGGGGAATTGAATTGGCCAACGGTTTCACCGAGCTTAATGATGCAGCGGCGCAGCGCGACAGGTTCAAGCGGGAACGGCAACTAATAAAAAACCAGCACCGCTACCCCGGCCCCATGCCAGAGCCATTTTTGCGGGATATAGAGAAGATGCCGGCAGCGGCCGGTATCGCCATGGGAATCGACCGTCTGGTCATGCTTCTTACCGGTGCCTTGACAATTGATCAGACGGTGGCCTTCACCCCGGAGAACCTGTAGTTTCCCCTTTTCTTTTTGAGTTGACAGCTTACCTTTGTAGTTGTTATAAATCCCGCGTTGCATATAATGTGTACCATATCCCGGTGGCGGACGGGGCGTTTTTACCAACCGCGTGTATCGCCAAACGGGTAAATAGAAGGAGCTGCACCGATGACCAATGGTAAATACCGGCGCCGGATAATAGCGGGCGTCCAAACGATTTTTTTCATTCTTCTGCTTTCTTTTTCATGTCAGGCCGCCAACCAGGTCAAAAATTCCAAAGACCCGTCAGCCGCACAGGTTCTAACTATGCCCCAGGCCGTAAAAATGGCTCTGAAGGGCAACGACCAACTGCTGGCCGAGGAGCAGGAAGTGGCAGCCAGCCAGGCCGAGATCGGTATAGCGCGAAGTAACCTGCTGCCCCATATTAACGTCCGCGAGCGTTATATGCGCACCGACAACCCTACCTACGGCTTTATGGCCAAGCTTAACCAACAGCGCTTTACCGCCCAGGATTTTGCCCTGCCTTCATTGAACGCGCCAAATCCAGTAAGCGACTTTCAATCATCTATTGAACTGTCCATGCCCCTTTTCGCGCCCCAGGCCAAGCTTGGTTTGGAGATGAGCAAAATTGCCTATAAAGCTGCCGGCAACAATATCCAGCGCCGTCAGGAGACAATCGCTTTACGGGTAGTCACCAGCTACCTGCAGGCCAAAACCGCCCTGGAATATATAAAGGTATCCCAGCAAGGGATAAAGGATGCCCAGGAACATCTGCGACTGGCAAAGCTGCGTTATAAAAATAGTATCGGACTTTATTCAGATATCTTGCGAGCCACTACGGCGGTGAAAAATATGCAACAAATTGAGACTACAGCTGCCAAAAACTATAGCGTCGTCTGTCGGGCACTTGGCCTTCTTTTAGGCCTCACCACGCCGGTTACCGTAGAAAATGACAACTTTCCAGTGCTTTTGCGGCCCATCGGTGAATACCAGAATAACGCGGCCCGACGCCAGGATATCAAGGCCATGGTGCTGCACTATAAAAATGCTAGGAACAATCTCCGCCTGGCCACCGCCGGCCTGCTGCCGGTATTTGGGGTCAGCAGTTCCTACCAGATGAATGACCATAACAAACCTTTCGGCTCTGAAGGCAATAGCTGGCAGCTGGGGGCCGAATTAAAATGGAATCTATTTGACGGCCGCCGTCAGTCATCCGCAAAGGCCAAGGCAATTCATCAGCTTCAGGCTGCGGCAAGATATCTTGCCGGACTTAGAAAAGCGGTTTCCTTCCAGGTTTTCCGGGCCTACGAAACGGTTAATGAAACCACGCACAATGTTGAGCTGGCTAAAGAGGCACTTAAATCCGCCACCGAGGGGCAACGGCTGGTTAATCTTCGTTATAAAAATTCCCTGTCCCCCGTAGTTGATCTTCTCGACTCCCAGATCAGCCTTGATCAGTCTCGAGCCAACCTGGTAGCGCGGCAAAATGAGCGGCAGCTAGCCATCCTGACTTTAAGTTATGAAAGCGGTATGATTCTGGACGACCTTCATGCCCACAGCAAATTCGCAGGAGCAAAAAAATGACCGTAAAAAAAATAGCCACCATACTGTTGCTTATCTTCGCGCTGACGGGGTGCAAAGAACAAGCAGACAAGGTACAGATCAAAAGGCCGGTAATTGATAAAGTACTGACTGCCAAGGTTCACCATGTGAAAGTACCGATTTTTTATGAAACCATCGGCACCGTCAAAGCCAGTGCCACAGTAACAATAGCCGCCAGAATTATGGGCATGGTTACTAAAGTAATGTGCGAAGAAGGTGAAGTTGTCCAAGCCGGTCAGTTACTGGTTTCCATCGACAATCGTCAATTCAGGCAGAAGGCAACCGCAGCCGCAGCGGCTCTCGGTGAAGCACGGCAGGGCCTAGCCACCGCAGATCAGCACCGCAAGCTAGCCAAACTCACCTATCAGCGCTACAAGAAGCTTTTTGACGAGAAGGCCATTTCCGGCCAGGAAATTGATGAGATAAAAACCAAAATGCAGGTAGCCGGGCTGCAACATGAAAT
>VAPF01025010.1_pt1 | contig 10685 bp, 11 predicted proteins | sample 3393931 | NCBI WGS metagenome assembly VAPF01 (sample SAMN08290437, study PRJNA428436) | hydrothermal vent metagenome | isolation source: Deep-sea hydrothermal vent chimney | place: Atlantic Ocean: South-mid Altantic Ridge | depth 2773 m m | reverse complement strand
GCTGCGTTGAAACTCCTTGCAATAGAATGACTATTCCGCCTCATTTCGCCTTGCCATGGAGAAAATATGACGCACACTTAAACCTAAATCCCAAACGCTACAGGTATATATCCGCGAGCAAGACGCAAAGCGAGAATACGCAAATCACAACCAAAAACTGTATCGATTGGTTAATGTTGGCAATAGCAGTGAAGCAATTATTCTGTTTCTGAAAGATTATGACCATAATAAAGATAGCATAGAAGTTTACGAAGAATTATTTCAGAAAATGGAAAAATGGCAGAAATGCCGTGCGTTGCTATGCCTGGGCCGACTTGTTATCAGTTTGTTCCTTGAGAAAAAAATAATAAAGATGCATTAAGAATCACAAAATGCTGCCTGAATATACAAGAGGACTTTGTGCTTTCCGAACCGGCTGAAGCATTAAAACTCACCCTCTATGCTATAAATCTACAGCAATATCCGCTGGCTTTACGAATTCAGGATATTTAAAGAAATGACTTAAAGAGCCAAACAAAAGCCCTGCTACTATTAAACATATCGGCAATTTGATAGGTAATTATAAAAAATACAGGATAAAACATTTCGGGCCTAGCCTTTGGGAAATAATGAGCTGATTGAGCGAGCTTATCAATAAAACCATTTAAATCACACAGAATAACAACGGTTATTCCAACAAATGCACCGCCAATAATATCAGCGGGGTAATGTAGCCCCAAATATACCCGTGGAAAGGCTATAAATAGCGTTGTGTATATAAGCGCAAATATTCCGACTTTTTTAGATATATAAAACATTCCAGCCGATAAGGCATAAAACAATACCGCATGATCACTGGGAAATGAAGACCATCCTTCCAATACTGTTATCTGCATAGTATAGGGAAGTGTAAAATTCAAGCTTTCTTCATGTATAAGACGAAGCCGGAACGGTAACAACATTGCCAAAGCTCTTGCTAGAACCATAGCAATAAAACAACTAAACAATGTAGAAATCAAATGTACTGAATAGCCGATTGATTTTTATCAACCCCACCAAAAAATAGCGAGCAAAACACCACCTTTAACCAGGTGATTTTCTGAGATAACCTTTATTGTGGAATCAACAGTCCATGACTGTTGAGAAAATTGATTAAAAAATCAATTATTATTAAGTCAAATAAATTCATTACAATCCCATCATTGCGTTTAAAAAATAAATTAAAATTATTATTAATATTTTATCTGCTGCCAACTAACTCATAAATTTCATTCTTAATATTACTGACATAGTTTTTCTCTGAAAACTTTTTATCAACCATTTCCTCACCGCAAAACCCCATTTCCAACCTTAACTTATTAGATGACGCAAGACGCTGCATGTACTTTGATAATTCATCTTTATTATTTTCTTTAAATAAAAACCCAGATTTATTATGTATTATGGTTTCTTTTATTCCGGTGCCATTTGTACCTATATTAGGCAACCTGCAAGCCGATGCCTGCAATAACACCAAACCCAACCCTTCTTCATTTGAAGCTAATATATTGACATCAACAACTTGTAAAAAATATTCAGCCACGCTATCGACATAACCTAAAAACAATATAGAATCCGCTAAACCTCTTTCTTTTACAATCGCTCTATATTTTTCTTTTTCTGGACCATCGCCAATAAACACAAGCTTAATATTAGGGTTTGTTTTTTTAACTTCTTCAAAGGCATCAATCACTAATCCAATGCCTTTATATTCCCCGACAAAACCAACCTGAGAAAACACTACATCATCAGAGTCTATTCCCAATGCATTTCTATATCGGCATTCCCTTTTATTTTTTATTGTGTACACATCAACATTATCAATACCAAGGTAAATGACTTTACCGTCTAGGTTAGCCTTATATTTAGAATGATTTGCAGTGAATTGGCTTGGGAAAAATACTCTATCTGCCCATTTAACGAGCCAAATATAATAATATCGTTTGGGCGCGGGATGATGAAACTGGCAAATAAGAGGAATTTTTATTATTTTCTTGAGTGGGACAGCTAATTGACAAGGTCTTCCACCATTAGCATAAATCAAATCTATTTTTGACCGTTTACACAGGCTTAACAACCAACGAAAAGCACGAATATATTGAAACAACGGAAATGATGCGTAATTACCCTCAAACATAAACTCAGGAAATTTTCGCAAATAACACTCAATGTTAATTGATTTCAATTTTAATAAAAAAACCTCGCTATCACAAACCACAATTGGATAAAAACCACTTTTATCCAAACTCTTAAGCACAGTAATAAGCGTGAACTCTGTCCCCCTTATTTGGTTTCCACCGCTATGTAAAAATAAAATATTTTTTTTCATTTATGTTTTATCACTGTAAAAAATACAAAAAATCACCCCACAGAAATCTGCTAAACAATCAACCCTGGGAAGCTAAATAAGATTCTATCTTTTATATTATAGCTAGAAATAATAATCAATACTTTTCATATTTCGATAAAAATAAACACAGCTATAGGATAAATAAATCGTGAAATAAAACCGAAACTACCACGGGTAGTATAATATTTTTTATTCCCATCCCAAATGAAGCATTAAAATCACTTCAATATGCTATAGAATATTTACAACAATATCTACTTATTAAGTAGTCGTTAAAAAAATTGATGAAAAAATTTATTTACACTAAAAAGTTCGTGTTGATAAAAATTCGAATAAACTTTATGAAGATACATGCGACTGTTTTTTTGCAAAACCATTCGCATTCTGCAATTACTCAAAGAAATTACCACCAACCCCGGGCATGGAATTAATATAATCCCTTGTTTTTATTGATCTAAAATAATTCCATTGCCTGCTGGCATGGTCTCTGCTCTATCCCTACAAAACAAGCAAACTATTTTTGGAGGTGGTTAATGGATTTTGAATGTATCGACACGACCGATGGTGGCCTGATCGTAAAACTGTGTGGTGAAATGGATGCCCTGGGCTGCACAAAGATACGCACTGATCTGGAACAAATAACTAATACTGAAAATACCAATGTGTCTCTTGACCTAAGCCGAGTGAGTTTTCTCGATTCCTCTGGAATTGGTGCTATCGTTTTTCTATACAAACGCCTTAAAGTTCAAGGGAGAACACTGATTATTGTCGGCGTGCAAGGTCAACCTCAGGAGCTAATGAAACTACTGCGTATCGATAGCGCTATCCCAGTCAGCGTGATGCCTGTCAATGAATTATATGACACTCCCCCTTTACAGAAAACACACTAATGCGCCCATTAAGTATTAGCATTCTTTTCTCTGCTTTGCTTGCTCTTGGTGGATGCGTAAATTGGCCTGATAGAGGTCATGGAGGCATGGCTGAACATTATCAAGGAACGCTAACTCCCGTTATGCCTGGCCAACCACTAGGCCCGGAGCACGGCTTACGTTTTGATTTAGACCTAGCCCGACAGCACTTGGACATACTCATACTGGAAGGTGCGGAATTGTGTTTTCCTGCAACGGTAATACAGGCCAGACAACGCCAGAATGATATCACTCGCGAGCTTTACGGCAATCTTGATTTTGATGCGGCCAACAACCTAATTGTGCAGCGTAAATTGCTGGCACGCCTGGAGCGTCAACTTGACTATGTAAAACAACAAAATGTTTGTATCCTGCCCATAACTGAGGGCCAGGAAAAACCCGGCGATATTGGCAAGCGTATCTATGATTTATTAAATGGTGATAATCAGTTTTCCTCTGACTCACCTGAACTCGACCCAAAATATGTGGGCCAACTGGCTGAAGCTGCTCAACTGTTGCGCAACCAGCCGAGTTATCATTTGCACATCATTGGCCATCCTGGCACTTTGGGAAAACCGGAATATAACCGCAAACTCTCTTTGCAACGAGCCAAAAAAGTCGGACGTTATCTACAAGTAATGGGACTTCCTACTGACCGTATTCTGATTGATGTAGTTGGTTCAGATCATCCATTATTGGCTGATGATGACAAACAGACGCACACTCAAAGGATAAATCGGCGTGTCAGTATTGAATTAATAGAAGCCCCGCCCCTGACCCAAACAATCCGGAAATAAACACAATGCCATCAAAAATAAATCTGGGGATAACCCTATTATTACTTTTTTTTCCATTACTGGTAAATGCTGAGGAATACCGGGTACAGGTAAGCGACCTGATCCAGGTCTCACTACCGGGTGAAAAAACCTTGAGCAAACCCATCAGCGTGGATCGACAAGGCAGCATCTTATTACCTGAAATCGGCCTTATACCGGTAGCAGGGATAACCGAATCCGAAATGAAAATACGGGTCACTGATCACCTAAGCAATGTATTTCGTGACTTAACTAATTTACAAGTTTATGTCTATAAAAAACAACTGCTGATCAATGTATCGGGATATGTAAATCGACCTGGTGAGTTTACGTTAGAAGCCAACGGATCAATACAAATGGCATTTCATGCCGCCGATGGGCTACGCACCGGGGCACAACTGGACCGTATACAATTAATTCGCGATGGTACGCCCCAAGTATTTAACTATAAACAATATCTCGATAGCGGAAACCATAGCTCACTGCCTAAATTGAAGTCACTGGATACCCTTTTCATACCAGCATCACCCATGACGGGAAATGTTGAAGTAGACTTTGACCCATCCAAAATTGCAGATGCCGGTGATGCTGCTGATAACCGCAATGCGGTCAAGGTATTTGGAGAAGTAAACCGGCCGGGTAGTTTTTCTCACCGGAAGTCGATGAACATTGTTGATCTCCTTATGCGTGCTGGAGGAGTTACTCGCCATGCTGGGGTTGAACAAATCCGGGTAATCACTCAAGGCACACCTATTTTGTTTGACCTGACACAATACCTTGATACTGGTGATGAAAAATTTTTACCCGTAATGATGCCGGGGGCCACCATTTTTGTCCCACGACAAGAAGATGAAATAAAAACCGGTGGAAACCGGGTTTATGTAATGGGTGCGGTTGCCCGACCCGGTGCATTTCAGAGTAAAGAGGGTGCCACTTTAATGGATGTGCTGGCCAATGCTGGTGGACCCACACGTTTCGCTGAATCACAACAAATTCGCATTATAAAAACCAACGGTAATATCATCCCGTTTAATCTGGTTGGGTACATGGAAGGCACAACCTCCCTCCCCCTCCCTGAAATCACACCAGGTGATGCTATTTTCATCCCCGAAAAAAGAAATAACAATGACAAAAAGTCACAATGGATACACCAAGCCTCAGAAAAATCCATTTACATTTTTGGTCAGGTCGGCTCACCAGGACGATATGTGTTTACTGATGCTATGCATTTTCTAGATATTCTTTCCGCCGCTGATGGCCCTACAGGTAATGCCGACATTCATAATATCCGCATCAGCCATCGTAATGGAAAACATGCTCGGGTCAGCAAATTAAATCTGGCATTATATTTTGAAACCGGTGATGAATATCTATTACCTCCAGTAAAAACGGGGGACACTATTTATGTACCGGAAAAAAACCGTATCTGGCTGGATCAAAGCAAAGAAAGTACAATACGTGTACTCGGCGCTGTTAACAAACCAGGACGCTATCGCTTCAACAATAGTATGACCCTGCTCGATCTACTTGCAGAGGCTGGTGGCCCAAGCTCAAATGCGTATGTTAAAAAAATTACTGTGGTGAACCTTTCATGTTGTCGAGACCAGGCCCGTAGTTTTGATTTAGCAGAATTCAGTCGTACCGCATCCTTTGCAGACTTACCCGTATTGCGAGTCGGTGACACCGTCTATGTGCCCAGTAAAGATGAAAGCACTCTGGAAAAAATTCGCGCCGGCTTGAATGATATATTTCAGCTTACTGCACTCTCTGCATTACTTGGATTTCTCTAATGCATATCCCAGCGCAACACATAGAAATCGAACGAATTTACTCCCAGATTCTCGGCGAAGGAAAGCGCTCGATAGCCGTCAGTTCAGCAAACTCTGGTGAAGGTGTAAGTTCCATTGCCCAGGCATTGGTACAACGTAATCTTCTGGCGGGTCATTCCACACTGCTGGTTGACCTTAATTTACACCACCCCTCTCTCAGCGGTCTGCTCAAACTGGACGAACTGAACGACCTGGAACAAGATGTGGGTCTGCTTGATAAACCACAGCTGGTTACCGTACAACAATCCATGGCATTAACCGGGGTCACTTCTCCAACCCATCGCAGCCTAGTGATGAAACTGCGCAAACCTGGCGTGCTCGAACAATATATCGCAGAGTGGCAACAGACATTTGATGCTGTAATTTTCGACACCTCGCCTATCAATCGTACTAATGCTAATAATATTCCGCCAGAACGGGTAGCTGCTGCCTGTGATGGCAGTTTGCTGGTTGTATTGTCAGGCAGTACAACCGAAGCAATGGTTTCCACTGCTGTGAATAAACTAAGTGCCGCAGGCGCACAATTATTGGCTTGCGTATACAATGATCGTGATAATTCGTCTCTCAAAAATGAATTACTCCGGGAACTTCATCGCCTAGAACCACATTTCAGTCATATTTCCCATCGTCTCAAAAACTGGGTACAACAAAATCACCTACTGTCTATGGAAATTTGAAAAGGCAGTCACCCAGAGGTGCCACAGAACCATTAACGGGATAATCATGGATCGCTTACTATTTGAAACTCAAAAACCGGTTACGCTGGAAGCAGTCCGTGAATTACGCCACCTGCTTGAGACAGTCGTACAGGCCACTGTACCTGAACTTTCCATTCAACATCGCATTCTACTCTGTCTTTCTGAAGCTGTGACAAATCTCACTTTACATGCCACCCCCAAAGCAAACCTAGTCACTATGTGCTTCGGACTCAACAGCTATGGTTGGTGGCTGAAAATCCTGGACGATGGCGCGTCATGGAATCCAGCCCAACATAAACCGATTAATATCCAAAATAATTTTGAATTAAGTGAACATGGCCGAGGTACGGCCTTACTACACACACAATGCGAACGGATGGAATATTATTCTGGCAATACTGAAAAACCCAATCAACTACGAATGATATGGGCAACACCGAAGCAGCATATTCGCTCAACCATTCTAATAGTAGAAGATGATGCGTCTTTACGCCGAGTCTATGCCGCTTATCTTGCTAAAGATTTTGAACTACGCATGGCATCCAATGGTCATGAAGCATTACAGCAATTAAATACCAATAAAATCGATTTGATTTTATCAGATATTAATATGCCACAAATGAGTGGATTTTCCTTACGAAAAAATATAAAGCAAGCATCTGGCACAAATATAATGCCCTTTATATTTTTAACTGCTTTTAATGATACCCACATGCAAAAACAGGCAGCAAGCCTTGGTATTGATGATTATCTGGTAAAACCCGTTGATAAAGCACAATTGGTTCACACTATTAACCGTGTATTAGGACGTTCACAACAAATATATCGACACTTAACGGACCGAATAGATAAAAATATTACATCATCACTAGCCCCAAAATTACCGGATAAATCACATGGGTGGCGTCTTTGTTTTGCTAACCGTCATACAGGCATTGGTGGGGGAGATTTACTTTTACATCGAAGCAGTGAAGAACAATTGGTGCTTGTGTTGATTGATATCATGGGCCATGATGACTGTGCAAAATTTTTTGCTTACGCTTATGGCGGGTATCTTCGCGGATTAATGCATAGCAGTGCAACAGACATATCTCCTTCACAATTGTTGGAGAAACTATCAGAAAGCGCCCTACAGGATGAATTGTTATCACAAGTAACATTAACCAGCTGCGTGGTAACTCTTTCACCGGGGGGGAAAATAACACTGGCCAGTGCAGGCCATCCACCGCCACTCAGAATCAGTAAAAATGGTACTGAAGCGATACCTATTGGAGGTATACTGCCTGGCCTTTTACCCGCCACAACGTATCAAACGAAATCCATACATCTTGAAAACGGAGAGCGTGTTGCCCTTTATACTGATGGTCTGTTCGAATCAGCTGAAGACAGTGATACCAGAAAACAACTGGAAACCCGGATAACCACTGCGTTAACAGATACTCTCAACAACCCCATTGAACAATCGATACAGACAGCTATGGATGTATTTGATGAACTTGCAGGAACACCACCTAAAGACGACACATTACTATTATTAATGGAGAAGATAAAACCTTGTCCAATATAAAATAAAATCATTGGTTAATATTCAGTGAAGCAGGCTGTTTATCAACCACGAATCACAACGTCATAACACCCAACGCAAAGGTGCGAAAACGCAAGGTTAACAGTATTTGATATATTTTTCTTGTTATCCTCACAACCCTTTTCGTTCTCTCGTCTTTGCACCTTTGCATTGGATTTTTATTCTTCGAATTTTACAAGTACAGCACCTTCATACCCGGTTAGACTAATCGTATTAGTGGCGGCTGCGAGGGTTCCATCATAATTTACACGACGATAATAACCGGGCAATGTAAGTTCATGTGTAACGAACATGAAATCTGGGTTACCACCAAAAAAATCGGTATGGTACAAAACAAGACCATTAGTGTAATCACGAGCAATAATCATTTGTTGCGGGAAATTAAAACAACATTTCATATTTTTGAAAAATAAAGTGTTATTGATTGCTCCTCATAACCATGAAAGATTTTTTACTAAAAAATGATGATTTTGTCGTATTGAGAGCAGCACACAAAGCAGAGTGTAACCGGCGTGCGGCCTACAAAATTAATGTAGTGATTTTACTGGGAACAGGCTAAACATTAAAACAAGTCAAAGAGGCGCTGTTACTCGATGATGAAACACTAAGATCCTACGTGGAAAAATATCGTGAAGGTGGTGTACAGAAATTAATTATCACAAATAATCAGGGTGCAATTTTCAATAATATCGAGGCGCTGTTCTTCGGTATTCGGCATGGTTTATTTTCCAGGGAGTAATTTGAGGGCTGAAGTATCCGGTGTGACCTGGGTGCCGCCTCCACCCATGATTTTGCCGATGGTACCGGTGGTATAACCGTCTGTGCCATCGTAACGTAACAGCTCAGTAAGCCTTACCAACGGTGGATTGGATGCCTGTCACGGGTTTTATCACTTCCATGACATCGATATGGCTGGCGGCATTAAAACAAGGCAGTGCCAGATAATCTTTCACGCCTTTCTTGTCCCAATGGCCCTGTTTGAAGTATTTTTCTTTCACATCATTCATACCCGCCTCATCCAGCAGGTAAGCTGAATTACCCAGTTCTCGGGCCCGGTCTGCGGTATTGAAGGCCATACATTTTGTCGCCCGTCTGGCATTATCCATTTGGATAAACTCTGACATCGCCCTTACAAAGACCGGGTTTCTCTGTCTGCATCTTTGGGGGTTAACCAGGTGTCAGGACGGACGCCGTTAAAGATGAAATCAATCACCCTGCGAAGATATTTTTTTCCATTGGAAATGTTTTCAATAGAGTCTTGTGCTTCATTAAAATTAGGATATGTACGTCCATAAGCACCCAATGGCGGCTCTATTTTCCCTTCATCCAAAAGCTGTTTCAGTTGTTTCAGGTCTGGAATCAAACCTTGCTCATATTGACCCAAGGGCCGAGGAGCAGTTTCCAGTAGTTTTATCAGCGCATCAATGCTACGCAGGGCATAGGGGGTGTAAGGAGGTTTTGCAAGGAGTTGTCCTTCATAGGCTAAACGTATTATTCGTTGCATTTTGACTTCGGTGTCACGGATTTCCTCTTTTGTGCTGTCCGCTGTAAAAAGATCACCATTGGTGTAAATATACAGCAATGACCCCAGTTTTCCCTCTTTCACTGGCAGGAGCAGGTCATGATTTTCAGCCCGTTCCTTGAGCCATTGACATTGCGTAATCATGCGTCCTTCGGGAGTATTGTCAGTCTGGTTAAAGAGCTTTAATGGCCCTTCCAGCAACAGTGTGCAGTTTTCGATAAGGTCGAGGCGCTGCTCTTCGGTATTAGGCATAAGTTATTTTCCGGAAAGTAATTTGAGGGCTGAGGTATCCAGGGTGATCTGGGTGCCACCACCCCCCATGATTTTGCCGATGGTACCGGTGGTGTAACCATCCGTGCCATCGTAACGTAGCAATTCCGTGGCCTTGCCAATGGTAGACTGGATACGGATTGTGGGCTGAGTCACTTCCATCACATCAATGGTACTGGCCTGATTAAAACATGGCAGTGCCAGATAATCTTTCACACCTTCCTTGTCCCAATGCCCCTGTTTGAAGTATTTTTCTTTCACATCGTTCATACCCGCCTCATCCAACAGGTAAGCTGAATTATCCAGTTTTCGAGCCCGGCCTGCGGTATTGAAGCCATATATTTTGTCGCCCGCCTGACAGGGGGTTTCTGTAAAGTCATCACCGGATTTAAGGACTTGTTTGACTTTATCATCATCCCATCCCTGGTTCGCAAGTGCTTTTCTCGTTGCTTTATCTTTTACCGATAAATCATCCATATCCACCTGCCGGGTCGTCCTGAATGACTCCGCCGAGGTCGAGAAATCCGGTGTTAAGTTTTCCAGGTTATGCAATCCCGCATGGGGGTTTTCCGGTGGTACATACCCTGGCTCTTCATGCGGTCCCAGTGTGTAGGGCTTGGGGATGTATTCTTCAACCGGCAAGTCTTCCGGGCCTTCGCGTTTGGGCGGGGTGATGTCGTCGTATATCCG
>VAPF01059187.1_pt1 | contig 10699 bp, 8 predicted proteins | sample 3393931 | NCBI WGS metagenome assembly VAPF01 (sample SAMN08290437, study PRJNA428436) | hydrothermal vent metagenome | isolation source: Deep-sea hydrothermal vent chimney | place: Atlantic Ocean: South-mid Altantic Ridge | depth 2773 m m | reverse complement strand
CTTGAACATAGAACCTTGAACATAGAACCTTGAACATAGAACCTTGAACATAGAACCTTGAACATAGAACCTTGAACATAGAACCTTGAACATCTTTTTAAGGGGGTGTTTTTTATGAACGGCAGGGCAAAAGCAGGCGTTGAAGCTTCCGGCATGGAGAGACTGAATTCGGTATCCCCGGCGCACGGGTCAGCCCCCTCCAAAGCTGTAACTTCGTCCGTTGACTGTATAATGCGGCTTCAGAGGACCATAGGGAACATGGCGGTTCGGAGACTATTCAAATCAAGAACTCTCCAGACAAAAGAGGCTTCAGTACAACCCCCCTGTGGTCCACCGGATCTTGCTACAAAAATAGAGTCCCTGAGGGACGGCGGCCTGCCCCTTCCTTCATCCGAAAGGGCGTTTTTTGGGCGGAGGTTTGGATATAATTTTAGCGCGGTGCGGCTGCATACTAATCCAAAGGCGGCTGAAACAGCGCGAGCCATCAATGCACAGGCTTTTACATTTGGGCGGAATATCGCCTTTGGTGCTGATCAATATGCACCTGCAACGGTTACAGGGCGTAAGCTTATTGCGCATGAACTTGTCCATGTGGTGCAGCAAAATCATAAGTTGGCTCGCAGGTACGAAACCCAGGACGGGAGGATATCACAAAAGCTGCCGGCTGATAATATCGCACGGAAGTGGGTGGTTGAGAACCCGGATGTTGCTGTGCCGGCAGGCGGAAGGACAAATGGGGAGTTACTGCTGGATGCATTCCAGAATATCTGCGGTCTCGCGCTGCTTGTCAACAGGGGGTCGGACAAAAGACTTGAACTGGCTGCCGGTCCTCCCAGTCCCAACCGCACGGAAGGGTGTGGATGCCTGCAGACTATCGAAAATGATGTAGCCAATATGGAAGCAGGCAATGCGTCCACGCTTAATACATACCCGCGTATAGAAGTCGTTCCCCACGGATGGAGCTATACCAGTCCTGATCCGAATCATCCAAAAGTAGGAGCGCGCCATCCTGTAGATCCTTTCGAATGGGGCTACTGGACAGGCTCGGACAGTCGCCAGACCAAGGAATTCTATCGCACTGTCGCGCATGAAGTCTGCGGTCACATGGCTTCTTTTGTGGCCGGTGTGCCAAGCGGCAGGGGCAGTGGACGGGGACACAATGAGGCGATTATTCGCGAAAACAGGGTTGCCGCTGAACACGGTGTTCCCGTTGCAGGGCAGAGGGGTCTGGATGTATCCGAAGGCGCTGTTGTCGCGGGCGCGCATCGCGGTGAATCCTTCCTGCGCGCGGCGGCATATTTCGACCATGCGTCGGCGAACACTCCTGCTGATTTATCCACGGTCATCCAGTCTGCAATAGATACTATCCGGTATTTTATGGGCATTCAGGGTGACAGGATAAGGATACAGCTCGAAGGTTTCGCGTATTCAAATGAAGGCGGAAATTCACTCGCGCAGCAGCGCGTGGACAAGGTAAAACAGGCATTTATCGCGGAGTTGAACAGTCAGCATATCAGCCTGACGTTTACACCCCCAGGTCAAACCGCTGCAGTCAGTCGTTTCGGCCCGGATATTATTACTGTCCATCCGTCCGGATCTTCAATGCCTGATACTTGCGACGCCAGCCGTCGCGTGTATGTTTTCTTATATCACCGGGCGTATTCCGCCGCCCCCTGATGCCGCGCGTGATGATCAGCGCTGCCGGGGATAAAACTTTCCATACGCATATATATGTTTTTACTTCACCATACTTATTTCGGGAGGGTTGAACGAAAAAGGGGGATTAGCCCCCCTTTTTTTGTCAAATCAACAGCAGATTCAAAGGCAGAGATTATTTTTCGACCGGGAAATTCTTCTGCGCTGCATTCCCCATGGCCTTTTTCATTATTCCGCCGCCCCAGTATCCTTTACCCCAGGCAGTATAGCCGAACGACATCACACGGGCGTCATAGCCGAGCGCACGCAGGGCCACCACTGGAAGGTTCTGTGTCTGTCCAGTGACACAATACAGGACTATCTTTTTGTCTTTAGGAAGTTTCTTCAGGTTTTCGGGCTGGAGTATTTGATTGTAAGGGATGAATATCGATCCTGGAACGTGTCCGGACTTATACATCTTGATTGATGGTCTCACATCCACAACCAGAAAATCATTCTTTTTTTCTTTTATCCACGAATTTACGGTGTCGGCATTTACCTGCCAGTTGCCTTCACTCAGACCCTTGATCAGAACGGTATTGAGCTTCTTTGCCAGCGCTTCGTCATATGCCTGGGCTGAAGGAACGAAAATGGCCGATACCAGAAAAACTCCGAGAATTACTCCTAAAAACACTGCAATGCTTTTTTTAAACAACTGTAGACCTCCGTTTTTTAAGATTTTTAAGTGCGAATTTCAAACCAATCTTCGCCGAACTTGTTTTGCGTAATGCTGTTTGTCCCACATCACCTCCCCGCAATATAATAATTTGCTGATCCGCCCCGGTTCTTTCGACCGGTCTGGCCGCTAATGGCATAAGTAGACAGATTAAGAAAATTTGGCCAAAATGTCAATGTAAATTTAATATAATGTACGGCATCCATATGAAGTTTATATACAGTACAGGTGAAATCCCGGACGGGTGTTACTGAATATGGATGAAATCTGTTGCTGCAAAATCACTTCTAAATAAAAGATATCACAACAGCAGGAGAAAGATATTATTCGCACGGAAGAAATGAGCTGCAATCAATATGGCGCTGATAATCACAGGAATCAATAAAATGAATGCCGGGGGGTGTTTTTTCATCAAATACTCATTCTGAGGGTCACGGCCATGCCATGCCGATGTGGAATGGTTTGCGCGCCGTGGAGTCCCATACGCCCCACGCGCTGCGGGACAGCCGGACGCTGCCGATACCGGCTGGCGCGGTGGTCGAGGACAACAACCGCGGGCCTGCGTTCGTTGCCAGATTGTTACGTTTAAAGCCCTGGGTTGCGGGATCCTTCTTGGTGAAATGGAGTTTCCCCCGGGTCGACCAGGCTCCTTTGACAGCGCCAATGGTGTTAAGGTTTGGTTGATTCCACCTGTCATTGTAACCGCTGACCTTGGGCGTGACCCTGCCGGCGCCATCTACTTTCCAGGCTTCCCAGTAATGCGGTGTCACCAACGCGAACTTGATAGCGGTTCCCTTTGCGTTTTTTAGCTGCCAGGTATTGGTGATCTCCTGAACGATCCATCCGTTCCGGCCTGTTGTGCTGAAAGACACGTCCCAGTTAAAAGCCCCGTATTTTTTCCAGGTCGCCCCTGGTGCTTTGGTTTTCGATGAGATGCTGATACCTTGTACGGCCCTGGCGGACGATCGGCCGGATGGCGCGGCCTGCAGTGTCTTAGTAAGCACACTCCGATTAATCTTCGGTATTCCTGCTAAAAATCGACTGACCACCTGATTGCCGATCGTGTGCTGAAGTTGCAGAACGTTATGCTGTGTCAGTGACTCCGGGGCGCGCCCGGCCCTCTGGATGATGATCGCCGGATGTATCCGCCGGACTAATCTTTTGGAGTTCCGGACTTTCGGCTGTAGCGAGAGTTGCTTTGGGACCTTGGTATTTTTACTGTTAACTTGTTGGTTCAAGAATATTGCCGCCTCCTTTTTATTGACAACAATTCCGGTTACCAATGAAGCCGCCTGACATCAACCGGATAGGGTGGTTGCAATTCTGGTATGATTTATATATTAACCTTAGTCCTATAAATCATACCATGAGGCTGGTCAGTTGCCTAATCTGCCATATTTATACCGATTCTGCAAAAGGCAAGGATTATCCTCATTTCCTCCTATTGTCGAGTTTCAGCGGAAATCCCCAGGCAGTTTCAGGATAATTCCCCGCTTTATCCTCAATGTTGTGGGAGAAACATTGAAGACACGAGATGTTATGGCCAAAATGGTCATACGAATGGAGGAATTGATGGAAGTGCTGTATCAAGTCATTTCTTTTTTGTTTTCTTAACGTGAGTGATCAGCGGCTTCCGACCCTTTTCTTTAAAACTGGCAACGATTTTCTCCGCCTGGTCAAAAGGAACAGTTATGAAAGAGAAGTTGTCCATCACCTGTATATCACCGATATGTTTGGACTTAATAGCGACTTTGCTCATTACAAGATCAACAAGTTTTCTGGCATTAAGCTTGTCTTTTTTTCCAAGTGCGACAAAAAGTCTTGTTTTGCCCTGTTGATCAACCTGCCTGCCCTTTGCGCCGACCTCCTGTATTTCACCGTAGGCATCGGGATTGAGTTCTTCTTCAAAACAATAGTTAAGTACAGCAGCTAATATGTCTGTCGGATTATTGTCCTCAATTAATTTCTTTGCCCAGTTGACATATGTTGTATCCAGCTCATCCTCAAGAATAGCGGTCAGGTCATCGTTTATTTTTTTCTTTTTGGCTTTGATAATATCTTTTACCTTTGGTACCATGGATTTCTTGATGTCCGTCTTGGCGACCCGCTGTATGAACATCAGTTGCTTGTACTCACTGGGAGTAATAAACGTAATAGCGGTGCCCTCATGCCCTGCCCTTCCGGTCCGGCCTATACGGTGAACATATGACTCCGGATCCTGAGGCAGCGCATAGTTGATAACATGGGTAAGGTTATTGACGTCAATTCCGCGTGCGGCGACATCAGTTGCTACAAGAATATTGATTTTCTGTTTCTTGAATTTTGTCAGGGTTTTCTCTCTTTGCGCCTGAGAAATATCTCCATGAATAGCATCCGCGTCATATCCTCTGTCTTTTAAATGAGTTGCAACGACATCAACGTCACTCTTTGTTCTGCAGAAAACCAGGCCGTAAAAATCATCTTTAATATCAATTATTCTGCATAACGCCTCGAATTTGTCAGAGGCTTTCACCTCAAAGTATATCTGCTCCGTCAGGTTAGATGTCAGCTGCTCCTTTTTAACCGCGAGAAGCTCATACCCATCCATGTATTTGCGTGCAAGATCCTTTATCTTTTGCGGCATTGTCGCGGAAAACAACAGCGTCCTTTTGTCGGGATTTGTATGCTTCATTATTTCTTCCATATCTTCAATGAAGCCCATATTAAGCATTTCATCCGCTTCATCAAGTATCAGGTGCTGAATGTTTCCCAGCTTTAGCGTCTTTCTATGAAGATGATCAATTACCCTGCCCGGAGACCCGACTACAATATGTACTCCTTTTTTCAGTCTGCGTAACTGTTCATCAATTGATTGACCTCCATATATCGGCACTGTTTTGATGTCCTTTGCGCCTTTGAGCGAATTGATTTCTTCCGATACCTGAATGGCCAGTTCCCGTGTGGGAACCAGGATCAGCGCCTGAACGGTTTTGGAATCCGCTTTAATCATTTCTATCAGTGGTAATCCGAATGCCGCTGTTTTGCCGGTGCCTGTCTGGGCCTGAGCGATAATATTAGTATCATTCCTCAGCATTACAGGTATAGTCATGGATTGAATCGCCGTCGGTTCTTCAAAACCCTTTTTGTTAATCGCCTGCAATACTTTTGCTGAAAGTCCAAGATCACTAAATGTTTTTTTGTTTTCCATATCTCTCTCTTTTTCTGAAATTATAATTTGTTCAACTGAACTAAATAGTATATCGCATATAACAGAAAAAAAGATAGCAAGAAAAAACAGGGATAACAGGTATATGGTCCCTCGGAAAATTCATTGATAGTTCGCATCTACCTTAACGTTGTATAAACGTACTCATATTTAATCCGTCATTCCGTCGGTTCTTAAGCCGGAATTTAGAACGCATTGAAAAGTCGTTATGCTGTCATGCCGGTCCTGTATTCTCACCCATCCCGGATGGATTTTTTTCATTTGACTTTATTAAGGATGTTTATGTATAAAAGGTTGCCGAGGGGTTATTAATTAAATCAAATCAAGCAACGAATTAGTGCCTGAAAAGTGTGAATCTTTGGTGAATGCGAAAAAAGCTTATTGGAGGATATCATGTCTGGTAAAATAATTCCTTTTTTTCTGTTTTTTATTCTCTCAATATTTTTTTTCCTCTCGCCCGTCCTTGCCCAGTCCGAAGCTGAGAAAGAATTTCTTACCCTGTACTTTACCAAAGAGGAGCTTGTGGTGATTTCCGCCACGAGGAGCCTGAAGTCCATCTCGAGGGTTGCCGAGAATGTTACAGTTATAACGGTAGAGGACATAGAATTGATGAATGCGCATACACTTGCGGATGTGCTCTATACGGTTACCGGCGTGCAGGTGGGGTTTGATGGGGGACCTGGAACTATAGCATGGGCCTTAATTCAGGGTTCGGATTTTACGCATGTTACTGTCCTGATAGACGGGATATCTATCAACAATCTCTCTGATAATGTTGCGGATATCTCCAGCATACCCTCGCAGATTATTCAGAAGATTGAGGTCATCAAGGGTCCCGCGTCTTCCGCATGGGGTTCGTCACTCGGGGGCGTTGTGAACGTTATCACAAAGTCTTTCAGCAAGGAAGACAGGACAGGAGGCACGTTTTATGCGTCATACGGCAAGCGGGGCTCGGGAGACCTGGGCGCCGAGGTATACGGCGGAAAGAACGGTTTTGGATTTTATCTCTACGCCGGCAAGCTTCGGTCAGACGGCCTGAGGCCGAGTTTTGATGTCTCGATAAAAAACTTTTATTCAACTCTTAAGTATGATTTTTCGGATGATACAAATGTCGCACTCTCTTTTCTGTATAAAAAAGGGAAAAGAGGCGACGGTGATGACAGGGATTACGATATTTATTATGGAAATGAATTTAAAGATCTCCTGTTGAATCTTTCTTTCAGTACATCCCTGAACAAAGAAGTTGATATGAATGTTTCCGTGTGGGAATTACCCAGGCTTGACAGTTATTATATGAACCAATTAAGCACGGGTGTAGAGCTTTTCAGGGATACCAGAAGAGATAAGTTGTATGGCGCCAGCGCAAGGCTTACATGGCAACACGGAAGACATGATATGGTTTTTGGGACGGATTATAGTCAGGGAAAATTAAAGGCGGACAGTATTTCGAGCGGCGAACCGGAATTAAGGCGGTTTGCGCTTTATGCAAACGACACAATCATATTAGACAGACTCTCCATAACACCCGGAATTAGATTTGACCACACAAACATAAGTGGCGATTTTGTGAGTCCGAGTATCGGAGTTACGTATGGTGTTTCCCGTAACCTTTTGTTAAGGGGCTACATCGCAAGGGGTTTCAATATGCCTCCGCTAGGTTATACATCGGCAGACAGTGAGATCTTTGGTTATAAATCCAATCCTGACCTGAATGATGAAAAGATATGGTCTTATCAGCTGGGCGCCGAGACGAGCGGACTGAAATATCTCTGGTTAAAGTTTTCTCTTTTCAGGCATGACCTGAGTGATGTTATTAAGGATGAAGACATAACAGATCCCGTATTTTCATGGACGAAAGTCAATGCCGGAGGGCAGAGAAGGCAGGGCGTTGAAGTTGAATTCAGGACCGTGCCTGTTTATCACTCAACCATTTTTGGAGGGGCTATCTTTGTCGATCCAAGAGACCTTGATTCAGACGAGGAATTGAAGAGGTGTTCAAAGTATACCTATAATATCGGCCTTAAATATGATGATGAAAAGTCATTTAAGGCGCTGTTAACGGGTCGCTATCTATGGTGGAACGCGGAATCCGATGATGATGGTAAATACGGTTCTTTTGTCTTTGATCTCAATGCTGTCAGGAATATTTACAAGAACGGGACAACCAGCCTGGAGGCATTCCTCACTGCGCGTAACATACTCAATGGATCACAGTATTGGGCTGATATATATAAGAATCCAGGGCGGTGGGTTGAAGGCGGTATAAGACTTAAATTTTAATCAGATGGTCTTAAGATAAACTTCTTTTCAGTAGAAGCTTATCTTTTTGGCACAATTGTTGCATTGTTTCTGCTGAGTAGTCGGAGAGCCTTGTACACCTCTTTGAGGTGAAGAAGCTTATTAAGGAATGGAGGACATCGGGCATGAAGACACGGATTATTATTTTGGACAGGGGTGTAGACAAAAAAGATGTGGTAAAAGCACAATGTTGTACTGGTGCGATAAGTCGCAAATAATTTGATGACCGGACCGGTAATGGGGGGCCCTCCCCCCATTTTTTTTTGCATGGGGGAAAATGACTTTATCCAGATACTGCAAAATCTATCCTCACAGGGAAGACCCTGATTCTGTCATCCTCTTTTCGACAAAAAAGGCGTCTATTATTCTCCTGCCGGGATCCATGATTGAAGATATCGAAAAAGGCAAAATAGCCGAAGAAGAAAGAGAGAGCCTTAAGGAACTCGGATTTCTGGTGGATGACGCCGATGAAGAGAAGAAAGAGATGCTAGGATTTATTGAAGAGCTTAATACCATCAACAGGACATTCAAGGCTGTCGTTGTCCTGAACCTTGACTGCAACCTTGCGTGTGCATACTGTTTTGAAGGTACCAGGAAAGGCAGCTTTTACATGACTCCCGAAACAGCGGACCTCTTTGTTGATTTTGTAAGAAATAAAATTAATTCGCACCCTTTGGTAAAGGGGGAGGAGGGGGGATTTCCGGCGGAAGAGATTGAAATCGTCTTTTACGGCGGAGAGCCGCTGTTAAGCGCGGGACTTATTGAATATATATCCAAAAGATTAAAGGCACTGGCGGAAGGTAAAGGGATCCCTTACAGTTTTTCCCTTATAACCAACGGTACGCTCCTTCTGCCGCAAGTTGTAGAGAGATTGAAACCCCTTGGATTCCAAAGCGCCGGCGTTACGCTTGACGGTCCTAAAGATGTCCATGACAGGTTCAGGCCTTTCAAGGCGGGGAAAGGGAGCTTTGATACTATTATCAGGAATCTGAAAGATGTCTGTGACATGATAGATGTTGATATTGGCGGGAATTATACACAGGAGAACTATACTGCATTTCCCGGTCTTCTTGATTATCTGATTGATGAGGGGTTGACACCAGGGAAAATTCCGAGGATTAAGTTCGATCCCGTCACCAAAGAGAGCGCTGAATTTGCACCGCCTGATTTCCATGATGGCTGTGAAACGATTAATGAACCATGGCTTTTGAGTGCTGGAATATTCCTAAGAGAAGAGATATTAAAGAGGGGTTACCGCACACAAAAGATTATTCCAACGGCATGTATGATAGAATTTAAAAATAGTGTGGTTGTGAACCATGACGGGAACATTTACAAATGCCCGGGACTTATCGGCAGGGAAAGATTCCGCGTGGGTGATCTGAATGTGGAGATAGGGGATTATGGATTATCGCATAACCTGAGTAGCTGGAAGAATAAGGAGTGTCTTGATTGCGGTTATCTGCCTGTATGCTTTGGCGGGTGCAGGTACATGAAGCTTGTGCGTGATGGGAACATGGATGGCGTTGACTGTAAAAAAATCTATTTTGATGCTACACTCGAAAAATTAATAAATCAGGATGTAAGATACGGGCTGAAGGCCGGGGGATACTGAAATCTGTCTATAGAAATTAGTTTGTGGGGGCGCATTATCAAAAAAGGCACATTCCTGACAATAGTTGCGCTAATAGCTATGTTATGTTCAGGTGCTTTTTCAGAGGCATATGACATAGTAGTTTTGAAAAGCGCGGAGCTTAAACCATACAGAGAGGCTTTAGCAGGATTTAAAAGTTCCTGTGATTGCATGGTAAGAGAATTAATTCTCTCCGACATAAAGAATCAGGACGTCTTGAGGGAAGTTCATGATATTAATCCTGATATGGTTCTGGCAATCGGGATTGACGCCCTGACACTGGCGCTTGAGATCAGGGACCGACCTGTTGTTTATACAATGGTGCCGCATTCGCGTGCTCTCGCGGCATACTCGGAAAACATATCCGGGGTGTCTATGTACGTATCACCAGGGAAATACCTTGATACAATGCTGGAGCTGTTTCCAGGTGTAAAACGGGTCGGGCTGGTATATGATCCTGAACACACAGGTATGTTTGTAACGGAGGCGTTGAAGATCGCCAGAGCCAAGGGCATTGAACTGGTCATAAAAAAAGCGGATAAAGCCCGTGATGTCCCGCTACTCATAGATAGTATGAATGGGAAAATAGACCTCTTCTGGATGCTGCCTGATACGACTGTTGTAAATTCCGAAACGGTTAATTATATGCTTCTGTTTTCGTTTCGGAGTAGAGTGCCTATCTTTACCTTTTCAAAAAAATATCTGGCAATGGGGGCCCTGGCGGCCCTGAGTATTGATCCTTTTTACCTGGGATTACAGGCGGGAGAGATCTCGAGAAAGTTGTTTTACAAAGAAAATGTAAAGTCCCCTATAAGGGTATATGCGAGAAAGACCGTCCTTACAATTAATAAGAAGGTGGCGGAGAAGATGGGCATAAAGATTAAGGATGAAATCATCGAAAAGGCCGGGGATCTGAACGAATAGGTTTATTGACTGTTTTTGAGTTTTCCGTCTTTGCTGAATACTCGTGCTGCATGTTTTTAATAGAGCGGAATCGATGTCGACATTTTTCCCGGCGGAAGCGGCCGAGATAAAGATAAAAGTAATCTTGACGAACTATGTAAGATCATCCACTGTTCGATGAATTATTCAAATTGGCTCCCGGGGAGGGATTCGAACCCCCGACAGGGTGGTTAACAGCCACCTGCTCTGCCAGCTGAGCTACCCGGGAATTTTGGTTTCCGCATATATT
>VAPF01023832.1_pt1 | contig 10699 bp, 7 predicted proteins | sample 3393931 | NCBI WGS metagenome assembly VAPF01 (sample SAMN08290437, study PRJNA428436) | hydrothermal vent metagenome | isolation source: Deep-sea hydrothermal vent chimney | place: Atlantic Ocean: South-mid Altantic Ridge | depth 2773 m m | reverse complement strand
TTTTCTCCATGGCAAGGCGAAATGACGCGGAATAGTCGTTCTATTGCAAGGAGTTTCAACGCAGCCATGGGGTAAATAGGGCGTGCAATTAGACCTAAATCTCAATCACTACGGGTATAGATATGATAACGATAGAAAACTGCGAAAATAGACCTTCGTAATTCTCCGCTGGTTTTATCTCCGGGTTCAATTTTCTGTAGTTTGTCCTGATAATGTAACATGGCATTGACAAAATAGGATGATTGTATTATTTTATTAAAAGGGTAGGATGATCGTCCTACTGTTTGAATGGGCATGTACTTGCAACAAATAAATGATATGGAGAAGCTCAATGAGCACTGATTTATTTTCCCCGGTTACCATGGGTGATATAACGCTGGCCAATCGTATGGTGATGGCTCCACTGACACGCAACCGTGCTGGTGAGCATAATGCACCGCACGACATCAATGTTACTTATTATCAGCAACGGGCAACAGCGGGTTTAATTGTTACTGAAGCCTCCCAGATTTCGCCAGAAGGTGTCGGTTATCCCGGTACGCCGGGAATATACAGTGATGAACAGGTTGCTGGCTGGAAAAAAATTACAGATGCGGTACATGCTGAAGGTGGGCATATATTTATTCAATTATGGTTTTGCGGGCGGGTGTCGCATCCTGATTTGTTGCCTGATAATAAAATACCCGTTGCGCCATCAGCGATTCAACCAGCAGGCGAAGCAATCACTTTTGAGGGGCCGAAGGCATTTCTGACTCCACAGGCATTGGAAATAAATGAAATCTCCAATATTATCTCCCAATATAAACATGCTGCTGAAATGGCAAAAAATGCAGGCTTTGATGGCATTGAGGTGCATGCGGCAAATGGGTATTTAATCGATCAGTTTTTACGTGATGGCTCAAATCAACGCACTGATCAATACGGTGGTAGTGTTGAAAATCGTATGCGCTTCTTGAATGAAGTATTAGATGCGGTAACTAAAGCGTGGCCTGATAATCGGGTTGGTGTGCGATTCTCACCTGAAAACAGTTTTAATGATATGTCCGATAGTCATCCTTCCGAGCATTTTATTTATTTTGTTTCACAACTTAGTGTGCGTAATCTCGCTTATTTACATGTATTGGAAGGTGACATGATGAGCAAGTCTGTCAATGTTGATTATCGTGCTTTGCGTGATAGTTATAATGGGCTGTACATGGCGAATTGTGGGTATGATAAGGCGCAGGCTAATAAATCTCTCAGTGAGGGCGATAGCGATTTTGTTGCATTCGGTGTTCCATTTTTAGCCAATCCGGACCTGGTTTATCGTTATAAACAGGATTTGTCTTTAAATGAAGCAGACCCTGATACTTTTTACGGTGGTACAGAACATGGCTATATTGATTACCCGTTTTTCGAAAAAACGGCTATGTAACCGGTTTACGTAAAAAATTAAGGGACGCGCATGTGATAATTTCTCGGTTTAGCGCCCGGATGCAAAACCGGAAGTTATGACATGCACGTTCCTAAGGTAATTTTTATGGATAACCCGTATGGGTAACAAAGGTGAAGCATTACGACAAAGAATTATCGCTGCTGCGGATGAGTTGTTTTACCAGAAAGGATATGAAAACACTTCATTCAGTGATATTGCAGATGCAGTGGGCATATCTCGTGGTAATTTTTATTATCATTTTAAAAGCAAAAATGAAATATTAACGGCGGTGATTGATGCTCGTATTACGGGTATTGGATTGATGTTGGAGGAGTGGAATAAAAAATTCATTGATCCTCGGAAACGCCTTTATTATTACATTGATATGCCATTACGGGATCAGGAAAATATTCTTTTGCACGGCTGTCCTGTGGGTGGTTTATGCACAGAGCTAGCCAAGACTAACCGTGCAATGCTGGATGATGCGAATAAAATGTTTACCGTGTTTCGTGATTGGCTGGTAACTCAGCTCAATTTGCTTGGCGTCAATAAAAACGTCAAAAAAATTGCGATGCATTTTATTGCTCGAGTGCAGGGGGTTGTTACAGTAAGCAATGCCTTTAAAGATAAAGGTTTTTTACAGCAAGAAGTAAAACAATTAAAAAAATGGCTTGATGATGAGGTTCTTGCATCCTGTCATCAGTAGTGAATATTCTGAAAAAGTTAATGAATATTTAATACCAGACATCTTGATTTTTGTGTCCCTTTCTTTTTACATGACAAACTTCCTAGCCCTGGTAGGGCATTAGCGAGTTTATCGATGCGTGTTTATCATCTGGCAGGTTGAAGCTTAACGTGGCCTGAATGAGTACACCGTCAAAATAATTTTGGCGGTGTACTCGGCTTTGCCCAGGCTACTGGACGGTCACGGGCTGGATTAAAAGCATCAAAACACATGCTGATAGTGGGTCAAATATCAGGGTGTGCTTAAGCAAATACACCCATCATGACTTATCTCTTTCTTCTTCGAGGGGTACCTTTTTGAGTGCTCAAAAGAGTGGTTGGTTTTGCAGAAAGGGCATCCAATGCAGGGAAAGTACCGAGTTGATTAATGATTTTTATATCGTCAATCATCCAGCCGCGAAAGCCATTATACAGTTCGTCTACCGTATTAAAACTAAACCGTATCATGACCTCGCTGCTACCGGCGATATCCAAAAGTTGAATCAGTTCCTGTTGTGACCAGATGGGTGCAGAATTGTAGCCTGTATTTGAAAATGGAATCGGGTCTCTGTTTTGCAGGGATGCCGGGTCACTTAAAGGATTAAGCCTTGCAATGGGAGTCCATGTTGTACCTCCATTATTGGAAGCTTCAATTGTCATGAGATCAAATCCATCCGAGTTGGGATTGACGGATTCGATCTCCCAGAAAGTTCGGAAAGTTAACGACAGGTCTCCCGTCGCGCTGCTTAAATCAATGACAGGTGATGTTAACCAACCGCTATTATTTGTTTCAGACGAAGTTCCACCACTGTTGGCGCTGTCTGCTGTATATTGGGTATCAATAAAATTACCCTGCACACTACCCGCAGGATCGACAATTTTACTGCCATACCAATATGCCTGAATACCTTCTATCGGGTCAGGGACAGCACCGGCTGAGGTATCATTGGGTGCAAGGCGTACAAAGCCATCGCTATAGGCTTCATTGATAATGTTCTCGCCCGCAGTATGAATATGCCACATATTATCAACGTTATCGCCCATGACTTTAGTGGTCGTCCATTGGGCTACTGTTGGTGAGTCTGGTTCAAAGGTCTCATGAAACAGCATATTTCCAGCGTTACTGCCTGTTGTCAGTTGAATATTAATGCCTGTGTTGGTGGTGCCATTAACGACTGAATAGTTTATTGATCTGGATTGATACCCTTCAGCCGAGATGATGATAGTGGATGTCTGCAATGCATCGGCAAGAGAGGTATTGACGTTTATCAGCAGATTATAGCGACCATTCGCATCGGTAATTGCAGTAGAAAAAATACCATTAGTGGCTGCTCCGCCTGAAATCGAAACATTTGCACCTTGAATAATGCCTGAGGAGGAGTGAACGATTCCGGAAACAGATGCAATAACGGCCTCTGATGATACATCAGTAAAGGTAACGCCTTCATCATTTGAAGAGAGGGGTGCCAGTATTGTAATGATTTTAGCGCCATTTTCAGAGGTTACGGAAACTGTAATGGAGACTGTGGTTCCATCGCTTCCAACCAGTTCCAGTACGTGTTCGCCGATGCTTAAGCCTCCAAGTATTGAAAATATACCCTCTATGTCTGTAGCTGGGCTGGTAACACCAGACACGGTGACGATCGCGCCTGCCAAAGGGTTATTGTCTGCTGTTAATATTTGGATGTGTTCTATAGCTGCAGGTGTGATCGCGAATGTTGTGTCTGGATTGGTCCCGCCTCCCGAACAGGCTGAAAGAGTGACGACCCATGTGGCCAGCGCTAAATCACGTATAATTTTTCGATTCATTTCGGAATGCCTTTCTCATAAACTTGGTTAGCCTGGGAACTATCGTCTGCCAATGAAGCTCGCGATATTTAATAACAGTTGTGGATACAGGGAAAACTATTAGTTTCGACGAGAAGTCTAACAGTTTCCAGAAGGAGGGGGAATGTGATAAATTACCAAAAATATGAACTGCCGTTTTTTATGAACGGAGTGGATAAAAGGTATGCATTACATCACGATTAACGTGATGACTGATGAAATCAGTGTTTAGATTAATGCTAAAGAGGGAGTGCAGTAAACAATGAGTTACACAAACGGATCGACAGAGCGTAAATTGTTTGTGAAATTTTTGGGCCGGTATCGACAGCTGAAATTTAACGTGACCTGAACCAGCGTTTGTTTAATGCAGCGAAGACGAGATTGGGATACCAGACTTTGCCCAAACTGCCGTTGTAACGTGCCAGGGCGCGTTGGTAATCGCCTTTTTCCCGTTTGAGATAGTGTTTGAGAATGGTGCAGCCGAAACGCAGATTTGTGCGGATGTCGAACAAGTTGTCACCTGCCTGGGGGATTTCTTTCAGCCAGAAGGGCATGACTTGCATCAGCCCCTGAGCACCGGCGTGGGAAATGGCCCAGGGGTCAAAATTACTTTCCACATGAATGACCGCGAGCACCATCTCCGGGGGCAGGTCGGCTTTGGTGGCTTCATAGTGGATGTTTTTTAACAAATCCAGGCGCTTGGCATCGTCAGGCATGCGCGATTTGAGGCGGGTAGACATGTCCATGAGCCAGACTTCGGCCTCAAAGCGATCTGTGAAGCTATCGGATTCGCCGATGGCCTTTTCCAGTACGGAGCGCAGTGCTTCGTCAGGACGTTCTTGGGTTGCCGCCTGTGCCATGCCGGTTGTCAGGAGCAATGGTATGCAGCAAGCCAGTGACCGGGAATAATGTGAAAAAGTCATGTTATTTATGTCGTCTGAGTGTTTTTTTCCTGAAGGAAGCGGGTGACCGTTTCCAGTGGAATATCCTGTTTATCGGCATCACTGCGCCCCTTGTATTCCAGTGTGCCTGCGTCCAGTCCGCGTTCGCCAATAACGATGCGGTGAGGGATGCCAATCAGTTCCATGTCCGCAAACATCACGCCGGGTCGTTCTTTGCGGTCATCTAATAATACATCAAAACCGGCTGCGATCAGCTCATTATACAAAATATCCACAGCATCACGCAGGCGCTGCGATTTGTGCATATTCATTGGCACGATGGCAACGTGGAACGGGGCAATGGCATCAGGCCAGCTAATGCCACGATCATCGTGATTCTGCTCAATGGCCGAAGCCACTACCCGTGATACACCAATGCCGTAGCAGCCCATGGTCATCACTGTGGCCTTACCGTTTTCATCCAGTACTGTGGCATTCATCGCTTCGGCATATTTCTGGCCTAACTGAAAGATGTGGCCTACTTCAATGCCGCGTTTGATTTCCAGCGTACCTTGGCCATCGGGGCTGGCATCGCCTTCTACTACGTTGCGTAAGTCGGCGATTTGCGGCTCGGGAAGGTCACGGCCCCAGTTGACGCCAGTCAAATGTTTACCATTTTCGTTGGCACCGCAGATGAAATTGGCTAGCTGTGCTGCGGCTCGATCCACAATCACTGGGACGGTGATACCACGCGGGCCAATAGAACCGGCGGAGCAGCCACAGCAGGTGTTGATGAGCTCATCGCCCACCAGAGTGAGTGGTGTGGTCACCTGTGGCAGTTTTTCCGCCTTGAGGTTATTCAGCTCATGATCACCACGCAGCACCAGTGCCACCACATCGGTTTCGCTGCCCTGAACCAGCAGTGTCTTCACGGTTTGTGTCACGTCTACTTTGAGGAAGTTGCTGACTTCCTCGATGCTGTGTTGTCCAGGGGTGTCTACCCTGGTCATTTCGGTGTTGGGTGTGGGACGTTCACCAGCAGGTGCCACAGCCTCGGCCAGTTCCACATTGGCGGCGTAGTCGCTGACATTGGAAAAAGCGATGGCGTCTTCACCGGACTCGGCCAGCACATGAAATTCGTGTGAGGCATTGCCGCCGATGGAGCCGGTATCCGCCAGTACCGGGCGGAAGTTCAGCCCCAGGCGGGTGAAGATGCGTGTGTAGGCGGCGAACATCTGCTCGTAAGTTTCCTGCAATGATGTCTGGCTGGCGTGGAAGGAGTAAGCGTCCTTCATCAAAAATTCCCGTGCGCGCATTACCCCGAAACGAGGCCGGGTTTCGTCGCGAAACTTGGTTTGAATCTGGTAAAAGGTCGCGGGCAACTGTTTATAGGAACGCAGCTCGCGGCGACACAGGTCGGTGATGACTTCCTCATGGGTGGGGCCAAAACAAAATTCACGATTGTGGCGGTCGCGCAACCGCAGCAGCTCACCACCGAACTGCTCCCAGCGGCCTGACTCCTGCCACAGCTCTGAAGGCTGAATCGCAGGCATCAACAGCTCTTGCGCACCTGCGCGATCCATTTCCTCACGCACAATGGCCTCTACTTTGCGTAGCACCCGCAGACCCAGTGGTAGCCAAGTGTACAGGCCAGCAGCCAGCTTGCGGATCATACCCGCGCGTAACATCAACTGGTGGCTGATGATTTCGGCGTCGGCAGGGGTCTCTTTTTGGGTAGCAAGTAAAAATTGTGAAGTGCGCATGGCGTGTCTCTGTATTTCCCAGATAGTCAATGTGAGAGCGGATTGTAAACGTCGGGCCACTAAAAGGGGAGAGTGAAGTTCTTGAAATGCGAGAATTCAGGAATGGGCGTGTTAAATCAAGCACACTTGGTCAAGCTGTGGATCAGTCCAGAATAAAGGAGGCCTGGGAACGTGTTGCTTTGCCAAATTAGGTACTTGTAAACGCAGAGGCCACAGAGACGCAAAGGCACAGCGAAAAACACCAAAACTCTGCACCTCTGCGATCTCTGTGTTTACAACGGGGGATTGGATTGGGCGATACGCGATTGGGTGAGCAAAATAACAGGCTCAAAATGGCTTTTTTGCGTTGTTTGTCCAGGCAAGACAGGTCTCCCGGATTATTGAGTGTCCCTGTTCGATCTTATTCGATAGACCTCTCATAGATCAACGTATCTGGATGAAAAGCGTACCAGGCAAACCAGTAACTTGTGGTGCTGGGTAGCTGTGTGTCTTCAGCATAAATGCGCCCGCTGCGATTGGCAGCATCAAATACCACGCGGATATTTTTACCGCCCACCTGATCCAGCAATTCGCTGTGTTGTCCTGATTGCACGGAACCAGACAGGTGCGAAAATGGATAAGCTTTGGTGACACCATTGATTATCACGCCGATCACCCATTCTTTGGGATGGAAGCGGCGATCAACAGCGCTTACGTCGAACATGATTTGCTCGCTGTCGGCATAACCGGCATAGGGTGAGCGATTGTAATCCCGTTGATAGCCGGTATTTTGGGACAGCACCTGGGTCTGCGGATAACGTGCCCGCCAGTCTGACCAACTGGTGTGTTCCAGGGGGATTTGTTGTAGGCGCTGGCCTTTCAAGGGTCCGCTGATGGCCTGTTTGCGAATCTGTGACCAGAGCGACTCGGTTTGCCGGTCGTAGAGCAGCACGTCGCTGTTATAGAGCAGGCCGGAAACACCAAAATCAAAATCTTTTCCGTCCCTGTTGGCCAGAAACGCCATGCCTGTACCGCACAGCGGACAGTAGCTGACCAGTACCGCAACGTCACCGAAATGATCATTGACGATTTCATGGTAATTGAGAATGCGCACCGGGTAGGCTTTTTGCTCGCCTTGCATGTTAATACCCAAAACGCGATCCGCATCCCCCAGAAAACGGGCTTGTTTTGCGCTGATAAAGTCGGGTTGGCTGATGGCAGGAATACCGTCCCGTGCGGGACCGCCGTGTTTTATCTGCTCGATGGGTATCAGCGTATTGGTGAGGTTGAAGCCGTTGTTTGGTTCTGCTTGCAGAAATTGTGGCCCTTGCCAAAGCCATAAAATGGTCAGTAACAACGGGTAAATAATCCAGCGGGCATGGTTGTTCATGGTCAGCCTCTGTCGCGGTGGTTTCCACATCGGTATGCGAACCCGGATTCCAGTCCTTGTCTGTGTGACTCTTTGTGGGTGCTCGGGTTCCCATATCAACGGTGGTGTGCGAGACAATAAACCAGCCTGTGTACAGGTTTATTATATTGTTTAAAACTAGTCGTATTTATAGCTTATTATTTATTATGCCGTTGTCGATCAGGGAATATTTAGGGCGCGAGCTTGCAACATCAAAAGAGATACAGACTGTAACAGGCCAGAGTCAGACTGTGGTCGCACGACGACTCAGAGATATGGGATTAGTGCTATCAGGTTGCCGAGTGGGCGCTCCCCCCGATATGCGCTAACGCGCAATGCTTTTGGTGCGGATGACAGGTTGCTCCTGATAATTCAGGGTTCAGTCAACCTCTTATTGTTGGGCTTCGTCCCTCAGCCTAACCTACGTTTTAGCTTTCAGGATGCTCATCAGCCATTTGAATCTTTTCTCTCCATTGTTGTGCTTTGGCGATAATCGTCTGTTGATCCAGTGTCGTTAACACACGATCTTTCAGCAAATGTTGCCCTGCCACCCACACGTCGCTGACATGCTCGCGCCCGGCGGCATAAACCAGTTGTGAAATAGGGTGATAAACGGGTTGGGTTTCCAGTGCGCCGAGGTTGACCGCTGTGATGTCGGCAGCCTTGCCCGTTTCCAGTGAGCCGATGTGTGTTTCCAATCCCAGTGCCCTGGCACCGCCGAGAGTGGCCATGTGCAGGGCTTGCATGGCGCTGAGCGCACTGGCATCACGGGCTACCGCTTTTCCCAGCAGGGCAGCACTGCGCATCTCACCGAACATATCCAGATCATTGTTACTGGCAGCACCGTCGGTGCCGAGGGCAACGTTGATGCCAGCATTGAGCAGTTGTTGTACGGGGCAGAAGCCGCTGGCAAGTTTCATATTGGATTCAGGACAATGTACAACATGAGCTCCACGGGTGGCGAGGTGGTCGATTTCTTCGTCGGCGAGCTGGGTCATGTGTACGGCCATGAGCCGAGGCGATACCAGCCCCAGTGCTTCCAGGCGTTCCAACGGGCGTTGGCCGGTGTTGCTTTGTGCTTCCAGCACTTCGTGTGCCGTTTCATGCAAATGGATGTGTACGGGGATGTCCATTTCTTCGGCGTAAGTGATGATTCGTTTCAATGGTTCATCGGACACGGTGTACGGTGCGTGTGGTGCGAAGGCGGTGGTGATGAGCGGGTTGTGGCGGAAATGATCATGCACTTCGATGCCTTTGCTCAGGTACTCGTCGGCGTTGGCGGCCCATACGGTGGGGAAGTCGATAATGATGAGTCCCACGACAGCACGCATGCCTGCGTTGTCGGCGATGCGCGCAGTTTCGTCGGGAAAAAAATACATGTCGTTGAAACAGGTGGTACCGCCGCGTAACATTTCGGCGATGGCCAGCTGTGTGCCATCAGCGACGAATTCAGGGCTGATCCATTTTTCTTCCGCAGGCCAGATATGACTTTGCAGCCATTCCATTAGTGGCAAGTCGTCGGCCAGACCGCGAAACAGTGACATGGCAGCGTGAGTGTGGGCGTTGATCAGACCGGGGATAAGCGCGTGTTCATCCAGTTGATGCTCCGCTTCGGCGGTATATTTTTGCCTGGCTTCGACGCTGGGTAGCAGTTCCAGAATGCGGCCTTCGTGCACAGCGATGGCATGGTGTTCCAGCACCTGGTCGACGGGTTGCACGGGAATGATCCAGCGGGCGTGAATCAGAATATCAATTGGCTGAGAGGTGTTTTTCATGGGCAGACGATAGCGGTTGCCCTGACGGGCTGCAAGTCTGGCCATATTGACGGGGTATTGAAGCTGGCTCGGGGAACGCCCGGACCAGCAATTATGGCAACATCTATTAATCGTTATGTTTTATTTTGATTTTTTACCTTGCTGAAAGAAACGTAGTAGAAAAATGACAGCAGTGGTGGCACATTGGCAGTCATTTCCGGTCCGCCAGCATAGGTGTTGGTGACGGGATCAATTTCCAGTTTGGCGTGACCCCTGATGGGTGTGATTTCACTGCCCGACCAGTCAAAAGAATCGACAGGCTCTGCGGCAACGCCGTTGACGCTGTTGGTCGCTGATCCGATGATCCAGTGAACGAGTCGCGCATCATTGGCACGTACAGAAATGTGTATCCCTTTTTTTGCCAGGTGATGCTCATCAGGACTGGCCACGGTTGTGACAGTGAAAAATGTCGCCGGACTGCCTGAGTGTGTTTGCTATTTCAGCAGACTCTCTCCATTTGTTGATCATTATTCTTTTCGGCACGGGATGAGTTGCCAGCATGTAGACGACCGTGGACAGGAGATGTTACAGCTAGAATATGAGGGTAGGGACGTTGCCATACAAAGCGAGGTGTACTGATTATCGGTATTACTACTGCTCGCGTACTTTATTTTTTATTCTCGTTCTTCATCGAGTAGCAGCACCGAACCATCGGCATCCCAATCGACTTGGAACAGGGTGGGATGTGCGTTCTTGAGTTGTTCCAGGGCCAGTTTGCGCTTGTCCAACTCTTGTTGTTGTGCCCGCACCTGATCAGCCAGATGGCGGTTTTCGGTGAGGGTGTCACGGTGTATCAGAGCCTGTATCAGGGTGGTGGTGAGGTCGTAATCTTCCCAGGGTTTGCTGATAAAGCGGTAGATCTCGGCCTGATTAATGGCGCTGGTCAGGGC
>VAPF01036567.1_pt1 | contig 10706 bp, 6 predicted proteins | sample 3393931 | NCBI WGS metagenome assembly VAPF01 (sample SAMN08290437, study PRJNA428436) | hydrothermal vent metagenome | isolation source: Deep-sea hydrothermal vent chimney | place: Atlantic Ocean: South-mid Altantic Ridge | depth 2773 m m | reverse complement strand
TCGGCGCCATCGAGGCGGCCCTGGCAACTGCTAGTAAGAAGCTGATCCCGGAGGATATCGACGTCCGTGTGACGATTGATCGTGATACCGGTGATTACGATACCTTCCAGCGCTGGGAGGTGGTCGAGGACGTTAGCGAAGAGGGTGAAGAGGAACTCGAATTCCCTGATCGTCAGATCAAGATTAATGAGGCGCGCAAGCAGAATCCGGATATTCAGGTCGGTGACTTTATCGAGGAACCGATGGAATCCGCCAAATTTGGCCGTATCGCCGCGCAGGCCGCCAAACAGGTTATCGTGCAGAAGGTGCGCGAGGCCGAGCGTGAGCGCATCGTCGAGGTCTTCAAGGATCGCAAGGGCGAGTTGGTGATGGGCGTCGTTAAGCGCCTGGACAAGGGCAATGTGATCCTGGATCTGGGTGAAAACGTCGAGGCACTGATTCTACGCGAGGATATGATTTCCCGCGAGGCCATCCGTCCCGGTGACCGCCTTCGTGGTTACTTGAAAGATGTCCGCCTGGAGCCGCGTGGCCCGCAGCTGTTTGTCAGCCGCACCGCCCCGGAGCTGCTGCTAGCCCTGTTCCAGTTGGAAGTGCCGGAAGTGGGTGAGGGCTTGATCGAGATTCTCGGTGCCGCTCGTGACCCGGGTTTCCGCGCCAAGATTGCGGTAAAGAGCAATGATTCACGTATCGATCCCGTCGGCGCCTGCGTCGGCATGCGCGGTTCGCGTGTGCGCGCGGTCTCCAATGAGTTGGCCGACGAACGTGTCGATATTATTCTGTGGGACGAAAATCCGGCTCAGTTCGTGATCAACGCCATGTCACCAGCGGAGGTGGTTTCCATTATCGTGGATGAAGATAGCCACTCCATGGATATCGCGGTGGAGGAGGATCAATTGTCGCAGGCCATCGGCCGTGGCGGCCAGAATGTGCGTCTCGCCAGCGAGCTGACCGGCTGGAATATCAATGTGATGTCCGAGCAGCAGGCCCAGGAAAAGAGTGAGAGCGAGGGTCAGGCTGCGCTACAGCTGTTTATGGAGCAGTTGGATGTGGATGAGGAAGTGGCCAATATCCTGATGCAGGAAGGTTTTACCAGTATCGAAGAAGTGGCCTATGTGCCGCTTGAAGAAATGCTGCAGATTGAAGAATTCGATGAAGACATGGTGCAGGAACTGCGCAACCGCTCCAAGGATGTGCTGTTGACCCGCGCCCTGATGCAGGAAGAAGTGTTGGAAGAGGCCAAGCCGGACGACGACCTGCTGAATATGGACGGCATGGATCAGCATCTGGCCTATGTGCTGGCCAGTCGTGGAGTTATCAGTATGGAAGATCTGGCCGAACTGTCGGTGGATGATCTGCTGGACATTGAAGGTTTGGATGAGGTGCGCGCGGGCGAGTTGATTATGACCGCGCGGGCGCCATGGTTTGCAGAAGAGTCGCCTGCTGACGAGCAGCAGGGTTAAGGTTTCCGGGGGAAAGTATGGCGGGTGTGACCGTAAAACAACTCGCAGATGTTCTGGGCGTATCGCCCGAGCGTCTGCTCAGCCAACTGGACAAGGCCGGCATGACTTTCGAGTCCCCGGATCAGACCGTTAGCGACGAAGAAAAGCAGAAACTGCTGGAGTTTCTGCGCAGTGCGCATGGTTCAATGGAAGGTGCGAGCACGGAGCCTCGAAAGGTGACGCTGCGGCGCAAGACGGTCAGTGAGCTGAAAGTGCCGAGCAGCAACCAGGGGCGTACTGTCGGCCGCAGTAAGACGGTGAACGTGGAAGTACGCAAAAAGCGCACTTACGTGAAGCGCAGCGAAGTGGTGATAGAAGACGCCGAACGCATCAAGGCTGAGAAGGCCAAGATGGATGAAGAGCGCCTCGAGGAACAGCGCAAGGCTAATGAGGTTGATGAGCAGCGCCGTCAGCGTGAGGCCGAAGAGGTCAAGGCGAATGAAGCGGAAGTCGAACGCAAGGCGGCTGAAGAGGCGCGCCGTGAACAGGAAGAGCGTGAAAAGGTTGTGCAATTGCAGAAGGAAGCTGCGGTATCCGCCGTTGCGGCACCCGCGCCTGCGGCGACAGACAACAAACGCCCCAAGCGTGGCGCCAACAAGGACAAGGCCACCAAGTATGGCCGCAAGGAATTGCACGTCGACGCCAGCAAGTCGGGTCGTCGCAAGAAAAAGGGGCGTGGCGCCCGCCGTACTGCCGTTACCGCCAGCTCGGGTGAACACGGGTTTGAGAAACCAACAGCGCCCATCGTACGTGAAATAGCGATTCCCGAAAGCGTGACGGTCGCCGAACTGGCGCAGAAGATGGCGGTAAAGGCTGCTGAAGTCATCAAGGTCATGATGAACATGGGCACCATGGCGACCATCAACCAGGTTCTGGATCAGGAAACGGCCAGCATCGTGGTCGAAGAAATGGGCCACACGGTCAAGCTGGTGAAGGACAATGCTATCGAAGAGGCGTTGGTTATTGTAGATGAAAGCGAGGCCGAAGAGGTTCCCCGCGCCTCGGCCGTCACCATTATGGGCCATGTCGATCATGGTAAGACTTCGCTGTTGGATTATATCCGCAAGGCCAGGGTGGCGGCGGGCGAGGCGGGTGGAATCACCCAGCACATCGGTGCCTATCAGGTGGATACACCGCATGGTCCTATCACTTTCCTTGATACGCCGGGACACGCGGCCTTTACCGCCATGCGTGCGCGTGGCGCCAAGGCCACCGATATCGTAGTACTGGTGGTTGCCGCTGATGACGGCGTGATGCCGCAGACCCGTGAGGCTATCCAGCATGCCAAAGCGGCTGGGGTACCGATGATCGTTGCGGTAAACAAAATCGACAAAGAGGATGCACAGCCGGATCGCGTCAAACAGGAATTGGTGGCCGAGGAAGTGGTGCCCGAGGATTGGGGTGGCGACACCCAGTTCGTGCCCGTTTCCGCGCTCACCGGCGAAGGCGTGGACGCACTGCTGGAGGCCATTTCCATGCAGGCCGAATTGCTGGAATTGAAGGCCGTAGCGGAAGGCCCGGCGCGTGGTGTCGTTATCGAGGCGCGCCTCGACAAGGGCCGCGGTCCGGTGGCCACCGTGCTGGTGCAGAGTGGCACCCTGAAAAAGGGCGATGTGGTGCTGGCCGGCCATGAATACGGCCGCGTGCGCGCGTTGCTGGATGAAAATAGCAAGCCGATCAAGGTCGCAGGCCCGTCGATGCCGGTGGAGGTGCTGGGCCTGTCCGGTACGCCCGGTGCCGGTGATGAGGTTGTGGTGGTGGCTGATGAACGCAAGGCGCGTGAAGTGGCGCTGTTCCGCCAGGGCAAGTACCGTGACATCAAGCTGGCCCGTCAACAGAAGGCCAAGCTGGAGAGCATGTTCTCGCAGATGGAAGCGGGCAAGGTCAGCACCCTCAATCTGGTCATCAAGGCCGATGTGCAGGGTTCCGCCGAAGCGCTCAGCGAGTCGCTGACCAAGCTGTCTACCGAAGAGGTGCGGGTGAATATCGTTTCTTCCGGCGTCGGCGGCATCAACGAGTCCGACGTCAACCTGGCAGTCGCCTCTGAGGCCATTATCATTGGTTTTAATGTGCGTGCCGATGCTTCTGCCAAGCGCCTGATCGAGGAAGAGGGCGTGGATCTGCATTATTACAGTGTGATCTACGACGTCATCGAAGAGATCAAATCATCCATGACCGGCATGCTGGCACCGGAGTTCAAGGAGCAGATCGTTGGTCTGGCCGAGGTGCGTGACGTGTTCCGTTCACCCAAGCTGGGCGCCATCGCGGGCTGCATGGTGGTCGAGGGTGTGGTGAAGCGCAACAACCCCATTCGTGTACTGCGTGACAATGTGGTGATCTATGAGGGCGAGCTGGAATCCCTGCGCCGCTTCAAGGATGACGTGCAAGAAGTGCGCGCCGGCACAGAATGTGGTATCGGTGTGAAGAACTACAACGACGTCAAGGCCGGTGACCAGATTGAAGTGTTCGAGCAGGTCAAGGTGGAGCGTACGCTGTAAACCGGCGTACAGAGATTAGCCATGGCCAAAGAATACAGTCGGGGACAACGCGTCGCAGATGAGATCCAGCGCCAGCTGGCGGAGCTGATCCAGACGGAAATCCGCGATCCGCGCGTGGGCATGGTGACGATCACTGCGGTAGAGGTTAGTCACGAGCTCGAACATGCCAAGGTGCATTTCACCGTGCTGGGTGACGAGGCCCAGGCGGATATTACCGCCAAGGTGCTGAACAAGGCGGCGGGTTTTCTGCGCAGTGCATTGGCTCGTCGGCTTAAGCTGCGCACCACCCCCGCACTACATTTCCAGCGTGATCTCAGTATGGAGCGAGGCAACCGTTTGACGGCGCTGATCAATGAAGCCGTGCGCGGACAGAAGTCTTCCGACGACTGAGCGCATCTGCGGTATTTTCCTTTTCTTCCGATTCTCACGCAGATTTTTTGGAGCAGCAAGTTGGCACGACGGCGAAATCGCGGACGCAATGTTCACGGCATTCTGTTGCTGGACAAGCCCATTGGGTTGACCTCCAATCGTGCCTTGCAGTGGGTCAAGCGCCTGTTTAACGCCAACAAAGCGGGGCACACCGGCAGCCTCGATCCGCTGGCCACCGGCATGCTGCCCATCTGCCTCGGCGAGGCCACCAAGGTGTCCGGCTTTCTGCTCAATGCCGACAAACAGTACCGTGCTGTGTGCAAGTTGGGGGTGAAAACCCGCAGTGGCGATGCCGAAGGCGAGGTGATCGAGGAACGGCCGGTCGGCCCACTCACGCGTGCCCAGGTCAGCGAGGTGCTGGAGGGCTTCCTCGGCCTGCAAATGCAGATTCCTCCCATGCACTCGGCCATCAAACAGCAGGGAGTGCCGTTGTACAAACTGGCACACCAGGGCATTGAGGTAGCGCGTGAGGCGCGCGAGGTGACCATCCACCGCATCGAGTTGTTGCGTCTTGACGGCGATGAGCTGGAGATCGACGTGTGTTGTTCCAAGGGAACCTATATCCGCACCCTGGCCGAAGATATCGGCGAGATGCTGGGCTGTGGCGCACATATTGCCGCGCTGTATCGTACCGCGGTCGGGGGGCTGGAAAACGTGCGCATGGTGGATTTTGAGGCTCTTGAGTCGCTGGCTGAACAGGGCTTCGAGGCGCTGGATGCCTTGCTGCTGCCTGCTGGCGATGCGCTGCCGGAATGGCCGGCGGTTCGCTTGTCCGAAGACGCCAGTTTTTATCTGTGCCAGGGACAGCCGGTCTTTGTGCCGCAGCTCAAGGATCGTGGCTGGGTACGCCTTTATCGCGGTGACAAGGAGTTTTTGGGTCTGGGCACAGTGCTGGATGATGGCCGCGTGGCACCCAAGCGACTGCTGGTGCCGTCGAGCTGAGCAGCCTGGATCGAAGCTGCCTGGGTAGATACAACGATTTCCTACTATCTCCAGTGGTTGCCCAGGCGGAAATGGGGTAGAATCGCGCACTCTCTTGGTGGGGCTGGACCTAGTAACCGGCTTTGCCCATTCTTGTTATATATCTAACTACTAGGAGTATGTATGTCTTCATTGTCTGCCGAGCAGAAAGAACAGATCGTCAAGGATTATGCGCGCGCCGAAACCGACACCGGTTCCCCCGAGGTTCAGGTGGCCCTGCTGACCGCTCGCATCAACCATCTTTCCGGACACTTCAAGTCCCATATCCATGATCACCATTCCCGCCAAGGCCTGCTGCGCATGGTCAGTCGTCGCCGCAAGTTGTTGGACTATCTCAAGGGCAAGAACGTCGAGCGCTACCGTGAGCTGATTTCACGCCTTGGCCTGCGTCGCTAAGGAATCTCTGATTAATTCTGGGTGAGCTGACATGAGATTCAAAATCGTCAAGACCAAGGCACTGATTGCAGCCAATAGCGGGAACTATTGGCAAAATCAGCAACGCGGGGATTGGCGATTTTGGACTCATGGCAGCCAGTCATGAATTGATCAGCGGTTCCTTGAATCCGTTATTCGAGATCTTGCGTCCCTTGCAAGAGATCATTTGCAAGCCTCTTTGCCGCAATGGCGGCAAAGGGTTTCCTGACAACAGGAAGGCCCGGTCACAATGGTGTGACCGGGCCTTTGCGGGTCTGTGTTTTACAGTTCTGCAGGAAAGGGCTGCATTGACGCGTCAATTATTCAAGCAATCTTGTTAACCGGTGTAATTTAAGGAATCCCACAAAATGTCTATCAAGAAAGTCATACAGTATGGCGACCAGACTCTGACGATGGAAACGAGCGAAATTGCTCGTCAGGCCGATGGTGCAGTGATGATTAGTCTGGGCGATACCACTCTGCTGGTGACCTGTGTTGCCCGCAAGGAAGCCGATCCGGGCCGAGACTTTTTCCCCTTGACCGTCAATTACCAGGAACGCACTTATTCCGCCGGAAAGATTCCGGGTGGCTTTTTCAAACGTGAAGGGCGCCCGAGTGAGAAGGAAACTCTTACTAGCCGTCTGATCGATCGCCCGCTGCGTCCGTTGTTCCCCAAGGGCTTCGTCAACGAAGTGCAGGTGATCGCCACCGTCATTTCGCTGGATCCTGCCATCGACCCCGATGTCCCCGCTATGATCGGTGCCTCCGCAGCCGTGTCTCTCGCCGGTGTGCCTTTCAGTGGCCCCATTGGCGGTGCACGCGTGGGTTACAAGGACGGTGAATACCTGCTCAACCCAACCGCCGAACAGCTGAAGGAGTCTGAGCTGGATCTGGTGGTTGCCGGTACCGAGGATGCCGTGTTGATGGTGGAGTCCGAGGCCAAGGAGTTGTCGGAACAGGTGATGCTGGACGCCGTGATGTTTGGCCACGAGCAGATGCAGGTCGTGATTCAGGCCATTCGTGAGCTGGTTGCCGAAGCCGGTGTCACCTCCTGGGACTGGACGGCACCCGAGGCCAATAGCGCGTTGGCTAACAGTGTTGCAGAACTGGCCGAGGCCGACCTGAATGCGGCCTATCAGATCAGCGACAAACAGGATCGCTATGCACGCCTGAGTGAGATTCGCAGCGCCGTGGTCGAAAAGTTGTGCGCTGAAGGCGATGAATCCGCCTTTGCTGACGGCGATGTGAAAGAGACCATCGGCAAACTGGAAAAGAAAATTGTTCGCAGCCGTATTATCGCTGGTGAGCTGCGTATCGATGGGCGGGACAAGAGCACCGTACGCCCTATCAATGTACGTGTCGGCCTGTTGCCACGTACCCACGGCTCGGCGCTGTTTACCCGCGGTGAGACACAGGCCCTGGTGGTGACCACTCTGGGTACCGCGCGTGATGCACAGATCATTGATGCCATCGAAGGTGAACGTAAAGAGCCCTTCATGCTGCATTATAATTTTCCGCCCTTCTGCGTCGGCGAGACCGGCTTCGTCGGCAGCCCCAAGCGCCGCGAAATTGGCCATGGCCGTCTGGCCAAGCGCGGCGTGCTGGCGGTGATGCCCAATGTCGATGACTTCCCGTATTCCATTCGCGTGGTATCAGAAATCACCGAGTCCAATGGTTCCAGCTCCATGGCCTCCGTGTGCGGCACCAGCCTGGCGCTGATGGACGCCGGTGTGCCCATCAAGTCACCCGTGGCCGGTATTGCGATGGGCTTGATCAAGGACGAAAATGATTTTGTCGTGCTGTCCGATATCCTCGGTGACGAGGATCATCTCGGCGACATGGATTTCAAGGTTGCCGGTACCGAAAGTGGTGTAACGGCCCTGCAGATGGATATCAAGATCACCGGTATTACCCGCGATATCATGGCGCAGGCGCTGGGCCAGGCCAAAGAAGGCTATCTGCACATCCTCGGTAAAATGAACGAGGCGATCACCTCGCCGCGTGAAGAGATGTCCGAGTTTGCACCACGCTATCTGACCATCAAGATCCATCCGGACAAGATCCGCGACGTGATCGGCAAGGGCGGCGCCACTATCCGCTCGATTACCGAGCAGACCGGCGCCAGTATCGACATTGAAGACGACGGCAGCATCAAGATCGCCTCCGTGGACAGTGCTGCCGGCGAAGAAGCGTTGCGCCTGATCGAACAGATCACCGCCGATGTCGAAGTAGGCAAGATCTATGAAGGCAAGGTCGCCAAGTTGATGGATTTTGGCGCCTTCGTCACCATCCTGCCCGGCAAGGATGGACTGGTACACATTTCGCAGATTTCCGATGAGCGTGTCGAGAACGTCAGTGACAAGTTGTCAGAAGGTGACGTGATCAAGGTCAAGGTGCTGGAGATCGACAAGCAGGGCCGCATTCGCCTCAGCATGAAGGCGGTGGGCGCCGAATAAGGAAGGCCCCCGTTGTGTGACAAAAAAGGGGCCGGATGGCCCCTTTTTTGTGTAGATAAAAGTGTATTGTCTATTTCAAATTATTTTAGCCAACAGAGCAAAGGGTAATAGAGTAATGACACAGGAAATTCGCAAGGCTGTCTTTCCCGTTGCGGGTATGGGCACACGCTTTTTGCCGGCCACCAAGGCAAATCCCAAGGAAATGTTGCCTATCGTCGACAAGCCGCTGATTCAGTACGCGGTAGAGGAGGCAGTGGCCGCCGGTGTGACCGAGCTGATTTTTGTCACCAGCAGCAGCAAACGCGCCATCGAGGATCACTTTGACCGCAATTTTGAACTGGAATATGAGCTTGAGCAGCGCGGCAAGCAAACGCTGTTGGATATCGTGCATGACATTCTTCCGTCCGGGGTGAACTGCGTCTATATCCGTCAACCGGAGGCGTTGGGGCTGGGTCATGCCGTGCTGTGTGCGAAGAGTGTTGTCGGTGATGATCCGTTTGCGGTTATCCTGGCCGATGACCTGATCGATGGCGGCCAGCACAGCTGTCTTTCACAGATGACCGAATTGTTTACCCATCAGCAGTGTAGCTTATTGGGTGTGGAAGAAGTTGATGCACAGGAAACAGACAAGTATGGCATTGTCCGGCTGGATAAAAAGAGTCAGCGGCTTGGGCGCGTTGAACAAATCATTGAAAAGCCGCGAATCGAAGAGGCGCCATCGAACCTGGCCGTCGTTGGCCGCTATATTCTGACACCGCGGATCTTTGCCCTGCTCGAAAACACCCAGAAAGGTGCCGGTGGTGAGATCCAGCTGACAGATGCCATTGCTGACCTGCTTGCGGAAGAGGTGGTTATGGCCTATCAGTTTGATGGCCAGCGCTATGACTGTGGCAGCAAGCTTGGTTACCTCAAGGCCACCGTGGCATATGCCTTAAAACATCCGCAACTCAAGGGTGAGTTTCTGCAGTATCTGCGAGGCCTTTGTCTGCCGGTGGAATGATATACCGCTATGCGCGATCATTTTTGTGTGATGCGAGCAGTCTGTCCATTTCCATAAAGACATCTGCGAGCGTGTCGGTAATGGTGCTGTACTCTCCTGATATCAAGCAACGGTGGAGGCGGCCGGTCGCTGCGCGTAATTTTTTGGCATCGCAATAACCCAGGCCGCCGAAGAACTTGTGCGAAATTTCCTGGAGTTGTTGCCAGTCTCCCACATCGCTGACCGTTTGCATTTTGGCTCGGACATCCGGTATTTCCTTGATCAGCATGGATGTCAGTGATGTTTTTATAGACGAGGAAGTGTCTGTGTCGGCGTCCACTGAAGGCGGGGTTTTTACACAAACCCTTTGTGAGGATTCAGGTTGTGCACAGAGCTTTCTTATCAGTGCAATCAAATGCCCGTTGTCGGCAGGTTTTACCAGCATGGCATCGATCCCCGCCTGGAAATAGTTTTCCCGATCCGTATCCAGAAGGCTGGCAGTGAGGCCTATAATAGGGATATGTTCATTGTTTGCTTCCTGGCCTCTGATCCACTGGGCGGCCTGAATGCCATTCATAACCGGCATATGCATATCCATGAGAATGGCATCAAAAGGCGTATTTCTATAGCTGTCAATGGCCTCTTGGCCATTCTCGACCAGAGATACCGATGCGCCAACCTGGGTGAGTATGTGTGCGACGAGTTTGGCGTTTATTGCATTGTCTTCCACAACCAGTAGCTTATACCCGGACAAACTGTCAATGGCATTGCTGCTCGTTGATATTTCTGCTGTTTGTTGCGGACTGTGCGGGGCAAGTAGTGATTCCAGCGCAGAAATTATTTCTTGTTTGCGCAGTGGTTTGGGTATACAGAGACATTCATATTGTTGGCGCACGAAAAGAAGGGTGACAGGGTCGACACTGTTGACTAGCAGGATAATGCTGAAGTCGGTCTTATGCCGCCGTTTACTGAGTAGCGATTGCAGGATTTCCGTATCCTGACTGTCAAGGCTGGTAGCCATGATGACAATGTCAATTTTTGTGCCCGAGGCAATTTGCCGCAACAGAGTCTCTGGATGTTGATGCGGGTAAACCTTCAGCCCCGATGCTTTCAATATATGCATAAGGGAAAGGCTGGATGTCTCATTGGGGTCATAAATGCCGACAGAATAGCCGCTAAACTGCGGCATAGGTGCCTGCTCACCTTGTTTGTGTTGCAGCTTATGGCAGCGAATAGTGAACCAGAAAGTCGCACCGTCACCCTCGTGGCTGTCAACGCCTATTTCTCCACCGAGTAATTCCGCCAGTGAGCGGGAAATAGCCAAGCCCAGGCCGACCCCCTTATATTGGCGTGCCATTGAATTATCGAGCTGTTCAAAGTTATGAAACAGCTTTTTCTGGTTCTCTGCTGAAATTCCGATACCCTGATCGGTGACGGAAATTCTTATCAG
>VAPF01053182.1_pt1 | contig 10722 bp, 9 predicted proteins | sample 3393931 | NCBI WGS metagenome assembly VAPF01 (sample SAMN08290437, study PRJNA428436) | hydrothermal vent metagenome | isolation source: Deep-sea hydrothermal vent chimney | place: Atlantic Ocean: South-mid Altantic Ridge | depth 2773 m m | reverse complement strand
TCAAGGGCTGCAACCGCCGCGCCTTTTTCAAGCAGTGCGGCAACACATGCCTTGCCGATACCGCTGGCAGCACCCGTGACCAGTGTGATTTTTCCCTGAAACTCAGGCTGGCTTTTACCTGTATTTAGTTTGGCCTGTTCCAGTTCCCAGTATTCCATATCGAATAAATCTTTTTCATCAAGTGCCTGCCAGCCTGCCAGTTGTTCTGCTAACTGAATGGCTTTTATCGTATGACGGTTAATGTCTGAAATGATGCCGGCTTCTTTTAATGTTGTGCCGAATGAAATCAGGCCCTGTTTTTTCCACACCGCCCATCTTGGCGCGTGATCAAGACAGACCTGCTGGTCATTTGAATATTTGTCAAAATAAACCTGATAGGCATCGGCGTAGTCCTTGACCTCGCTGACATCATAACTGGTATTGTGCTGAATGATCAGCGGCAACTGTTTTGTGCGAATAATATGGTCAGGTGTCAATGGTCCCCGGTTAGAAATGGCATCGATATCGTCCAGACTGGCGAATGAGCGAGCTTCGTTACCGTTATCGGTTAATGCGTAAACAGCGGTTCCTCTTAATGCGGCCACTTTTTTTCTTATAATCGCAAGCAACTGTAAATCTGCTTCGGTATCAGCCGTGGTACTCGCTCTCGCTACTGAAGTGGTTTGTGCTTTAATATAATCTTCGGCTCTGGAAACAATGTTAATCATTTTTTCATAGCTGCATTTAACATCATCATCAAATGTAAATACACCATGATTAAGCAAAATCATGCCATCATATTCTGTCCAGTCGATTTCTTTTGTCATTTCAAAAATCTTTTTTGCCAGTACAAAACCCGGCATGACATAGGGCACAATCAGAAACCTGTCGCCGGCGATCTGTCTGATTTTATCTTCACCGCCTGGTGTGTTGGTGATAGTGACAACCGCATCTGCATGGGTATGGTCAACAAATTTGAACGGTATAATCGCGTGAAGCACCGCTTCAACAGACGGGTTGGGTGCGTAGGGGTTGGTCATCGCCGCCCTTTGCATGCTCACCATGTCTGAGTCAGTTAATTGCTCTAAACCAGCCATGTGCAGAAGTATGTCTAGTTTTACCGGAGCAAAACCTTCAGCTTCGATAGTTTCCAGATCCCAGCCGCTGCCTTTTACATAAAGAATTTCTTCATCATCAGCAAACAGATTTTTTTCTGTAATTTTTACAGAGGTGTTGCCACCACCGTGAAGCACCAGATCGGGAGCCTTGCCCAGCAGTCGGGAGCTATAGACTCTGAGTTGTAATGGGGTATCTGCAAATTTTTTAGCGTTAGTATCAGACCAGAGATTTTTCATTATTTATAAGCTTGATTTTTATTGAAATTGGCGGCGGCATGTGTATCTTCGCAGAATGCATAGCCCTACAGGGAAACAGTTTAACGAAGTGTGGGCTTAATGCCTAATATTGATGTTTGTTGTTTGTAAGGCGTGGAATAACGGCGTTGTTTAGTTTTGTTATTATGGTCTGCTACCGATTCATCTGTTTTTTTGTTTTACTGGTCGCTTGTGCGGTAAACGGGTCATCCGGCCAGTAGTGACGTTTATATTTTCCTCGCAGCTCTTTTTTGACTTGGTGGTAGGTGGTCTGCCAGAAACTGTTCAGATCCTGCGTCACCTGCATCGGACGACGGGCGGGCGAGAGCAGGTGCATCATCAGCTTTACCTGGCCGTTTAACAGGGTGGGTGTTTGGTACATGCCGAAAACTTCCTGCAACCTGACGGCGAGTACCGGTGTCAGCGGTTCGCTGTAATCTATTTTTATCGATGAACCACTAGGCACGCTGATTTTTTCCGGTGCTAGTTTTTCGATTAACTGTTGTTGCTGCCAGCTAAGCTGGTTTAGCAACAGCGCATGCATGTCCAGCTTCTGAATTTGTTTGAAACTGTTTTCGTTTTTCAGGTATGGCAGCAACCAGTCAGTCAATGTGTCGAGCAGAGATTGTTCGGAAAAGTCTGGCAGTGGTTCGTCGCCAGGCTGTTTTTTTAAAGCCGGATTGTTTTCGGCATGGCTGTTTATAAACTGCACGCGTTGTTTTAAATTGTCAGCCTGTGGCGACCAGTTAAAACATTGCAGGCCGGTCTCTTTGATTGCGTTTATCAGGCAGTGCAATACCCCGTCCCTGTTTTCGGGGGTTACCAGTTTTTCATGCAGAACAATTTTTCCGATGTAGCTGCTTTGTTTTGCTTCGACGCGTTGTTGCGTTTCATTCCATGTGATGCTTTCCGTATGTTTTATATGGTCTGAAAAATAGTCCTGTAGTTGCTGTTCGCTGATCTCGCTGGCGAGATATATTTTCGCCTCGCCCTGTCCGGCATCGAGGTTGGCGACTACCAGGTACTCATGAAGATGGTGTTGCAGGAAAGGTGGAATGCTTGCGCCTTTGCCATTGCTGAGTAGATAAGCAGGTTTGTCGGGGCTGCGTTGTTTTGCGATCCTGTCCGGGTAGGCAAAGGCCAGCAGGATGCCGGCGAATTCATCATCATAATTTTTTTGCAGGCTTTGTTTGGTGTTCTGTTTCAGCCGGCGGAAAAAATCATCGGCGCTCTGGATAATCCTTTTGCATTGTTGGCTGTCGATGCCGTGCGGATTTTTATTGCTGGACTGTATGCTGCGTAAAATATTTAAACGATCATGAATGTCGTAACTTTTTTCAGCATTTGCCAGAAACAGATCTTTTTCCGAAAGCAGGCTGGCCAGCAGACAGGCGAGGTAGGCCTGTTGCAGTGTCGCTGCTTTTAACATCATGTGTGCAAGTCGAGGGTGGGTGCCGAGTCGCAGCATGTCGCGGCCATGCTGGCTGATGTTGCCTTTGTTATCGATGGCGTTCAGTTGTCGTAATAATTCTTTTGCCTGTTCGCTGGCGCTGTCGGGTGGCGTGTCCAGCCACTGCAACTCATCCGGCTGGCGTACGCCCCAGTTGGCCAGCTCTAAAATCAGCGAAGACAGATCGCTGTGCAGGATTTCGGCAGTGGCGTGTTTGAGCAGGCGTTGCTGTTGTTGCTCTGTCCACAGTCGGTAGCACACCCCGGCGGATAAACGCCCGGCGCGGCCGGCGCGTTGCACGGCAGAATCCTGTGAGATGTTTTGCGTAATCAGACGGTTCATGCCCGATGACGGGTTGTATTGCAGCGTGCGTTCCATGCCGGAATCGATCACGCAGTTGATGCCGTCGATGGTCAGGCTGGTTTCCGCAATGTTGGTGGCGAGCACGATTTTTCTTATGCCGTCTGCGGTTGTTGCGATGGCCTGATCCTGCTGTTGTTTACTCAGGCTGCCGTGCAGCGGTGCCAGCAGGATGTTGCTGATTGATTCGGTTTTCAGAAAAGTATTAATCTGGCCGGCCAGCTGGTTGATCTCTTTTACGCCGGGCAGAAACACCAGGCAGTTGTCGTCATGATTTTTGATGACGTGTTTTACTTTGCTGCTGAGTGCCGCCAGCAGTTCACGCGGCTCATTCTGTTTAATGCTTTTGTCGAGATGATGAACCTCTACCGGAAAACTGCGGCCTTCGCTTTGAATGATGGGCGCGCCGGATAATAAGCCAGAAATCGCCTCGGTGTTCAGTGTGGCGGACATCACCAGAATTTTTAGATCTTCACGAATTATCTGCTGACTCTGTAAACACAGCGCCAGTGACAGGTCGGCGTGCAGGTTGCGTTCGTGAAATTCATCAAAGATGACCAGCGCGGTGTTTTTTAGTTCTGGGTCGGCCTGTAATTTTCGAGTGAGGATGCCTTCGGTAACCACCAGTATTTTTGTTTTGTCACTGAAGCAGTTGTCCTGTCGAATCTGGTAGCCGATGCGCTGGCCGACTTTTTCACCGAGCAAAAAGGCCATGCGCGCCGCAGCATTCCGCGCCGCCAGTCGTCGTGGTTCTAGCATGATGATCTGTTTGCTTTGCAGCCAGGCCTGGTCGAGCAGTGCGATGGGAACGGCGGTGGTTTTACCTGCGCCCGGCGGTGCCTGCAACACGACACGATTGTGTGCCTTCAGTGTTTTCTTAATATCGGGTAAAACGTTGTTGATTGGCAGTTTGGGCATGCGACGATTATATCGGGATATTTGTCGTGTTCCTACACAGTATTTTTGTTTAGGAGAATAGTCGATTTGTATTGGCATCGGCGCTGTGTTAAAAAGTTACAGCAGTTTAACTATACAGGGAAGAAGTATGTCAAGAAATACCGATGGTGAGAATGAGAAATTGCATTTTCAGATGGATCGCCTTGTGCAGCAGAATGGCGAGTGGTTTTATATGACGCGAGAAGGCGAAGAAAAAGGCCTGTTTGAAAGCCGGCAAGATGCCGAAGGTGATCTTGCTGTTTACATTCGCCATCAACTAAAAATGCAGGAATTTGGTAATTAAGGAACCTTCAATAAGAGACTAGCGGATTAATCTGGCGCGGAACGAGCGGCCTTTTAATTTTCCTTCGCTTAATTTTTTCAGTGCAGCTTTGGCGACGCCCCGGTCGACGGCGACATATGCACGATTATCGAACAGATGAATTTTCCCTACCTGCTTGCCGGTGATGCCGGATTTTCCGGTTAGTGCGCCCAGGATATCACCCGGCCGAACTTTCTGTTTTCTGCCGCCATCGATCTGTATCGTTGCCATCTGAGGTTCGGCAGGTGATTCGCTTAACAGGCTGGCAGGCGGCAGTGTTTCGCTTTCGATGATGCGTTCCAGATAATCACCCAGCAGGGAAACTTTGTAATGTTCTTTTTCGCTGTATAACGAACAGGCGATGCCTTTGCTGCCCGCACGACCGGTACGGCCGATGCGATGGATGTGTACTTCTGTGTCGCGAGCGATGTGGTAGTTGATGACCAGATCGAGCGCGTCGATGTCCAGACCGCGGGCGGCGACATCGGTGGCGACGAGCACACTGGCACTTTTATTAGCGAAACGTACCAGCGTTAGATCACGGTCTTTTTGTTCGAGGTCACCATGTAACGCCAGCACACTGAAACCGTCAGACAGAAGCTCATCGGCAACCTGCTGTGTTTCGCGTTTGGTGTTGCAGAACACGACGGCGGATTCCGGTCGGTGCTGTAATAACAGCAGGCGCAGTGCAGTTAGTCGTTCTTCATTATCGTTCACTTTATAGAAATGCTGTTCGATAATATTTTCATCATGTGTTGATTCGGCCTTTATTAGTACCGGTTCAATCATGATGCGTTCACTGATTGATTTTATCTGTGCGGGAAATGTGGCGCTGAATAGCAGGGTCTGACGTTGTGTAGGTGTTTGCTCGATGATTGCGTCGAGTGCAGATTGAAAGCCCATTTCTAACATGCGGTCGGCCTCGTCGAGCACCAGCGTGTTCAGCTCAGCAAGTTTTAAAGTGGCTTTGCGCAGATGTTCTTCGATGCGCCCGGGCGTGCCGACGATGATATGCGCGCCGTGTTCCAGCGAACCGACCTGCGGGCCGAAAGGCATGCCGCCGCACAAGGTCAACACTTTTATATTGTGAATGGTGCGCGCCAGTTTGCGGATTTCTTTGGCGACCTGGTCAGCTAGTTCACGTGTAGGGCACAGTACCAGTGATTGCACACGAAATTTTTTCACTTCGAGCTTGTGCAGTAACCCCAGGCTAAAGGCTGCGGTTTTTCCTGATCCGGTTTTCCCCTGCGCGATGACATCTTTGCCCGCCAGGATATGCGGCAGACTCTGTGCCTGTATAGGCGTCATCGTTTTATAACCGAGTGAGGCAATGTTTTTTAGCAGGTCTGCATGCAGATCAAGCGATGAAAAGTTTGTTTGCGGCAAGGTGATTATCCAGCCCGGAATTCGGTGTTTGATATTGGTGTGAGAATGACCGTATTTTAGCATCAAAATTTTTTTCAGTTTTGGTTATTGTTCTTGCCCAAATATGGCAGGTTGATTGTCCTGGTGAGTTTTACAATGAATAATTCTCTGCGGCTCTCGTCTATTTAACATGTTGATCATAAGGGCACCTCTATTAATTGCTTATGTCCTCTGCACAAGCAATTAATAGAGGTGCCCATAAATTAATGTTTTGTCTAACTCACTGCATGGTGAAAAGTATGAGCTGCGTATGCCTGTTTTTTTGTCAGAAACTTTATCGCGTGTCGGTAGTGACCCTGTTGTGCCTGTGTTTTTTATCACCGGTTTATGCAGACCTCTTATTGACTGCGCCGCCACGTGAAAGTGCTGATGACGGTTTGAAACAGTATGGGCCGCTAGCTGAAAAACTGACGAAGCTGCTCGGAGAAAAAGTTATTTATCAACACCCGAAAGGCTGGCTGTTTTATCAGCGCGATATGCGTGCAGATAAATTTGATATTGTCTTTGACGGATCACACTTTATCTCCTGGCGCATACAGCGTTTCGGCCATATCCCTGTTGCAAAGTTGCCGGGTACATTGGGTTTTATCGTAGTAACGGATAAAGCTGCAATGGGTTTTAATGGTCGCGCCATCAATAATATTGATGACCTTAAAAATGTCAGGGTGTGTGCAGTCGCGCCACCGAACCTTTCTTCGTTAACCGTGCTTACCGAATACAAAGATCCGGTTAGTCTGCCGGTAATGGTCAACACCAAAGGTGGCATGATTGGTGTATATAACTCGTTCAAAAAGGGGAGATGTCAGGCCGCTATCATGCGCGACAAATTTTATCTTAAGAAAGTACCGAAGCAGGAGCGTGATAAATTAAAAGTGATATTCAGGAGTAAGCCGGTTGCCAATCAGGGTATCAGCGTGAGTCGACGGGTCAGTGATGAACAACGCACGCTCATTACAGCCGCACTCACCGAAGTAAGCGACAGCACTAAACCGATATTGCAGCGGTTTACGCCGAAGGCAGAAAAAATGTTATATACGGACGGTGCAGATTATGAAAATTATTATAAATTTCTTACCGGTGTGGTTTATGGCTGGGGGATTGGCGATTGAAGTCCGGTTAATCTATTCTGATTATTTCGTGTAGTACACGCCGGGTATCCAGCTTTTTTTGATCTCACAGGTCTTTTCGAGATCGACTTCATTTTCATCGATAAATGTAAACATGTTCCAGCCGATGCGTAATGTATCTTTGTGGTGCAGCCGTTGTTTAGCTACTTTTTTTTCATTAATAAAGGAGCCATTGGTACTGGCAAGATCGACGAGAAAATAGGCAGTTTCATTTTTATCGTTGTTCTCGCAGACAATCTGTGCGTGTGTGTTGCTGACCGCCAGGTCATCGATCTGCACCTGATTATCACCGGTTCGGCCGAAAGTCAGTGCGGACTGTGTGATATCAAATTTGTTGGTGACCACGCCTTCGACGGTCTGGATAATCATTGCCATGAGTGTTCTCTGTCAATCCGCTCTGCCTGTTTCGACTGTTTTGATCTGAATGGATTATAGGTAATTATTTGATGCTTGCTGGTATCATGCTGATATTTATGATTCCCTTGCTTTCTGATACATCCAACGCATATCTGGCTGATTGCGGCTCTGTTGCGAAAATACGCAGAAGCCCCTCCGATGATAATTTCGACATCGGACAAAGCCTCTGCGCAACCGGGCGAGTGTCAGGCTACGGTAGTAAGGTATACCGCTACTAGCAACATAACAAAAGCGAAGGCCTGAATACCTATTCGGGCGAACATCAGTTGTTCGCTGTGTTTTTCATCGTAGCTTCCACCCACGGCCATAGAGCCTACGCCCCATGCCAGGGTGGCGATGGTTGCGATTAGAGCGAGCACCACAGTTAAAGTAAGTAATGACATAATCACACCTCCTGTATCCATTGTATTCAGGGGGTGGTGGCTATTATTGACCCATGTCAAAAAACGAATGGAAAGGGATGTTTGTGGGTTGTCGACCAGGTATTAATGGATTATAGCGATGTTGTTACTTTGTCCACGAGCGTTTTGCCAGTTCATCTTTTATACGTTGCAGCGCGAGTTTTTCGCTGCTGTCATTGTTGCTGAAGCCCAGTGTTCCCAGGTAACCCCTGAAAGCGTTTTCATTTTGGTTTCCAGCCATGCCAAAGTCGCTGACCCAGCCATCGAATACGGCGGTGATGAAATCAGCCTGTAAAAGCTCGCTGCTATTATTGATGCTAGCGGATGGGTAACCGCATTCCTGAAAGACGATGGCTTTGTTCGGAATGGTGTTGACAATAAAAGCAAAATCGACCGCCACGGTAGCAGGCGGACGCATGGTGAAATCTGACTGTAGTGGGTAATAGGTCAGTGTCGCGCTGTCCATGCTTGTTAGAAAGTTTAAATACAGTGCGCGTTTGCTGGCATCATCTAACACAGAATACTGAACCACACTGCCGACTTCGACGCCCGTTCCCCACAGACTTTCAATCTTTGCTTTTGCCGCGTTGAAGAAGGTTTGCCATTGTGCCCATTTAGCGGCATCACTGCCCAGGTAGGCGTCGATCTCGTTGCCTACCTGGATGCGGGTTAACTTTCCGCTGGCATTCAGGTTAGGCAATTTTTTGTGCAAATCAAAAAGAAAATCCTCAAATGCGGTGATGACTGCAGGATCATCATAGAGTAGTCCGGCGAGATCTGTCGGTAAGCGTGGCCCCGGTGTATCGAGTGGCCGTAGCACCAGAGTCGTATCTCCGACTTGCAATGGGTAAAAAGATTCGATGGCTAGAAGTATGTTAAACGGGTCAATATAATTTCCGGTAACATCTTCAAAGGATACCCAGTCCAACGACACACTGACTTCGCGTACGCCCATGTCCATTGCTTGCTGGTAGGCGGAAGCGTAGGGGACGACGGAGGTGATTTCTTTTACGTCCATACCCAGCACGCGTAAACCCTGAACTGGTGGTTGAGGTGCGGGTACCGGGCTTGTTGAACTGCTGTCGCTACCACCACAGCCAGCCAGTAGTAACAGGCTACAAGTTATCAGTAGATTTTTGAATGTCATCCTTTTCTCCGTCTGTTGTGTTGCCTTTACCTGGGGAAGCTCTGAATAAGTCATGAATCGACATCTTGCCCATGTGAAATTAATTATGGAAATATCCTGCTTCTCGGTAATTGCTCCTGCATTACTCTATTACAGTCCATCCATGGACTTCAGCGTTGTGAAACTTCGCAATAGCCCTGCCCAATACTCGGCCATGGCGCGCATTCCACGCCTTGAATCAGGATATTTTAATCACAATCTGCTCGACCCATACTTAATCAGAGGCTCCCCAGTAAAATCAGCAGTGGATAAACAAATATTTTAGACATGATGTGAAAAATAGTGATTAATCACGGGATGATAATACGAATAATTGATAATTGCCGTGCTTTCCATGAATTCATATTCCCTATGTCCGGCGTTATCTGTAAACTTTGCGGCAGTAAATTATTCACCGGAGTTTAGTGACATGGGCAGAGCCTACCAAAACCGCAAAGAATCGATGGCGAAAACGTCTGACGCCAAAGCTAAGGTCTACAGTAAATATGGCCGTGTAATTTATGTCTGCGCGAAAGAAGGTGGTACTGATACCGATGGTAACCTGGCACTGCGTGGCCTGATCGAACGCGCTAAAAAAGACCAGGTGCCGACCCACGTCATCGAAAAAGCCATCAAAAAAGCCGAAGGTGGTGGCGGTGAAGATTTCTCCGTGGCGCGTTATGAAGGTTACGGTCCCGGTGGCTGCATGGTCATCGTCGACTGTCTCACCGACAACCCGAACCGCACCTTCGGTGATGTGCGCCAGTGTTTTACCAAGACTAAATGCAAGATCGGCACCGAAGGCTCAGTCAGTCACATGTTTGATCACAGCACCATTTTTGTGTTTAAAGGCGACGATGAAGATGCTGCGCTGGAAGCACTGATGGAAGCCGATGTTGATGTCACCGACATAGAAAGTGAAGATGGAAAAATTAGTGTTTTCTCACCACACAATGAATACGGCAAAACCAAAGATGCGTTAACAGCCACTTTTCCCGATATCGAATTCGAAGTTGATGAAATTCAGTTCCTGCCAAAAAGCAGCTCACCGATTTCTGCTGACGATGTCGAGATGTTCGACAAGTTTCAGGAAATGCTGAATGATTTAGATGACGTGCAGAATGTTTATCATACTGCGGAGTTGCCTTAAAAAGTTTTTTTGTTTAGCAAAGCAGGGATGTACTCTGGTTAGTTATAGTGTGTAGATACACTACGCTGCCGAGAGTTGTTTTACATTCAGTTCTTTACGATGCTGCTCTGCTTGCCAGAGATCATATTGTGTTTGCTGGTTTAGCCAGCTTTCTGATGATGTATTAAATGCGATAGACAGTCGAACGGCCATTTCAGGACTGATGCCGGACTTGCCATTAAGAATAGTCGATAATGTTTTACGACTTACGCCTAGTGCTTTTGCCGCATCAGTTACGGTTAAGTTTAATGGCTCAATACAAAGCTCTTTTAATACTTCACCTGGATGTGGCGGATTGTGCATTAACATGATGTAACCTCAGTGATAATCTTCATAATCAACAACTTCGGCATGGACACCGTTAAAACGAAAAGTAACACGCCAGTTGCCGCTAACTCTCACAGACCAGTATTTGGAACGATTGCCAGAGAGTTTATGTAGATACAGGCCCGGTAGATTCATATCCTCAGCCGATGTTGAGAGGGCGTTCATAATTCTGTGTCACGGTTAATTTAAATATCCAGCGCGTTATCTAAACGGCCTTCAAAATAAATGGCAAATTGTGATAATGCCAGGCT
>VAPF01004927.1_pt1 | contig 10722 bp, 8 predicted proteins | sample 3393931 | NCBI WGS metagenome assembly VAPF01 (sample SAMN08290437, study PRJNA428436) | hydrothermal vent metagenome | isolation source: Deep-sea hydrothermal vent chimney | place: Atlantic Ocean: South-mid Altantic Ridge | depth 2773 m m | reverse complement strand
GTTTTTTTGTCGATCAGGGCCTTGGCCGCGCGAATGGTCTGGAGAATTTGCAGCCGGGCAATTTTGCCGTCAGCCAGGGTCAGGCTCACCGTCCCGTCGGCATGGCGGACCAGTTCCTTTTTCGTCAATCCCCGGGTAGAGATCCTGGCCTGAATATCGGCCCGGCCGGTGATCTCTTCCCGGCCGGTCATGTCCCGGAACAGGGGGCCGAGCTGCACGCCTGCCAGTTTCTCGGTCAAACGAATCTGCGGGACAGCCGGGCGGGCGTCAATGTCGCCCCTAAGTAACAGTGTCCCGTCATAGAGACGGGCCGCCAGCGGCTCCAGCCGTATCAGCCCGTCTTTGCCGGAGGCCTGAAGCCGAACCTTGGACAAGGTCAGCCCGGCCACCTTGAAGCTGTCCACCTTGATATTCGCGTTAAAGTTCAGGCCGCGCAGAAGATGGACGGGAATCCGGCCGTTATTTTGATCATTGTTCCGTTGTTCTGATTTTTTCCGGCCCCGGACAGGTTGCTGTTGCGTTTCTCCCTCCGGCCCGGTCTCTTTGGTTGTTGGTGTTTCGTCCGGCTGTTTTGTCCGGTACCGGTCAAGATCGAGTTGATTCAGCTGGAGAGCGAGATTATACGATGGTTTCTTAAGATTTTTGACAGTGGCTGTCCCGTCAATGATCGTGTCGTCAATTTTCAGGTGAAGCGGCTTGACTGTCAGGTTTTCCCGGTTCAGATCCACGTCCGCCGTCAGTTCCAGGGCCAGCCCCGGTGACGGCAGGCCCGCGCCCTTGAGCCGGCCCTTCAGGTTTAAGCCGTCGATGACAAAGTGTTTTTGCGACGGATACAGGGTCAGTTCGGCCCGGGCCTGAAACCTGGCGGCAAGAGATTGTCGGCCGCCTTCAGCCACGGACAGGTCAAAGTTCGCCTTGACGGGGAAAGGCCGCCCTTGACGGAGCCGACCGACCTCCAGGTCCAAGTTGTTGAGCTTGATTGTTCTGGCGGTCTGTTTATCGACATACTCTACATTGATATCCGTGGCCTCTATTCCGCCCACGTCAAGGCCGGCCAGTCCGAGCCCGGATTTTTTTCCTGTTTTTTTCACTTTTACCGCTGGCCGTTCGGCCGTTGTTCCGGTCTGCCCGCCGCCGACAAAATCGTTCCAGTTGTTCAGTCCCCTGGCGTTTCGCAGCAGGTGAACGCTGACCCCCTCAAGGGTGATATGGCTGATAAGGAGTTGTTTCCGGGTGAGCAAGGGCCACAGGGCAAGCTGTGTTTCAACCTGCCGGCTTGATATAAACGGCTTGTCAGGGAAATTCCTGCCCGAGGAAAGGCTCACTTTGCCAAGGCTGAAAACAACATTCAGGCTGGGCGAGACATGCAGTTTGATGTCACCGGGAATGGAGAGGGTCCGCCCGGTCTTTTCCCGAACCAGGTTGGTAATGGTCTCTTTATAGTTATTCGGATTGATGAGCAGAGGCAGGGAGAAGGCGGCAATGATCAGAAGAATGACGATTGCGGCTACAGCTACCGAAAGCCGTTTTATTGTTTTGTTCATTCGGTTCCCCCCGATTTCGTTGCCAAGAGAAGCGAGGACGATGGTGACGCCTCCAGTTCGATATAAAAGCGGGCGCCTTTGCCCGTGTCGGCAATGCAGAGTCGGACCATGCCGTTTGAGGACTCAGCCGAGATGGTGATTGCCGCCCTCCGGGGTGTAATACGTCATTCCCGCGCAGGCGGGAATCCAGTAACATTAACGGATATGAATTACCGCCTACGCGAGGATGACAAATAAAATGACTTTTTACGAGACCATCATTGTTGGGTTTCGCTTAATTATGGGATAAGCTGAATTTTATGATATATACAACGAAAAAAGGCGAAACCCAACATTAAAGGCATAATCGCTCAACACAACCTACACCTTGAAATCATTTTAAAAATGCAGCAAAAAAAAAATTCTCGGAGTCTACGCTTACCTGTTTTTTATGATAGAAAATCAGGAGTAAGGCACTGAATTTCACGCAGAATTTAATATCCCGAGTCTGTTTTGCTTACTGGATTTCCTGCCAAAAGGCAAGCAAAATGCCGCGAGCTATCATTTATATCAACGTTTGGAGAGACATGGAGGCGGCAGAGGGGGAAGACATTTTATGATAGAGGATCGGAATAACAATGCCGGTTGTTTATACCTGGATCCGTGAGCGAGCGTACGCGGTGCAGATGCAGGCGGGAACGAATTTGATTATCCTGGTGCGATATCAAAGAGTTGCCAACGCAGCAGATGCGCCGCGTACGCTCGCCCCACAGGACGGCTGGGTGATTCCGGAAACACCACGGAAATTTTAACTTACAGCGTAAATCCAAACCGTTATGCAATATTAAAGTAAAGAGCCGTCACTGATTCAGGTTATACATTGTAGCATAAGTTGGCCTGATGGTGTATTTTGTCGCAGCAATGAAACGAACAAACAACAAGAGACCGCTTTTACTATCCTCGAATCTGCAGCGTCTTTTCGGCTATAAGAACTGGCAAAATCAGTGGGAATTTTTTATCCTGGCCAGGAAGTGGCCGGAGGTGGTGGGCCGTGATATTGCCGCTCAGACCTCTCCGGCATATACCAGAAAAAATGTGTTATGGGTTTATGTTCGCAGTTCCGTATGGATGCAACATATACAGACTCTCAAGCCCGGGCTTCTCGAGCAGATCAGGCACGTTCTGCCCCGGGCGGGAATCACTGATATTCGCTGGCTCATGGAACCGGTGGAGCGCCGGCCTGAAGAGGAAAGGAGCGGTCGCCCTCCGGACCGCCGTCTTGATCCGGTACAACAAAAGGCCTTTGAAGAGAGTGTGTCCACCATTAAGGACAAGCAATGCCGGGCAGCGCTGTGTCGGCTCTGGCAGGTTTTTCAGCAGAAATCAGGATAAAGATGTCCCGCTTACTTTTTCTGAATTTTCCTGAAGCGGCATGGATCCGCTTCATTCTTGTCCCGGCCGCGGAAATAATGTCACGTGGGCGGCAAACAGGAATTGTTCTGCACGGGCCGGAAACTTGAGGTGGAATGTCCTGGAATGTTTACGAAAATGATTATATCGGCTGCGCTTCCCGGCGCAAGGGTAGAAAAAATCATGAACACTGCTTTTCTCGACTTGATCGGCAATACCCCGATGGTCCCCATATCCAGGCTTAATCCGGTGGCCGGGGTCGTCATTATGGCGAAGCTGGAGTCTTTCAATCCCGGCGGTTCGGTCAAGGACCGGATTGCCCTGTCCATGATCGAAGCGGGTGAGAAAAGCGGGGAACTAAATCAGGATAAAATTGTCCTGGAGGCAACCAGCGGCAATACCGGCATTGGTCTGGCAATGGTCTGCGCTGCCAGGGGATATCGCTGTCAACTCGTCATGCCGGAATCGGCAAGTGTAGAGCGCCGGCAGATCATGCAGGCCTATGGCGCGGAAATTACCCTGACCCCGGCAAAACGCAGCACCGACGGCGCTATCGAAAAAGCCTATGCCATGGATCGCGAGCATCCTGAGCTGTACTTCATGACCGATCAGTTCAACAGCGAGGCCAACTGGCAGGCCCATTATCGGACAACAGGGCCGGAGATCTGGCAGCAGACGGCAGGGAAAGTTACTGACGTGATCGCCACCATGGGGACGTCCGGCACGGCAATGGGACTCTGTAAGTGGTTTGCAAAATATCATCCGGACGTTCGCGTTACGGCGGTTGAACCGTATTACGACCATAAAATCCAGGGGCTCAAGAACATGAAGGAGTCCTATAAACCAGGCATTTTTGATAAGTCTTTGCCCTGCGAAATCGTCAATGTCGGCGACGAAGATGCCTTCAGCACCGCCCGTCTGCTGGCGAAAAAGGAAGGAATTTTTGCCGGCATGAGTTCCGGCGCGGCCATGTTCGCCGCCCTCCGCCTGGCCCGCAAAATCGGGAAAGGATTTATTGTCACCATCCTGCCGGACGGCGGTGAACGCTACCTGAGCACCTCGCTTTTTGTCCCCCAGGCAAAACCGGAGCCGGCCGCGCCGCAGCTTCGCTTTTATAATACCATGAGCAGAAAGAAGGAGGCATTCCAACCTATCCATAAGAAGCGGGCCACTTTTTACGCCTGTGGGCCGACGGTCCATGAGCCCCCGAATATAGCGCATTGCCGAAGATTTGTGGTTGCCGACCTGCTGGCCCGCTCCCTGGAGTACAATGGTTTTGCCGTCGAATCCTATATGAATTTTACCGATCTTGACGACAACACCATTGCCGGGGCCGGCAAGGCCGGTCTGCCGCTCCGGGAGTTTACCGGAAAATATGTCAACGAGTTCATGAGGGCGGCCCGGGAACTCGGGGTCAAAAAGGCCACGGGGTATCCGCTGGCCTCGGAGCATGTCGGGGATATGATCGACATTGCCCGCGAATTGCTTGACAAGGGTTATGCCTATGTCAAACATGGATCCATCTATTTCGATATTTCCAAGTTCAAGCGGTACGGCCGGCTTTCCGGCGTCGATTTAAGCAAGATTCGCACGGGCAAGACAGTTGATCTCGATGACTATGAAAAAGACAATCCCAGGGATTTTACCCTGCTGAAACGCACGACCCTTGACGAGCTGAAAAAGGGCATTTTTTATGAAACCGAATGGGGCAATGTCCGGCCCGGCTGGCATATCGAATGCTCTGCCATGTCCATCCACTATCTCGGGGAGACCTTTGATATTCACATTGCCAGCCAGAACCTGATGTTTCCTCATCATGAAAATGAAATCGCCATTGCCGAGGCCTTGACCGGCAAGACCCTGGCCAATTATTGGCTGCATTCCGGACTGCTGTTAAAGGACGGCAGAAAAATGTCTGCCGACAACGGCAACGTGGTGACCATGCAGGAGGTGCTGGACCGGGGCTATATCGGCCGCGAACTCCGCTTTATGCTCCTGGTCGTCCATTACCGGAAGCCCTTGCATTTCTCTTTCAAACGGCTGGATTCCGCGCGCCGGACCTTGATGCGTATTGATGAATTCAGCAGAAAACTGCTGTGCCTGCCCCCGGATCTCCCGCATCCCGATGTGGCGCTCCTGGTTTCCACCCTTGAAAAGGAGTTTTTCGCTGCCCTGGGGGATGATTTCAACATGTCCGGCGCTGTCGGGGCGTTGTTTGATTTTATTAAAAAGATCAACCCGATTCTGCAGGCGGGCAGTCTTGACCGGCGGCAAAAAAATGATATTCTGGAGGTGCTGCGAAAAATCAATTCGGTCCTGGGGATCATTCGGCTGGAGCGGTGTCCGCTGGCCCCGGAAATTGACCGCCTGATCAGGCAGAGGGAGCGGGCTCGCCAACTCAAGGATTGGACGGCGGCCGACAGCGTCAGGGCGGAGCTGTTAAGGAAGGGGATTGCCGTGTGTGATACAGCTTCCGGGCCGGTCTGGGAAAGGAGTATCGAGCCGGGGGGGAAGGGGAATGAACGTTGATTTTCGCGGCAATTTCCGTTACAGTGCGCTTCCTCTAATTCGTGTCCATTCCGAATCCCGTTTCCGGATGGGCATAAATGCAGCTCATGCGCCAGTAGCTCAGTCGGACAGAGCAGGAGCCTTCTAAGCTCAAGGTCGGGGGTTCAAATCCCTCCTGGCGCACCAGTCAATATCAGGCACCCGGCCAGTCACGGACCAGGTGCCTTTTTTATCAGCTAAATTTTGTGGCCGGTATTAATTGCTTATGGATTCCCGCCTGCACGGGAATGATTGGTTCTGCGCTCTGTTGGTCATTTCTGCGGGAATCCAGTATGCGGGGGAGCGGCGGGCCGGGATGATCGTTGTCGCTATTCCTGCGCAGGCGGGAATCCGGTAATTTTACCAGCATTTATTGAGATGTTACCAAACAACACCGGGGCCCGCACGCCTGCAAAAATTTTTTCTTGTCACCGCACGGCCCGCAAGGTAGATTAAGAGCTATTCCATAATAATATATTTTATAATCTGTTTATCATCAAAAGAATGTCAGGGAAAAATTGCAACATTCAGCAGAGATAGATTCATAAGGAGAAACTGACAATGGCAAGCGACAAGCTCATACATGTGTCTGACGGTGAATTCAACAATAAGGTGCTCCAGAACGACCTGCCCTGCCTGGTGGATTTCTGGGCGCCCTGGTGCGGCCCCTGCAAGGCCATCGGCCCGATGATTGACGACCTGGCCAACGAATATGACGGCAAGTTGCAGATTGCCAAAATGAATGTTGATGACAATCCGGCCACCCCTGGGAAATATGGCATCCGCGCCATTCCTACCCTGATCCTGTTCAAAAACGGCGAGGTTGTTGAGCAGATCACCGGCGCTGTCGGCAAGACCCAGCTCACAGGCATGATCGAAAAAGCTGTCTGAGCGGAACAGATCCTGCCTCGTGCCATGTCCCGGCGGTTTCACCGAAAAGTACGGCTATCGCGACTATGAACGAGGCTGATTATCAGCTTATCATTGTCGGCGGCGGACCGGCCGGCTTGACCGCCGGCCTGTACGGAGCGCGGGGCAGACTCAAGACCGTTCTCATCGAAAAGGGGGCAGCAGGCGGTCAGGTCCTGCTCACAGACTGGGTGGACAACTATCCGGGTTTTGTTGACGGTGTGTCCGGTTTTGACCTGGTTGATAAAATGGCGGCCCATGCCGACCGTTTCCATCTGGAAAAGCGGTTTGCCAGTGTAACCGCTCTGGATCTCCGGGGAGAGAACAAAACCGTGTACCTTGAAAACGGTGAACACCTCACCTCCCGGGCCATTATTATCTGTACCGGCGGCAGCCCCGGCAGACTCGAGGTGCCGGGCGAAAAGGAATTGACCGGCAAGGGGGTCTCCTACTGCGCCACCTGTGACGGGCCGTTTTACCGGAACCAGGAAATTGCAGTGGTTGGCGGCGGCGACACCGCCATCCAGGAAGCACTCTTTCTCACCAAATTCGCCAGCAAAGTCACCGTTATCCATCGGCGAGACAAACTGCGGGCAACCAGGATCATACAGGACAAAGCCTTTGTCAGCGACAAAATCAAGTTTATATTCAACGCCCGGGTCACGGCCATAGAAGGAGACGACAACGGTGTCTCACGGTTACGGTTAACTCACGGCGACGGCGGCAACTCCACCCTTGCGGTCAGCGGCATTTTTATTTTCATCGGTATCGTCCCGAACAGTGGCTTTTTGCCGCCGGACACCCTCAAAACAGACGCGTACGGCTTTATCGTCACCGATACGGAGATGCGGACAAATTTACCCGGGGTTTATGCGGCAGGTGATATCCGCAGTAAAAACTCCCGGCAGATCGTTAATGCGGCAGGTGAAGGCGCAACAGCCGGGTTGTCGGCAGAACATTACCTGGCAGGCCTGACCTGACCGCGAGTACCATCTCCGCCCGGAATCAGGAACTGGCAAGGTTCGGTGAGCAAATTCATAGATCCACGGATCACGCCTTGCTTGACAATGTCCAGTGAAGTTTTTATTTATACCCCTTCTCAGTCATCTGATGCAGGAGCAACCTCATGTTACACGTATTCAATCAAGACACCAAAGGTTACCGCCCGGTCCTTTTTTCCCTCATGTTGGTCCTGATTCTTTCTCTTGCCGGGTGCGCATCAATGAAGAATCTGTTTGGCTTCAGCGACACAACCATCCAGAAATCCGCCGAAAGTCTGGCCATTGAGGGCATGGGCAAATTCAACAAGGGAAACTACTATACAGCCCTCAAGAGCTTTCAAGAGATTCTGGACAGCTACCCCTTCAGCCCGCAGGCCATGCTGGCGGAACTAAAGGCGGCTGACTGCCATTACTATCAGGATGAATTTCTCGAGGCCAAGACGCTATATCAGGAGTTTGAGAACCGTCACCCTACCAACGAGGCGATCCCCTATGTCATGTTCCAGATTGGAATGTGCAATTTTAACCGGATCGGCCGGATCGACCGCGACACCAGCGGCGCCGGGGACGCTATTCAATCATTTTCCCGGCTGTTGCGGGCTTACCCCGACTCGCCATACACCGATGAGGCCAAGGCCAGAATCGAGGCCGCCCGGGCATTCATGGCCAACCACGAATACTTTGTGGCCATCTTCTATGTCAGAACGAATCATGACAAGGAGGCGGCCCACCGGCTCAATTACCTGCTGACCACCTACCCTCACTCCGCCATTGCCCCCAAAGCCCGGGCACTGCTTGCCCGCATTAAAGCAGGCAATCCCCCTAAAATGGGATTATCCAGATGGCTGCCCGATCTGTCCCTGCCTGACTGGCACCTCTTCGGCCCGGACAAGGACAAAAATACCAAGGCGAAACCTGCAAAGAAATAATTAGGTTTTCTCGACCATAAAGACCGTGCCGTCTGCACCGTCCTCTCGGGCCAACACCTTGCCTGCGGCGTAGATTACGACCCGTTCGACCCGGTCGGCCTGGCCATGGTCGCAAATGAAACGCAGCCGCTTGCCGGCCGGGCTATCGTCGAGACGTAACCTTACGTCCATAAAAGCCTTTCAACAGTCGCCGCGATAATCAAACTCTTCCATGATATCTTCCTTACCCTGACCGTCTTTCCGGCTTACCCAGGCAGTGGGGAAAAGGTACCGGAAAGGAGCATATGCACATATAATAAATATGATTCCCCTGCTTGTCAAGAAAGACGGGCGGCGCATTATAAAACCGGCACCGTCCAGCGGATGGCGGCCACCACCACCGGCCGCCGGTCCGCCCGGGCGAGCATCCTCGAAAACTGTCCCACCAGCGGCAATTCCGCATCCTTGCTCAGGTCGGCGACAAAGGCCGGGGAAATGGAATCATACAGCAATTCGGCGGTAACGGTGAACGGTCCCGGCCGCTTGCCGAGATCGACCTCGTAGGTCACCTGGTCGGAGCCGCCGCGAAAGTTATCGTCCCGCCGGGCGCGGCCCTGGACGCCGATATCCTCCGGGGCCGTGGTCTTGTCAAAACCGGCGGGCAGGAGACGGTTGTCCTTCACAAACCTAGCGGCCCGCAGCAGGGTGTAGGTCACCCGGCCGTCGGTATTGACCATGATCGTCTCGTAGATCTGCACCTGGTCGGCGCGGGTGATACGGTCGTAATGCGGCTCAAAGGTGGCAGGATCGACATCGTTGTCGTTGCCGGCAATGGCGCCGTCCGCCAACGGCCGGCCTGATTCGAAAACCACGCCGCCGGCGGCGTCGGTGACCCGGAAGTGCAGCCACAGACGGCGGGACGGGAAACCGGTCGGAAATTTATGGCCGGCGAGATTCTCCACCTTGACGGTGGCCGACAAGGTATTGCCGCGGCGGCGGCTGGCGACCAGGGAGAGCTTGGCACTCTCGGTCTGCAGCTGATGGAGGGTCCGTATCCGGGTGTCCTCCAGCTTGGAATTGGGGGTGGTCAGGCCGAGCAGGACGTTGTTGTCCTCCAGCACCTCCAGCATCAGGACATTGCCGCCGACGAAAAGGTGGCGGGAAAAATGGTCTTTGGCCTTGATCTCCGGCGGCGCCCACCTGGAGATAATCACCCCGCCCTCCCGGGAATGGGGCATGTGACATTCCTGGCAGAGTACGCCGTGCTGATCCGCTTCGCCGATTTCATGCCGCTTGGCCGAGTCCCGGCCGAAGATACTGTGCCGCCACTCCAGGTAGGGGGTCTGTTCCGGAAAGGTGCCGGCCACCTGCCCCTTGTCGTCCAGGTACGGCGTGTAAAGGGTATGACAGGTGGCACAGAGGGCGGAATCGTTGGTCTGCGGCCCATAGACAGGAGTGAATCCCTCGGCGGCGCGCATGATCCTGGTCACCGGGTCGCGATAGGGGCCGAAGATCGCCCGCCCCGGAGAGACGGCCGCCGTATCCACCGTGTATTTGCCGCTGAAGCTGGCCTTGGTTCCCAGGCCCTGGTCCTGGATCTGATGACAGAAACTACAGGTCACACCGTCCATGGCCGCATCGTGCAGGGGATTTTCTCTGTTCAGAAAGCCGGGGCCGAAAAGGGCGACCTTGTCGCCGTCGGCATGGGCCTGAGTCCAGGCGGCCGGCATGTGGCAGATAACGCATTTTTTCTCGATGACCTGGCGCAGGGCCGGGTTCCTGGCCACTTCCGAGCTGACCTTGGCCTGCCAGAGGGGGTCCCTGGCGGCATTGGCCATCATCGTCGAGCGCCAATGGTTACTGATGGACATGTCATTGCCGTCCCGGTCGGTGAGCAGGGCATGGCAGTTGGCGCAACGGCCGGAGCCGACGAAATTGCGGGTGACGAAACTGCTGAGCGACAGCCCGCCACGCCAGAGTACCGGCACCGGCCGGACATAAAGCTGCCGCGGATCAAGGGTTTCGACACCGGCCGGGGCCGAGCGGTTCGTCTCCGGCGCCAGCCTTTTTCCCGGGGCCGGGGCGGCCAGGGCGGCCGGCAAGACCGGCCCGCCGGCAAAACCGGAAATAAATCCGCCGCCGAGCAACAGAAAACTGATAGCGATCACAACGGTCAGCCGGTTCCTCCTCTGGTGTCGCATGGGCTCCTCCTTTCCCGGAATTCAGTGGGCGTTGATGATAAAAAAACCACCGGCGCAGCCTGGAACGAAGGCGGTCCAGGATCAGAACAAGTCGATGATCAGACCGGCGCCTAAATGCTGGCGCAGGGCGTCGCGGACCAGTACCCGTTCCTCGGCTGAGACCGCCTTCTTGATCCTGAAGACGGCGGGAATAATGTCCTGGTCGGCCAGGGCCACATCCTTG
>VAPF01055611.1_pt1 | contig 10729 bp, 10 predicted proteins | sample 3393931 | NCBI WGS metagenome assembly VAPF01 (sample SAMN08290437, study PRJNA428436) | hydrothermal vent metagenome | isolation source: Deep-sea hydrothermal vent chimney | place: Atlantic Ocean: South-mid Altantic Ridge | depth 2773 m m | reverse complement strand
TTCGACAAACTATATAAAGCCGCTGACAGCGCGGTTTATCACTCCAAGAAAAATGGCCGCAACCAGGTTAGCGCGGACAATGAAAGCATCGAAGAATCAGAATTAAAACACGTCGGCAGCGAATAAACTGCCATTTCGGCAGCCGTAGAACGACCATAAAAACCTACTATCCCTGTTGATTCTATTCGGTTTTTCTAACTTAAATCAATAAAATACCGGGGCGCAATCTGCTAGAATGCGCGCATGACAGAATTCGCCCTCATCCTGCTGAGCACCATCCTGGTCAACAACTTCGTGCTGGTCAAATTTCTTGGCCTGTGCCCGTTCATGGGCGTGTCGCGAAAACTGGAAACGGCCATGGGCATGGCGCTGGCGACCACCTTCGTACTCACGCTGTCATCGGTCAGCAGTTATCTGGTCAACGAATACATCCTGGCACCGCTGGATCTGGAATACATGCGCACCATCATGTTCATTCTGGTGATCGCTGTTGTCGTGCAATTTACCGAAATGGTAGTGCACAAAACCAGCCCGCTGTTATACAACGTGCTCGGTATTTTTCTGCCGCTGATCACCACCAACTGTGCCGTGCTCGGTGTTGCCCTGCTCAACGTGCAGGAACAACACGGCTTTTTGCAGTCGCTGTTTTATGGCTTTGGCGCGGCGGTCGGTTTTTCGCTGGTGCTGATCTTATTCTCTGCCCTGCGCGAACGCATCAACGTCGCCGACGTACCCGAAGCTTTTCAGGGAACCTCGGTCGCACTGATCACCGCCGGCATTATGTCGCTGGCATTCATGGGATTTGCCGGACTGATAAAGGTCTAAACCTGGAAGTTTAAACAGAAGATTCAAGCTAGAAATGTTAACCGTCATCATCACACTCGCCGTTATCGCCAGTATCTTTGGATTGATACTGGCCTACTCTGCGGTGAAATTTAAAGTCGAAGGTGATCCGGTGGTCGATAAAATCGATGCCCTGTTACCGCAAACACAATGCGGGCAATGCACCTACCCCGGCTGCCGTCCCTACGCCGAGGCACTGGCCAAAGGCGAAGCCGACATCAACCAGTGTCCGCCCGGCGGCGAGGCGACCATCATCGCGCTGGCCGACCTGCTCGGTGTCGAAGCGAAACCACTGAACGCAGAGCATGGCACCTCAAAAAAAACGCGCACCATCGTACGCATCGACGAACAGGTCTGCATCGGCTGCACGCTATGCATCCAGGCCTGCCCGGTCGATGCCATTCTGGGCGCGGCCAAGCAGATGCACACCGTGATCGAATCCGAATGCACCGGCTGCGACCTGTGTATTCCTCCGTGCCCGGTCGATTGCATCCATGTTTTTGAAGTGCAGCCGACGGTACGTGAATGGACTGCCGAACTGCCCGAAGCCGAACACGTTGCGCCCCATGTTATTTAAGCGAGCACAAAACCAGTAGCCATGACGAAGAATGCCGCACACAATATCGCACCGAACCTGAGCCACTTTCATGGCGGCTTAACGCTGGACGCTTATAAAGACCTGTCGACGGTGTATCCCATCTCGACCATGGCGCAGTGCAAACAATACATCGTTCCCCTGCAACAACACATCGGCGTTATCAGCCAGCCACTGATCAAAACCGGTGATCGAGTATTAAAAGGCCAGATGCTGGCACGCCCCGGCGACATGTTGAGCGCGGCGGTACACGCGCCTGTCTCCGGCACCGTCACCGACATCGCACAGCACGAGATCCCGCACATCTCCGGCCTGTCCGATCTTTGCATCTTCATCGAAAATGATTTTAAAGATGAATGGGTAGAGCGTCAGCCGCTAGGGGACGGGTACAACTACAGCACCTCGTCCGACCTGCGAAAAGTCGTGCGCGATGCCGGCATCGTCGGCCTCGGTGGCGCGACTTTTCCTTCCGCCGTCAAGCAAACCGAGATGAACGTCGCCACCCTGCTGCTCAACGGCGTGGAATGCGAACCTTACATCACCTGCGACGACATGCTGATGCGCGAGCGCGCCAGAGAAGTCATCTCTGGTGCAGACATCATCGGTCACATCATCAAGGCCCGGCAATGCGTCATCGCCATCGAAGATAACAAACCCGAAGCCATCGATGCTATGCAGGCAATCATTGATGAAGAAGGCACTGGCTTTTTCAGCATTAAAGTCATCCCCACCAGATATCCCAGCGGCGGCGAAAAACAGCTGATACAGATCATCACCGGGGAAGAAGTTCCCAAAGGCCGCTACCCGGCAGAACTGGGCGTATTGTGCCACAACGTCGCCACCGCTTATGCCATCCATCGTGCGGTGCACTATGCAGAGCCACTTATCTCACGCATCGTTACCGTCACTGGCCACGGCGTCAACAAACCGCAGAACATCGAAGCCCTCATCGGCACACCGATGTTAGCCTGCATCGAACACTGCGGCGGTTACGCCGAAAACAGCGACGAACTCATCATGGGCGGGCCGATGATGGGTTTCTCACTCGACAGCGATGCCCTGCCCGTGGTCAAAGCCACCAACTGCCTGCTGGTTACGGCCAGCGAAGAAAACATACAAAAACAAAAACACCTGCCCTGCATCCGCTGTGGAAAATGTGTCGAAGCCTGCCCGGTGCGCTTGTTACCGCAGCAGTTATACTGGTACGCCAGCAGTCACAATATTGATCGCCTGCAGGAACACAATCTGTTTGACTGCATCGAATGCGGCTGCTGCGCCTACGTCTGTCCCAGCGACATTCCACTGGTACAATATTATCGCCATGCAAAAACATTGATCTGGCAACAGGAGCGTGAACGCCGCGCATCGGATATCTCACGCGAACGCCACGAGGCACACCAGCGCCGACTGGAAAAAATAAAACGCGAACGCGAAGAAAAGTTACGCAAAAAACGCGAGCTGTTAAAAAAGAAATCAGACGCTGCCGCAAGTGCGACTGAAAATGACAAAACAAAAAGTGATACCGATAACAAACGCGCTGTCATCGCCGAAGCCATCGCCCGCGCACAGGCAAAAAAAGCTGAGCGAAATAAAAACAAGGAATCAAACTAAAGAATGTTATTTAAACGCACACCATCGCCGCACATAAAACAGAACATCAGCGTACATGACATGATGTTCCAGGTGCTGTACGCACTGATTCCCGGCACGTTGGCAGCGATCTACTTTTTTGGCTGGGGTGTTTTATTTAATTTGCTGATTGCCATCAGCGTGTGCCTGAGCACCGAAGCCATCATTCTGAAACTGCGAGACCGCGATATAACAAACACACTGCTGGATGGCAGTGCCCTGCTCACCGCCTGCCTGCTGGCACTGGCACTGCCTTCGCTGGCACCGTGGTGGATCACCGTCATCGCTTCTATATCGGCCATCGCGGTGGCAAAACACCTCTACGGCGGCCTGGGCTTTAACCCGTTTAACCCTGCTATGGTAGGTTATATCGTGGTCATGATATCGTTTCCGCTGGAGATGACTTTGTGGTCAGCACCGATGGGCGTCGCTATTGGCGATAGCATCGGCTGGCCTGATTTCAACACCACATTTAACTGGGTGTTTTTTGGCGAGCTGCCTTCTGGCGCAACCATCGACAGCATTTCAATGGCGACACCCATCGATCTGATCAAAACCCAGCTTAGTCAACTTCACGACCTTGTCGAAACCAGGAACAATGTTGAGTACAGCGCCCTGTTTTCCAGTATCAGTGGCACCGGCTGGCAGTGGGTCAATCTTTTATTTCTTGGCGGCGGTATCTGGCTGGTCAAAAAAAATGTGGCGGACTGGCGCATTCCGACCGCTTTTCTGATCAGCCTGATTCTGATCTCCAATATCTTTGCCGTCATGGACTATTCCACCAACAGCTCGTCGTTGTTCCACTTGTTCAGTGGCGGCACCATGTTATGCGCCTTTTTTATCGCCACCGACCCGGTCACCGCCTGCACCACACCGAAAGGTCGCTGGATCTACGGTGCCAGCATCGGCGCGCTGGTCTACATCATCCGCAGCTGGGGTGGTTACCCGGATGGCATTGCTTTCGCCGTGGTACTGATGAACATGGCGGCACCACTGATCGACTATTACACGCAACCCAAAGTGTATGGCGACCCGGACAGATAAGCAGGTAGATAAAACCGACAGATAAATATGATTTTTCCCAGCCAACAAATAAAAAATATTGCCATCACCGCATCGTTACTGATGCTGGTCGCCGCCCTGGGCGCGGCGCTGGTGGGGCTGACATTTACCGAAACCAAAGATGTCATCAAGCACAACGAAAGACTCACACTGCTACGCAAGTTAAACCACATCATTCCGGCAGAATCCTATAATAATGATCTGCTGCACGATGCCATCACCATCAAACCCAACTTTCTGCTCAACACCAAAGAAGACACACTGGCCTACCGCGCCAGAAAAAACAAACAGAACGTGGCCGTGGTTTACACCAGCATCGCACCCAACGGTTACAACGGCTCGATCCGGCTGCTGGTCGGAGTGAACACAGATGGCGTACTGTCCGGCGTGCGCGTGGTCAAACATCGCGAAACTCCCGGCCTTGGCGATGTAGTTGATATCTCGCACTCAAACTGGATACTGGGTTTTAATAACAAATCACTCAGCAACCCGGATGAAAAAAACTGGAAAGTGAAACGTGACGGCGGTGTCTTCGACCAGTTTACCGGTGCCACAATTACCCCACGTGCGGTGGTGAAAGCAGTGCACAATGCTTTGTTATACTTCGATAAGAATAAGACGATGTTATTCAGCAATCCAGTCTCTGCAAAAGAGACCAAAGAACCGGTAGAAAAATCATGACAGATACTTCAGCCCAGGCTTTAAACATCACCAAAAGCGGACTGTGGACCAACAACGTCGCATTGGTGCAGTTACTCGGTTTATGTCCGCTGCTGGCAGTCACCGGCACCATCATCAACGGTTTGGGTCTTGGTGTCGCGACACTGATTACGCTTGTTCTATCCAACAGCATCGTCTCACTGGCACGCCCCTGGCTAAAATCTGAAATCCGCATACCGATCTTCGTGCTCATCATTGCGTCCATCGTGACTGCAATAGAACTCAGTATGAATGCCTGGTTTCACGAGTTATACCTGGTGCTCGGTATCTTCATCCCACTGATCGTCACCAACTGCTCCATCATCGCCCGCGCCGAAGCATTCGCTTCTAAAAACAATGTGCTGGATTCCGCATTGGACGGTTTCATGATGGGACTGGGTTTTACATTAGTGCTGGTGGTACTTGGCGGCATGCGCGAGATCGTCGGCTTCGGCACCATGTTCGCCAACGCACAGCTCATGTTCGGTGACATCGGTTACGCCATGACCATCACTTTCAGCGAAAGCTATGGTGGCTTTTTGCTGGCGGTATTACCACCCGGCGCCTTCATCGGCCTGGGCTTGCTGATCGCGCTTAAAAACATCATCGAGAAAAAGCAGAGTGCAAAGCGGGCGGTAAACGTTGTCACACTCAAATCAGCAAGCGCCGGTTAAGTTCTGGCATCGCGGAATAAAATCCGCTCCTACAAAAACTAACACCCGTAGGAGCGGAAACTTGTTCCGCGATTCTCTCAGATAGATACAACTCATGAACAAAAACAAACGCCATGAAATCTTTTCCCGCCTGAGAGATGACAACCCAAAACCCACCACCGAACTCAATTTCAATTCCACTTTCGAATTATTGATCGCCGTCATCCTGTCCGCGCAGGCCACCGATAAAGGTGTCAACATCGCCACCGCAAAACTTTTTCCGCTAGCCAACACCCCCGAAGCCATCTATGAACTTGGCGAAGCCGGCCTGAAAGAATATGTAAAAACCATCGGCCTGTATAACACCAAAGCAAAAAACATCATCAAGACCTGCAAGATACTCATCGATGAACACAACAGCATCATACCCGACGATCAGAAAAAACTAGAAGCCCTGCCCGGTGTCGGCAGAAAAACCGCCAACGTGGTTCGCAATACCGCCTTCGGTCATCCCACCATGGCGGTCGACACACACATCTTCCGCGTTTCCAATCGCACTAAAATTGCGCCCGGTAAAAACGTGCTGGAAGTTGAAAAAAAACTGGTGAAATTTATTCCTGAAGAATTTCTGGTAGACGCACATCACTGGTTAATCCTGCTCGGACGTTACACCTGCATTGCGCGCAAACCACGATGCGGATCATGCCTGATAGAAGACCTATGTGAATTCAGGGATAAAACTGAATAACGTTATCTTATCGCTGGCTCAGCAACAGTAGATGCCTTATTAAAAAACCCGAAACAGTGAGCCAGGATAATTCCTGTAACTCACTGACCCGGGCTTTCATATACGACAATAAAACATCGTATCATCGGCTAGACGGTCATCATGGAACCATAAATGCCCATTGAACAATATACGTCGTATCATTCTGAGCGCCTGCTGCAGCCGGTTCATTTCGGTTGATCTCAAACTTGATCGCATTCGTTACATCAAGATCATGTCGAAAGGCCAACACATTATGTGTTGCAGCAGTCGCACCCAGTAAAAGAAAATATGAGTCTGCCGCATCAAAATCAAGGTTTGCATATCGATAGATTATGCGGCTGGCCTCATTAAACTTGTAACCCAGCTGAACATAATACGCTGTACCGGTGTGAGATTTATTGTCACCCACTCTGGAATCATTTTGCATACTGTAGAACTCTGACAATAAAATAAACTTTTCAGTTTCCATGTTTATGTCAAAACCCAGTATTGTTTGCAAAATAAGGTCTTCTCCCCGAAGCAGCAGACCTGTGCCATCACCCGCTTCGGCAATAGGGTTATCCATATACATTGCACCGATTGTTAACGGCAATTCATCAGGTGTATATGTCAAACGTAAACCGATAGTTTTACTGCTGTTTGCATCGGACGCAACACCGATACCAATCTCGGGTTTATCTGCAGGCAGCGGATTAAAACCGGCAGACGAGTCAATCGAAGCACCATTAGCTACATATGCTTCATAGTTCAGTTCACCATTTCCGACGCTGATTTCCCCATTTGCCAAAGCACCAACGATATGCACAGGTAATATACCTGCGGCACCATCCTCGAAATCAAGAAAGAATGGCCTGGTAACGGTATCCTGTAAAAGCGCACCGTGATGATATGTACGGTTCCATACACCTAATGGCGTATGAAAGCGACCAACAGATGCCATTAAGGAATCATTAAAGGTGCGTCCAATCCATAAACGTTCCAGGTCAGTCACCAGACCATCACCACCATCCTCAAACACATACTCGATAAAAACCCGTGTATCATCAGTGATGTCCGTGGTCGCAAAAAAATCAAGAGCACCTACTGAAAATGCAGAATTTTCTCCTGGAGCATCATTTTTATAAAAGTTTACGTCACCAAACAACCCGAATTCCACCGCTGTCACATTCATTGACATCGTATACAAACTGATAGCAGCGCCTATTTTGAATATTTTTGTTTTCATTATATTCTCCACCTATTAATTAATTGTGAGTAGTACTTTGACGCTGTCGTCAACCGAAGCACTATCAATATACCCAAGAACATTTTTGCCGTTACGCACCATATCCATAACTTCACTGTCCGAAGATACCGTCTTAGGTGGAAATGCTTTGCCCGTAAATATGATTTTTGCCCAGTAAGCTTTTATCTGCGTGCTGTTTTTGTTGGTAAGTTTCATGTAAAAATTACTTTTTATGGCGCTACCTTTGGCCTGGTCAAGAATTTTTACTTTGCCAAAGTCCGGCAGCTTCTTTATTTTTCCAAGCCATAGTTTTTTTGCTGATTCAGCAGTGATAACGTTATCCGGCATAGACTTGTTGCCAATGATTACGATATCAGCATAAATCTTTGAGCTTGCCAGCGCGGTAGCCAGAGCTACGCCCATGAGACTCATTGATATGGTTTTAAACATTTTTATGCTCCTCTCTCTAAATGGAGTTTTTTTAAATCTACATACATAACCGGTTTCGATATGCACATAGCACGTAACGCTAGTATCGGTCATGGCATTTACATCTTTAATATATCTATATTTTTCGTATTTGCATTTTCGGCACGCAATCATCATGAGCTGTCATTAATATAGATATTTCAAGTTAACAGCAGAAAAACACATCCCGTATTGTATAAACAGGAGTTATTAAAGTAATGACAGAAACGGTCGATAAGCTCAAAAGAAGATGCGTGACGCACATGAATATGCGCATCCTGACTAAATTACAAACAGGTTGATAAAAAATGGACTGGTTAAAAGATATATCGATTAGGTACAAAATAATATTTATTGCCGCAACCGGCGTTGTCGCCTTTTTAATATACTTTCTGTTCACCTACTTTGTTTCACATGAAAGCACCGTAAAACTTGAACAGGTCAAAACCATCAACCTTGATACGCTTACCCGTATCGACAAAGTTATTACGGAAACAGACAACATAAAAGCCCTGCTTCAGGATACAGTTACCACCAATGAAGAAGACATAGTCGACGAAGCACATAAACTAACCCAGGGCATACTTTCTGATTTAAACAAAATCAAGCAGCTGAATCCTTTAAGCAAATCACTGATTGATAAGCTTATCAATCAACTAAACACCTATATCTCATCAGCTTCGAAAGTTACAAAAGGAATGATAACGGGGGACGTAGAAATAGAGGAATTACAGCCTTCAATGATCGTTATGAATGAATCACTTGAAGCATTGACAAAAAATTACAAGACGCTAAGGGAAGATGCCTACAACGATACAATTTCAAATATTGACCGCGTTATCAAACACTTACAAAACACGGTATTGACAGGAATATTCATAGGCATTGCACTCATCACATTGATCAGCTTCATCGCAACCGTCCTGGTCAAAGCGATGGAAGGTAATGTATTGGCAATTAAAATTGCAGATAAAATATCAGAGAGCATCAAAAATAACAACGATACCAGCGACCTTACCGCAGAGATCAAAGTTGATTCAAATGACGAGATAGGACAGCTTCTCCAGGCCATGAAAAATATGTTGCATGGCTTAAACAATAAAATCAGGATAGAGAAATCAGCCGCAGAAGAAAACTTGAAAATCCGCATCGCACTCGATAACGCGTCAGCTAGTATCATGGTATTAAACACAGAACATGAAATAACATACATCAACAACAATATGTCTTTATTACTGGATGAAATTAAAGAACATAAAGCAATCGATAGCGAAAAAAATTATATACACAACAATATAAGTAACCTTATTAATGACAGCACCATATCAAAACAATTACAGAGTTCGGAAAAAAACATAAAACTCACCATCGAAGGCTATCGATACCAGGTTACTAAAACAGAAGTAAGCCACGACAATAAAGTTGTTGCACATATTATCGAATGGAAAGATATAACTTCACAGGTCACCGTCGTCAACAGACTTATCGATGCCTCAAATACCGGTGACTTCAGCGTAATCGATATCAAGGATAACGATGACAAATCTTATATTGAGTTATCTAACAATATCAACGATGTATTGAGCACAACCGGTGCGACGATTAATACAGTCGTTGATGCACTTAAAAAACTGGCAGATGGCGATCTCAGCTGTACTATCACCGGTGATTACCAGGGTCTGTTTGCTGAATTAAAAAACCATGTCAACGCCACGATCAAAAAACTGGCTACCGTAATAAATACAGTGCAGAACAATTCCAGCGATATAGCAAACGCTGCCGATATGGTCAACAACACTGCACAGCAGATAGATAAAGGCGCTTCAAAACAGGCATCATCTCTTGAGAGCATTTCATCTTCGATGGAAGTCATGTCCGCCAATATTCGGCAAAGTGCTGACAATGCTGGACAGACAGAAACAATATCGCGTAAAGCATCTGATGACGCAATCGAATGCGGACATGCTGTCGATAAAGCAGTTACAGCCATGAAAACAATCGCGGAAAAAATATTTATCGTCGAAGATATTGCACGTCAGACAAACCTACTGGCACTTAATGCCGCGATCGAAGCGGCACGTGCAGGCGAACATGGTAAAGGCTTTGCCGTTGTTGCAGCAGAAGTTCGCAAACTTGCTGAACGCAGCCAGAAAGCCGCAGGCGAAATCAGTGATGTATCTGCAAACACGGTAACTATCGCAGAAGATGCTGGAAAACGACTGACACATCTCGTACCCGACATTCAGAAAACCGCTGAACTTGTACAGGAGATCAGTGATGCATCACGCGAGCAGGATAGCAGCGCCAACGAAATCAATACAGCTTTAGAACAACTAAACGGCAATGTACAGCAATCAGTCACTGCTGCTGATCAGTTGGCAACCGCATCTAACGAATTATCAGAACAGTCCGATTCTCAGCGCCATGCTATGGCATTCTTTAAATTAGATGCTATTGAGAATATCGAAAGTGATTTAGAGCAGGATGATGAAAATGACCTTTTCGAACATCCTCAAAACGTAAGATCAATCTGCTGAGTTTCTTTAATTTCTCTTACACTGTAATTATTGGTGTTTAGATAATTATGACCTTTATGTACTTAGGCATTGCGGGTCTCGCACCCTATAATTATAAAGAGTAGGGAAGATAGTTACTTCTCCGTTTCTGGTGAGCAAAGACACTCAATGTAGTGGTCAAGTAAATCTGTACACATTAATGGGAACAAATTAATTTTTCTGCCGCATTAGGCGACAAATAGTTATTGTAACTATGACCTCTAGCGACGT
>VAPF01010747.1_pt1 | contig 10739 bp, 11 predicted proteins | sample 3393931 | NCBI WGS metagenome assembly VAPF01 (sample SAMN08290437, study PRJNA428436) | hydrothermal vent metagenome | isolation source: Deep-sea hydrothermal vent chimney | place: Atlantic Ocean: South-mid Altantic Ridge | depth 2773 m m | reverse complement strand
TTTTTGCTGGTAACGCTGCTGTATCTCCGGCATTTTTTTGCGGGTCTTTTTGACGATTTTCTGAATCGCTTCGCAACGCTGCAATATCAGTTCGCGCATGCGCGCGCCTTCACGTTCACGATTGGCGATGAGCTCATCCAGTGCTTTATTCAGGCTGGCCTCGCTCGCGCTCAAAACCGGCTTCATGTCCAGCTTCGATTCCTGTACCACACCCGGCCATTGCAGCACTTCCATCGGATCAACTTCGGACGGCTGATGCAATAAACCATTTATTTCCTGACAGGCTTTGACCAGTGATTTTGCCTGCTGCTGGTTGATGCTGATGCCGGCGGATTGCTGCATGTTCGCATTAAAACGCAAAGAACATTCGACCTTGCCGCGCTTTAAGCGATGCTGCAATATCTCACGAAAGCGGGTTTCGCTGGCACGAAAATCTTCCGGCATCTTAAAATTCAGCTCCAGAAAACGGTGGTTCACACTGCGAATTTCCCAGATAATTTCACCTTCATCCAAACTCTGCTGAATACGCGCGAAGGCTGTCATGCTTTTAGTCATGTTCGATTCTCTTATTTAATTGTAGTGTGCGATTTTAGCGACCCGTCGAGTCTAGCACGCTCACATTAGCGACCGTCATGTATAATAGCGCAAATTTTTTCTGCACTTTAATCAAGAGATATCTAGCCACATGCGACCAAGTAACCGACAGCCGGACGAGATGCGCGCCATCCGTATTACCCGTAACTACACCAAACATGCAGAAGGTTCTGTACTGATCGAATTTGGTGACACCAAAGTCATCTGCACCGCCAGCGTCGAAGAGCGCGTGCCGGGCTTTCTGCGCGGCAAGGGTCAGGGCTGGGTCACCGCCGAATACGGCATGCTGCCCCGCTCCACCGGTTCGCGCATGCGCCGCGAAGCATCCAGCGGCAAACAGGGTGGCCGCACCATGGAAATCCAACGTCTGATTGGTCGCGCTCTGCGTGCCGGCATCGACCTGGAAGCGCTGGGCGAAAACACCATCAGCCTGGATTGCGATGTCATCCAGGCCGACGGCGGCACACGTACCGCCAGCATCACCGGTGCCTGGGTTGCGCTGAATGATGCTGTCGAACATATGCTGGCGAAAAAAGTCATCACTAAAAATCCGCTGCATCACCAGATTGCTTCGGTATCGGTCGGCATTTATAACGGCACACCGGTGCTGGATCTGGATTACGCCGAAGATTCCAACGCCGAAACCGACATGAACGTGGTGATGAATAACAACGGCGGTTTCATCGAAGTACAGGGCACCGCCGAAGGCCACGCCTACAGCAAAGACGAACTGAACAGCATGCTGGCGCTGGCAGAAAAAGGCATCAACGAATTAATTGTCGCTCAGTCGGCAGCAATCGAAGGCTAAAAAACATCATGAAAAAAATCACTAAAATCGTTCTCGCCAGCGGTAATGCCGGCAAGGTTCGTGAGATCAACAAACTGTTTGCCGGCAGCGGCATCGAAGTTATTCCACAAACCGAACTTGATGTACCGGAAGTGCCTGAGACCGGCACGACCTTTGTCGAAAACGCTATCATCAAAGCACGCCACGCGGCTGAATGTACCGGCCTGCCCGCCATCTCAGACGATTCAGGTATTGAAGTCGATGCACTGGATTCGCGCCCTGGCGTTTATTCAGCACGTTATGCCGGCGCAGGTGCCAGCGACCAGGATAACAACGAGCTGATGTTAAAAGAACTGCAAGGCGTTGCCGAAGCTGAGCGCAGCGCACGCTATCAATGCCTGATCGTGTTCATGCGTTCACACACCGACCCGGTACCGATTATCACACAAGGCAGTTGGGAAGGTCGCATTTTAGAAGCGCCACAGGGTGACGGTGGTTTTGGTTACGACCCGATTTTTTATGTACCGACGCATGACTGTTCCGGCGGCGAACTGCCGCTGGATGTTAAAAACACTTTGAGTCATCGATCTATCGCGCTGAATGCGATGCTAGAAGAATTTAAGAAGCATAAATACATTTAAACCTTAAAAACTTTTTTCTATCCGCGAATGAACGCAAATACACGCAAATTTTTAAAAGCAAAAAACGTTTTTATTTGCGTACATTCGCGTGTATTTGCGGAAAAAATTTTTCTTTAAGAAGATGCCGGTTCTTCTCTGTAGCGGCATCGATCTGCAACACCTGCAATCACTGCTTACCCGTTACGGCCTGGAAATAAAAACCGTCGAGGATAACACCGACATTCCCGGCAGTTTCTGGCAGCCACCGGAAGCCGGTTTAGTCGGCGACACGCTTTACATTCGCAACGACACGCCGGTGCATTCTGCGCTGCATGAAGCCTGTCATTATATCTGCATGGACCAACAACGTAGAGATAAACTTCATACCGATGCCGGCGGCACTGCTATTGAAGAAAACGGTGTTTGTTATTTACAAATTCTGCTATCTGATTTTATTCCAGAGATGAAGCGGGCGCGCATGTTGAGTGACATGGATGCATGGGGTTATTCTTTTCGTCTGGGTTCGGCGCAGGCGTGGTTTGAACAGGACGCGGAAGATGCTTTTGAATGGCTGTTAACAAACAAGCTTATTGATTCCGATTGCAAACCCATCTGGGCAACTCGCAAATAAAAGATACTGTCCTGTTAACTCGGCACCGTCATCCTGAGTGCAGCGAAGCGGAATCGAAGGATCTTGAACCCTGCATGACACGGCATTTAAGATCCTTCGGTAATTGCTCCTGCATTACTCTACGAAGCCACATCCTTGTAGTTATCCACTACGCTGCGCTCCGGTCAGGACGACAAAATATCAACAGTGTTGGCCGAGATAAATGATAGAATTTTTTCTCTCGCAGAGACGCGGAGCACGCTGAGAAAAACAATCATTTCTTTGCGAACTCTGCGCCTCTGCGAGAAAATCTTACCGCTATGAGCACATCGCTCCTTGCCATCCATGGCACTGCGACATACGACCGCCATGGATGGCGGAAGTGCAGAAAATGCAGGAGCAATTTTCTGTCCGTCCATCCTGGACATATGCGCACCGGCATCCTGCCTCTTTGCGCTATACCGTCCATCCCTGGACATAAAAAAGCCCTCCGAAGAGGGCTTTTAAGTTTGTAACGTTTATAATTTTTTTAGAATTTAAAATACACTGTTTACTTAAAGAAAATCGTTGTTCTAGTACCGGGATCAACTTTAAGAATGTTGGCACCAAAACCGGCGTTTATTGCATCAATCATTTTATTGGCAATAACCGCATAACCTCGTGCTGTGGGGTGAACACCATCTAAGGAGAAAGCGCCGCCGGTTGCATAAGTGGCATCGATAAAGCCTGTGCCATAGTCGATACCGTTTGTATTCAACTCTGTCATGATGGCTGCGGCGTCAAAGAAGATCAGATTTGGATCCGCATCGGCCAGGTTTTTAATGGTGTCATTAAATGCACGTCTTGCATCTTCTATTTCCTGTTTTTCCGAAGGAACTAGAACATCAGAATCCTCCAGCGGCGTGCCAATTCCCCAAGGCAAACCAGCTGATGGCGTTGTGCCAGCTGAGTTTGGATTCTCAGTACCAATATAAGCACTGGCAGGTAACAGTATAAGGTCTTCAGCTGTAGCATGGCGCATATTTGGCAGTGGAGCAAAGCTAGAAAGATCAGTTAAGCCCTCATCCTCAATTAGAACTGCATTCTGCCCTGCAACAAAGTTTATGGTTCTTGCATCAGCTTCTTCCTGTGTAAAACCGGGCACTATACCTACAAGATTCTGTAAGCCATCATTGTATCCGATAAAACTTGGATTCAAATTTAACGCATCAGCCGTCGCCTGATCTAAAGGCACTGCGTTATACGGTACAGTTGTAAAATATGGAATGGTACTGACATCAGGAATATTGACTAAGACACCTTTATTATTTGCTGTATTAATTGCATTCAGGATTAGCCCATAAGCCCCATCAAACGTAGCCTTAGGCGTAATGGGGTCAAAATCAGGGTCATTTACATCGTCAATACCACCCGATGTTGCATAACCAAGCACATCATTATTGCCGATCCACAAAGTGAAAAAGGATGGTTGTTGTGTAGCCGCATCGCCAATCACTGTAACAGTAGTGCTTGTTATGTCTGACGAAAAGCGAACGAAATAAGGATTTGCCGTAGGCGGTACGGCTTGTAGACCGGCTGGATTACCATAACCTGGCGCAAGAAGATGGAATGACTTCGCACCCGGCACACCCATATTATTAAAAGCCGTACCATTCAAACCAGAACCAATCACTTCCGTGGTTGGCGTACCCGCAATTAGCTCAGGCACAGGCTTTTCATCTTCCACATCCGGGTCAGGGTTTGCATTTAACACCAGACGAGTGTCAGCAATCTGAACCTGGGAGGCATTATCGAGCAACAAACCACCAAGATTATCATCGCTCACCAATGGCTGAGTAAAATCACCACCGCCGGCTTTGGCAAACTGCGCGGCAAGTACGGCTGGAAAAGAATTTTCCTGCCCGGACAGATAAAGCGCACCGTCGGCATAACCTGCGGTCAGTGAATCACCAATAGCAACAAACTTGCTAAAATTAGCCGAGCCATTGCTGCTTGCTCTGTCACCAACCGGGTTATTAAAATCTGCATCACAAGCTGAAATAATTACGCAAGCCGTTACGACACCCGTCAATTTAAACATTTGATTAATATTCATCATTACTTAATATCTCAATATTTATAGTTAAGGCCGAAACCAACAGCTAAGACACGGGACTTGTAATCACCGGCAAAAGAGATTGTTGTTCCAGACTGATCATAATGATCGTAAGAGCCATTAAACTCACTAAACGTCAGGTACAGGAATGAAAAGTCCAGCTCCAGTGTTTGAGAGAGACGATAACTTGCTCCGGCGGTTAAGCCTTTTGAATCGTTACGTGGTGTTTCAGGTGCAAAGTAACCGTCCTGGATAGGTGATTCATCAAAATACGCACCACCACGAAGAACTGTTTTCTCATTCAGCTGATGCTGAATACCTATACGATAAATATTCACATCTTTATAATTTCGCGGATTTGATGACAAACCTGCACCATTATTAAATCGCACGTCGAGGCTTTTGTAAGCACCCCAGTAGGTGCGGTTGATATCAAACGCCAGCACGGTTTCGGTACTCAGGTTATAAGCAATACCTATGGTCAACTCTGCCGGCAGGATGAGATCCGCGTCAAAAGTAGTATCAGGGAAGGTGCTCTGCAAGGAAGACGGAATGTTCTGAAAATCAGCCTCTTCGCCTCTTGCCTGCATATCAACCTGTGAGCGATAGCTGATGCCAATCGAGTATTGCTTGCTCGGTTTTGCCAGGAAGCCGATGTTATAACCCCAGGCATCAACGCCGGTCGCCTTGATGTTGACGTTAGAACGGTTTCCACTCTCATCGACAAGCGCGGTACTGAGGTTACGATTAAACTCCACACCGCCGACAACATAAGTCGGGCCAAAGCCGATGCTATATTTATCGTTGAATTTATAGGATATGGTGGGCTGGATATAGATCGCTTTTAGTTCGATGCTGTTGACCAGATGCGAACCCGCCCAGTCGGTTGGCCACTCTACAGAGTTTCCGTAAGGCGTGTAAATACCAACACCATAAGAAATCTTCTCGTTATATTTTTTGGAGAGATAAAAGTTGATCGGTGTGCCTATCGGGTTATCCGTTTCTGCGGAAGCGCCGGTATTCTGGTTCTGGTATTTAGCAACACTATCGATAAAAGTGACACCGCCGGTTATGTCCATCTCGTTTTCAAGAAACACCATACCCGCCGGATTAAAAAAGACCACTTCAGAACTGTCTGTCATGGCCACGCCCGTATGTCCCATACCTAGTGCTTTCTGCCCCTGAAGCGCTACTCGATAGCCCCCGGCAAATACACTTGATGTAACACACATACTTACTGTTATTAATATTATTCTTTTCATATGTAGAGCTTCGCTGTTTAGAGAATTATTTAAGCACCTGCAATTTTTTAACATAACGCCGGTTGAAAGTCTATAAATCAACCCAATTAATAATAGGTTCGGTTGCCGGTCTTTATTACGACTGCTTTTCGGGCAACTGCATCGGTCGTCTGTTTTCGTCGATGGCAACATAAGTCAGCACCGCTTCGGTGACTTTTATGCACGAAGTTTCACCCTTGCTCATGCGCTCGGCATAAACTTCGACTTTTACTTTCATGGAGGTGCGGCCTTCGGAGATAATATCGGCGTAACAGCTGATCAAATCACCGACAAATACCGGTTTTTTGAATTCGAAGGAGTCGACTGCACGCGTCACTACCGGGCCACGCACTCTGGCCAGCGCAGGTATACTGCCAGCGATATCGACGTAGGACATGATCCAGCCGCCAAATATGCTACCGCCGGGATTTTGATCAGCCGGTCTTGCCGGCACGCGAATGACAGGTATGCGATTTTCAGGCAAGCTACATTCAGACATAGGTTCTCAGATCAGCCAGTAAAAATATTAGCTAGCAAACATACCACCAATCCATGAAAACAAAAACCATTAAATGCAACTTTGAAAATACACAGGGCGAAACTCTGGATGCACGACTCGATATACCTGCGGATATCGATATAAACGAGATAACAGATTTCATCATTTTTTGTCATTGTTTCACTTGCAGCAAAGAGACCATTACCACTTTTCGTTTGAGCCGCTTGCTTGCCGAAAACGGTTACGGTGTTTTGCGTTTTGATTTTACCGGTCTGGGAAACAGTGAAGGCGATTTTTCATCGACTACTTTTTCCAGCACACAGGACGACCTGAAAAACGCGATTGAATTTCTTGAAGATAACTACCGTGCGCCATCATTTCTCATGGGACACAGCATGGGCGGCACCACGGTACTTTCTGTGGCACAGGATTATGATTTTGTAAAAGGCGTGGTCACCGTCGCCTCACCCAGCGACCCGGAACATGTGTTGCATCATTTTGGTCATGCACTGACCTTGCTCGAACAGGGCATCAACGCCAGTTTTAAAGTGGCGGGGAGATATTACGACATTACGCCTGGGTTTGTCGAAGACGTGCGTAAGGCAAATACGCAATCAATTTTATCGAGACTGGAAAAACCGGTGCTGGTTTTTACTGTTGAAAATGACGCCATGGTCGGCGAGAAAAATGCCAGAGAAATTCAGCAGTGGGTGAAAGGCGATGTTGAGTTAATTACTTTGAAAAACACCGATCACCTGCTTTCTGACAGACAAACAAGTGCAGAGGTTGCGTAGCGAATTATTGCGTGGTTAGAAAAAGATAAAAACTAAATATTTGCCGCAAAGGACGCAAAAAGCGCAAATTAAATCTTTAAGAAACAAAGGCTCGTTTGTAGACCAGAATAAGGCGGGTTACCGGCAGCCTCTGAAAAACGCCACGAACGAAAAAAACTTATTCCAGCCTACAGAACAAGACGTGTTTTTGCGTTTTTTGCGTCCTTTGCGGCAAACAAAAATAAAGAAGCAAACGAAAGTTGTTAACTTACTTTATGAAGTAACCCGAATACCATTGGATATTCACTGGCAAGAAATAATTGAATTCCAGCTGAAATGCTTAAAATCAGGAGCAAACGGCGTCGGAACCCCTGATTTAATCATTGCCCAGAATGCAAAACAAAATAACTGTAGAATATACTCCCTCGACAAGCACTTTCGTCTTTTAAATAAAGTTTTAAAAGTAAACTTGCATTAATCAAAGCTGGCTAATATATTCTTCTTTTCTGATAAGAACACCAAAACTGCTCAAATGCAAAAACCCCTGTTTTATTTAATCCTGCTCATCCTCGCCTGGTTCATCTACTTTACCGAAGGCGTTCCCATCAACATGTTCACCCTGTGGAACATGCTGCCACTGTTAGTCAGTTTACTCATCTACCAGTTTGGTTCGTCATACGGTGCTTACAGTTTTTTACTTGGCAGCATGATGCTGTCAGGTTATCTTCACCTGGCGTGGATGTTTGGCTGGGGCGAGATAAATTCTGACTCAACTTCTGCGCTTATCTTTGTCGTTATTCCGGTGTTTTCGTTGATCGCCGGCGGCATCGGCTATGCCGTGGGAAAACGTTTTAATGCGCAGCCGAACAAAAGAAAAAACACTAGCCTGTAAGCCTGAAACCGCCTGTTCGCGACTGTAACAATTTCTTCATATCCATAGACCGTTTCTAGCCAGATACTTCGCAATAGATATGCTCTCTAGCGGCACACAGGTATAAACTTCCTGCGCGTGGCATCTACACTGTACTGCCACGCAGTGATTCAATATTTTCAAACAACTAACAGGATACATTTGATGAAGTTAAGTAAAGGTAATATTTTTATCGCGCTGACGGTGGGTTTTCTTGCCACCAATAGCATGGCGTCTGAGAGCGAACACGAACATGGCCACGAAAACTCTGGCGGCGCAGCGTGTGAAGGTTATGGCCCGCAAGCTCCGAGAGATATCGACGATGTTGCAGGTACCAACAAACGCATTTTCACTATGGCACCCGATTACACAAAGATGAATCTGTGTAACATCCATTTTCATAATAATGCTGAACACAAGGCGAAAGATTTTTCTATCTATGCCGGTGAAGGCGAGCACGGCCACGGTGGTGGTTATCAGTGCAGCAGCAGTAAATCGCTCACTAAAGCTGAGTTGATGCCGCCGAAACAAACCATGTGCAAGGGTTTAAAACCGGGCGACACTATTGAGGTACACTGGGTACACACCACCTGTGAAACAAAACCGGGCAAGGGTCTGGGTTCGTGCCTGTCTGAAGCCTGCGCCAACCCGGAGTTGCGCGTAGAGACACAGGTGTTTACCGTGGTGAACGATTCATCGGCGTTGGACTTTAACGAGCTGACTTACGACGGCAACATGGTCAACGGTTATCACCAGGCAAAAGCGCTGCCGAAAAACACCGGCAAGGCGATTGAGTTTCTGGGTTCGACCACCGGGCCGAAATATACCGAGCAGCAATGTTCACCGATGCAGGTTACCTGGAGTGTTCATCCCAACTGCGCCAAGATCGATATCAACAGTCTCGGGCAGTGGTGTGAGGGAAATGTGTTCGAGGAAGATCACGCGCATGGCGTGAGAAAACTTGCCACCAATCCTGCGCTGTTATCCAGAATAAAGTAAGACTTCATCATCAAGCAGTAAAAAAGCCGTCATACTGTGACGGCTTTTTATTTCGCTGAAAAAAAATTACGGATTACGCGGCCAGAGGCTGTGCCAGCGATTCAAGTATCTGCTGCCGCCGCAACATCACCATGTCGACCACTTTCTGATAATCCGCGCCGACCGCTTTGAACATTCCAGGCACATCGATACCCATGTCATGTAATGTGTCATCGAGAAAATCCAGCCGTGATTCGATGCTTTGCAGATAAGCGTCAGCTTCAGCTGCCGGCAGTTTTGCCAGCTCGCCATGTAACCTGCCCAGACCAAATTCCACATGGTCGACTTCATCCTGTAACGGCACTTTCAGCGATTCCCGTGTGCCCGGATCAGCCATCGGCACAATCTGCTGCACCGCTTCACCGCCCAGTGCTTCGATGCAGACATACATGTCGGTGAGAAAATCCAGCCAGTTCAGCGAACGAAAATGCGCGAGGAACATGTGCTGCTGTAAATCGTTAAACACCGGCGTATCATCGCTGCCGAATTCTTTTATCCATTGCTGCTGAATGCGTACGTGTTTGCTTTCATCACCTGTCTGCCGCGCCATGAACAGCCGGCTTTCATCGTCGGGCGCGCTGGCGATGCGTTCTGCCACCGCGCGCATGATTAAATAATCCACCTGGGTGTACATCACCAGTAAACGTCCCATTGCCTGTCGATAGTTTTTGTCGGTTATGCCTTGCTTCTGTTTCATTTCAATTTCTCCTTGATGAATGTGGGTACAACAACTATGCCGACAACGATTGCCACGCCGGGTTCAGCAATTGCCCGTATTTCCCGACGTTTTTAGGTATGTCGTTAAATGCCCGTTTGCTTTAGAATATCTTATATACAACGACTTCTGCATATCACCGCCATGAAAACACCTGAACTTCTCTCCCCCGCCGGCCTGATCAAAAACATGCGTTACGCCTTTGCCTACGGTGCGGATGCGGTGTACGCCGGCCTGCCGCGTTACAGCCTGCGGGTGCGCAATAACGATTTTCGCCTGCCCAACCTGGAAACTGGCATTAATGAAGCCCATGCGCTGGGCAAAAAGTTTTTTGTCGCCACCAACATCCTGCCGCACACGGCAAAGATCAAAACTTTCATGGACGATATGGCACCGATCATCGCCATGAATCCCGACGCATTGATCATGGCCGACCCCGGCCTGATCATGATGATTCGCGAGAAATGGCCGGAGATGCCGGTGCACCTTTCGGTGCAGGCCAATACCTTAAATTCGCCATCGGTAAAATTCTGGCAGTCGGTTGGCGTCGAGCGCATTATTCTTTCACGCGAATTATCACTGGACGAGATCGCCGAAATCCGCGATGACTGCCCAGACATCGAGCTGGAAGTCTTTATTCACGGCGCGCTATGCATCGCTTATTCCGGGCGCTGTTTGCTGTCGGGTTATTTCAACCACCGCGACCCCAACCAGGGCAGCTGCACCAATTCCTGCCGCTGGAATTACAAGGTAAAAAATAACGATGGCGATCAGAGCATCGAAAACACCGGCGTGTGGAAAGCCGATGCTGACAATAA
>VAPF01046578.1_pt1 | contig 10743 bp, 11 predicted proteins | sample 3393931 | NCBI WGS metagenome assembly VAPF01 (sample SAMN08290437, study PRJNA428436) | hydrothermal vent metagenome | isolation source: Deep-sea hydrothermal vent chimney | place: Atlantic Ocean: South-mid Altantic Ridge | depth 2773 m m | reverse complement strand
GAGGCGGAAGAGATATCAAAGCAAGCGCTTTCGATTGCAAAAAAATCGTCGGAAGAGGTGGCATTGGATCAGGTTCAGTTTCAGAAAGATCTATTAAACTCGATTGCAGGGGTCTCGATTAAGCAGACCAGTTCGGTGATTGGCCATATGACGGCGATTCGTACTCCTAATACGACATTGCCCTATTTTTTATATTTACAGGATGGGGTTCCGGTTCAGTCGTCTGGTTTTTTTAATCATAACGGGTTGGCGTATACCAATTTTCAAACGGCGCAAAGTGTGGAAGTGTTAAAAGGAGCAGGTACGGCACTGTATGGATCAGACGCGATTGCCGCGACCATTAATATGCAAAGTGCGCCTCCAAGTAAGGAGCTGGAGCGTAGTGTGTCACTGTCTGGGGGCGGTGACGGCTATAAGCAAGCGGGATTCTCGGTGAGTGATACGTTAAAAAATGACCAATCATATCGTTTGGATTTTTCAACCACAGGGGATGAAGGATGGCGTGATCACACCGACTTAAACCGTTATGAGATCAGTGGGCAGTATAATTTTAGTACAGACGATAGCGATTTTAAAATATCACTGTCATCCAACTACTCACGGGCGCAACAAGCGGGGAGCTTGTTGAGTTTGGATGAGCTGGAGAACGATCCAACCAGTGTGGGGGACATTGAGGATAAGTTGGATTTGGTGGATGCCATCCGTCAATTTGATCACAATCGGCTGAGTATTCAGTGGGACAGCTATGCGGTAGAGGATATTGATTTGAGCACCATTGCGTACATTCGTAATACGCGTAATCAATATACGGCTACTTGGGAGGGCAATTTACCGCATAACGATAGTGAGCAAAATACATTGGGGATTATGCACAAAGGGACAATGAATCCTACGTGGGGGCGTTTTATTTACGGGATAGATGGGGAGGTGACACAGGGGAGTCGAACCTATACACAGCAGTTTGACTATGTACCAACGGGTTGGGGAAGCTCGGTGGATGCGGGGACCATTTATGACTATGAGGTGGATTATTTAGCGGTATCACCTTATGTGCATGCCGATTGGAAATTGGCCGATAATTTAACGCTCTCTTCTGGATTGCGTTATGACATTAACCAATATCAATACACCAATAATACCGAGGATGGGGAGTACGGTTCTTCGGGGTATTTACGCGTGGGGGATCGTAATGACCGTTATGAACATTTAAGCCCTAAATTGGCGTTAAACTATGCGTTAACCGATAACTCAATGGTGTATGCACGTTACGCGAATTCGTTTAGAGTGCCGTCGGCAAACCGTTTGTATGCGATTAAAACCAGTAATGCCGAGTCGACATTAGACCCAGAAACGTCCAATACCTATGAGGTGGGGTATAAGGTTAAAGGCAACTTAACAGCGGTAGAGGTGGCTTTGTATTATATGGATATTTCAGACACCATTACGTCGTATGAAGACCCAATTACTGGCCTTAAATATAATGACAATGGGGGGGCTACGATTAATAAGGGTGTTGAGTTAAGTGTGCATCAAACCTTTACGCCAGAGTGGTCTACTAAGTTAGCGTACAGTCGCAGTGAGCATCGTTTTGATAATGATCCTGAGTATGGCAATAATGAGATGGCATCGGCACCCAATAATAACTTAAATTTACGACTTTTTTATCGTCCATCTCAAGTCAACGGACTGTTCATGATGGCCGAAGTACAGCATTTAAGCGATTACTATATGGATCATGCGCACACCTTTTCATACGATGGATATACCAGCTACAATCTAAAAGCGGACTATAAAATCAATAAGCAGTGGCAAGCTTTTGCGAAAGTGAATAATGTGACCGATGAACGCTATGCGGAGTCGGCCAGTTATGCTTGGGGCAAAGAAAAATACACGCCAGCAGCACCGAGACAAGTGTTTGTTGGGGTGAAAGCAACTTGGTAGTTCTGTAAATGAACGCACGTAAATTGCACCAAAAGGCCGGCATTTTTGCTGGCCTTTTGCTCTTTATCCTGTCAATAACAGGATTCTTTTTAAATCATGATCAATGGACTTTTCAATACCATTGGACCTTACCCAATGCCATGTTGCCGGATGCCGTAGCGGAAGCGGATAAAAAACTGTTTCAAACCAAAACCACTCAACCAGAAGATTCAAACTGGGTCATTGTGGCTGGATTACGAGGCTTGTTTGTCTCGCAGGATGGGGGGAAGAATTATCAACGTACTTCGACACATCAATTTTATGCACTGAGCTGGATGGATAACACGCTCTACGGAGCTACCGAGAATGGTTTATGGGTTTCAAACGATGCAGGAATACATTGGCAGCCCGTTGCGCTTCAAGGCCAATGGTTGAATGCACTCGCGATTCATGGAGAGGATATTTTAGTCTCGGTGGCCAAAACAAAATTGGTGCACTTAACCCCTCAAGGTACTGTTATCAAAGAGGGGGGGGTTAATATTCCAGAATCAGAACTGGCTGAAAGCATTACGTTATCCCGCTTTGTTCGAGATTTTCACTATGGACGTGGGTTTTTGGACGACGGTTGGTCACTGCTTTTAAATGATATTGCCACCTGGATTTTAATATTCTCTTTTGTAACGGGTACGTTTATCTGGTGGACACTAAGGCGTGCAAGGCTGTCCCATCAAGTGAGTAAGGTGAAAATGAAGTGGGTTAAAAAGACCATGAAAGTTCACCGACATAGCTTGGTATTGCTGGCGATCCCTTTTTTGGTGTTGTTTGCGATCACCGGCATTGTTTTGGATCACAGTAAGTTTTTTAGCCCTTACTTAAAAGAGATTACATGGTCTCAAAGTACGCTACCTCCTGTGTATCAAACGTTACGAGAGGACATTTGGTCGGTGGACATTGATTCGAAAAATCAGGGTGTAGTGTATCGAATCGGCAATCGCTATGGTGTGTATGAGAGCTATGATATGCAAGCGTGGCACAAGGTGTCTGATGGGTTTGCTTACCGTATGACTCGGTTGGGGGATACGTTATATGTGAGTGGCATGGGGTCTTCACCCAGGGTGCATCATTTAGAGAGCGGATGGCAAAACTTGGATGCTCCTTCGATGTTTAGAGATGTATACTTAGTAAAAGGCAATTCGGTTTTTTTTGGAGGCCATGGAGAGACGGATCACCATGTTCCCTTATTAAATGACAGCACGTTTTACAGCGTGATGTTAACACTGCATGACGGCACTTTTTTTGCAGAGTGGTGGATTTGGGTGAATGATTTGGCGTCTATTTTGCTGATTTTACTGCTGGTAACAGGGGTGATTCGTTGGAAAAAAAAGTATCGATCTTGTTGATGTGGAGTATATAAAATGAAGTATAAAAAAAGCCTACTGAGTGGTGTATTTTTGCTCTTATTGGTGGTATTGGCCAATGCGTTTTATCAAAAAGTGTATTTGCCAAAAGCTACGTTTCAAACGGTTCAACTTGAGCAGGATGATTTTGCAGTTTGGCTGAGAGGTATTGGAGAGCTGGATGCACAGTTTATTTATGATTTAGGATTTCCTATTACAGGGCGTATTGCCCAGTTACCGGTCGATCAAGGTGATTTTGTTGCGCACCAACAGCCTCTGGCGCAACTGGATGATACTGAGCTAAAGGCGAGTTTGTCAGAGGCAGAGGCGATTCTTGCTAAAACACGATTAGAGATCGAGAGTACACGGCGTGAAATTGCGTTAAATAAAGAGCAGTACGATCTAAATCGAGTGACCTATGAGCGTTATAAAAAAATGCTAAAAACCCACAATGTATCGCAAGAGCAGTTCGATCAAGTAAAGTCATCGATGTTGAAGTCAAAAATCAGTTTAGAGAGCAGTAAGATTAAATTGGCGCTGTCTAAATCGGAAGTGTCTCGTGTAGAACAGAGCATTAAAGTGGTGAAAGCTAAGTTAGATTACACTCAGCTTTACAGTCCGGTAAAGGGGTTGGTAATTGAGCGTTTGGTTGAAAAAGGGCAGAGTGTTGCCCCTGCTCAACCGGTGGTTAAGGTGCTGGATCCAAGTTCATTATGGATTAGAGCCTATATTGATGAACGGATCAGCGGTGCGCTTAAGGTGGGGCAAGAAGCGTTGATTACCTTGCGCTCTATGCCCAATACTCCGCTTGAGGGTCAAGTAAAACGCATTGATTTTCAGAGTGATCGTGTGACACAAGAACGAGTGGTTTACGTTGGTTTTAAGCAACCATTAACGGAGTTCTTTTTAAATGAGCAAGCGGAAGTGAGTATTTTGGCAAACACCTTGTCGTTGGTCAAAACGCTTCCAATGAGTACGTTTGCAACCTATCAAGAGCGTTCAGGGGTTTGGGTAAACCGAAATTCAGAGGCTTTTTTTATCCCGTTAACCATTCTGGCAACGGATTCAAATCGCTTTGCCTTTGAAGGCGAGGTTTCTGCAGATGATTTGGTTTTAGTCATGGAAAAAAATAAAAAGCCTCTGTTTGAAGGCGCGAGTATTCGGTCATGATTAATCTTGCCTATAAAGACATTCAGCACACCTTAAGTAAGTTTGTGATTACAGCGATGGGCGTTGGGATGTTGTTGGGCATTGTTTTGATTATGATTGGGGTTTATCGAGGCATGGTGGAAGACGCCAAGGTTCTCTTAAATGATGTGAATGCCGATATTTGGGTGGTACAGCAATATACCTTGGGGCCTTTTGCAGAATCTTCTCGCTTGTATCAAGACTTACAGGACAGCATTAAGGTAATTGAGGGGGTGGATAAAGCCTCTGCGCTTACTTTTCAGGGAATGCAACTGTTTGATAAACAGGGGAATGCGGTTCGAGTGTACACCGTAGGGTACGACCCTTTGGGTGACTTTCAAATCATTCCTGAAAATGCGCTCATAGAAGGTCGGGTATTGCGAGAGAGTCACTATGAGATGGTGGTAACGGATAAAACGGGGTTTGCTTTAGGTGAAACCATTAAGGTGGGGCGTAATGTCTTTACCGTGGTGGGCCTTACGAAGGGTACGGTCTCTTCGGGGGGCGATCCCATTGTGTATGTGTCGCTTAAGGATGCACAAGTGATGCAGTTCTCTTACTCCAACCCTCGTATTCGAAATGATCGTGCGCGAGGTTTGGAGAGTAAAGATTCGCAACTGGTGAATGTGGTGGTCGCCACTTTAAAACCCGGTATTGATACCGAGCAAGTGGCGCACCATATTGAACGTTGGAAGCACCTTACGGTATACAGTCAGGCCGATCAAATACAGATTTTAAGTAAAAATGTAATTGAACGATCTTCTAAGCAAATCGGCTTATTTACGTTAATTTTAGTGTTGGTTAGTAGCATTATTATTGGGTTGATTATCTATACAATGACGCTGGAAAAAATCAAAGAAATTTCCATTATGAAGCTCATTGGGATTCCTAATTTTGTCATCACAAAAATGATCATCCAAGAGACCATTTTACTGGGGTTAATTGCATTTGTCTTTGGTAACCTGTTTGCCCAGTTGATTCACACTAATTTTCCAAAACGGGTTCTGCTTGAATGGCCAGATTCATTTACCTTATTGGCCGTGATTATCGTTACCTCTTTTTTATCATCTCTGATTGGTGTTTATAAAGTTTTAAAAGCCGATCCAGCTCAAGCGATAGGGGGGTAAGAAATGGCTGAAATTAGCATTAAAGTTGAAAACCTTGTTAAAACGTTTGGAGAAGGTGAGAGCCGAGTAGAGGTGATTAAAGGTGCTTCATTTGAGGTGAATAAAGGGGAGCTGGTTGCTTTAATTGCCCCCAGTGGCGCAGGTAAAAGTACCCTTTTGATGATGATAGGGTGTGTGCTTGAACCCACGTCTGGAAAAATTTGGTTAGGGGATGAGTTGGTTTATGACAAAACATGGAAAACCAAAGATGCACGAAAAATTCGCCGTGAAAAGCTTGGCTTTATTTTTCAAGCACACTACTTAATCCCTTTTTTAAATGTCTTAGATAATGTCGCTTTACTGCCTTTAACTTCCAGTGAAAAAGAGGAGAAGGTACGAGCGCGTTCAAAAGAAATTTTACGATTTTTAGGGCTGGGTGAAAAATTTAATGCTAAGCCCAGTGAACTCTCTGGAGGGCAAAACCAGCGGGTTGCCATTGCACGTGCTTTGGCCAATCAGCCTCAAATTATTTTAGCGGATGAACCGACCGCGGCACTGGATATTGAGCGCGCTCACAGTGTGGTTAAAATGCTCAAAGAGATTACCCAAACGCAAGGCGTTGCGATTATTATGGTAACCCATGATGAACGATTATTAGGCTATTGCGATAAAATTTTGAAAATTGTGGCGGGCAAGGTAGAAACCTCTCATGTTGTTGAGGGGGAAGTCGTTTAGTTTGAAAAATTGAATTTTGAATTTTGAATACAAATAAAAGGAAAGACCGATGTTAAAACAAGTAATCGTTGTATGGGCGCTTTTAAGCGTGAGTTTGATTCCAGTCAGTGTCATGGCTCAAAGTGTTAAGGTTAATAAAGCGAATCCTCCGCCATTTTTAATTACACAGAACCTTCCGCACTTAGTAAAAGAGTTGAAAAAACACTGGGATAATCCCCTTCTTGGTTTGAGTCAACAGCAAAAATCAGAACTGCTTGTGATTCGTAAAGAGACCATTCAAGCTGTTAATACGCTTTCTGCTAAGATTGCGCCACTTGAAAAACAGGTGAGCGAGGGTATTTTTAGTCACAAAACACCTGAGATGCTTCAATCGCTTGTGAAGCAGATTTCGGAACTTAAAATGAAAGCCACGATGGTTCATTTAAACTGTATTTTTAAAACCAAACAGGCGCTCAGCGCTCAGCAGTTTCAGTTTTTATTAGAAAACAGATAAAAAAAACCGCCTATAAAGTCTCTCTTGATAGGCGGTTGATGAAAAAATCACTTTTACAAAGTGATGGGCTTAAAATAGGTTAGATATTTTTTGCTTGATGGTATCAAACCAGCCTTGGCCATTTTTTCCATCGGTACTTTTTTTCTCCAATAGATCAATTTGTTCATAGATACCTTGGTAGTTTTCTTGTTTTCCGTAGCCAAGTAGCTCCGCCATTTCAAGCTGTATTCTGGCTTCATCAAGCAGTAAAGCGAGTGTATTATTGTCGCTTTCTGAGTGATCGGATGTTTGTGCAAGCACTTCAGCTTTGCCCAGTAAGAGCATGGTTCTTAAAATAGGCAGAGGTATAATCTCTTTGGTGGCAGCAGGGTAGGTGGCTAAAGGAACGGAGGTTGTGTGGATTCTAATCTCACTGACTAAGTCTTGCTAAATTAAACGTGCTTGTTGTACTTTGCCTTCATCCAATTGTTTTTCGGCATCGTAGATCAGTGCTTTGATGACACTGGGTGAGGCTAAAAAGTCCTGGGTTTCAACAGCAACATCAATGGGAGCCATTTTTAAGCTGGGTTCTCTAGCCAAAATTGTTTCAAGTTTTCCCGTTGATTTTTCAAGTGCCGCCAATGCTTTTTTAGTATCATCGTTTTTTTTGGTTAATTTATCATTGGTCGTTTGATTGACACCCGCTTGTACCGATTGAGTGGTTTTTGAATGCTCAACGGCACTTTGTGCTGTGTTTTGAGCGTAAGCAGAGCCGGTTGCCGCAAGCACTAGAGCCAAAATAGAGAGGCTGGTTTTTTGTAAAATATTCATAGTAGGTTTCCTTGTAGAAAAAATGGCCACACTCTTTATTAGGGTGCGGCAACAGAGTTATTTAATTTTAACTTCGATTTGGTTTGGTTTGGATTCTTCCGGTTTTGGAAGGGTTAAGTTTAAAACCCCATCTTTATATTCGGCTTCAATCTCGGTTTTTTTCTCGCCTCGAATGGTTAAAATTCCATTTTCGAGGTGTACATGTACATCGTCTTTTTCAACCCCGGGTAACTCTGCTTTGACAATAAAATCATCGTCGGTTTCATAAATATCAACCACAGGCATCCAGTCACCCACTTCAAATGTTTTTTCATCATTTTTGTTTAATGCTTTGCTAGAAGGCCTGCCATAACGATCTAATAGAGCTTCCATTTCATGTAGTGGATCCCAAACAGATAAATCCATAGTAATTCTCCTTTATCAATATGTTTTTATTTCAAGTTTTTTACATTAGTTTATCTAGGAATTCGGAGATTTTTTTTCAAGAAACCTGAGGTAAAAATTTATTTAAGTAGAGGAAGTTTTGTAATGAATGCATTTTTTTGGGCGTGTAGATGGGGGGGGGAGAATTTTTTTAACCTACTCAAACTGAATGAATAAGCAGGCTGGATTGGAGGAAAAAAGGATCTATTTAGGCGTATTACAAACCATAACCGCTCTTAAAGGCGCAGGATAGCCTTCAATGGTTTGGTTGTGGTTTTCTGGGTTTAAAAAGTTCTCTAGTGAATTCCATTGCATCCAATCGGTGGTGCGTTGTTCTTTGGTGTTGGTTTGGTTTTTATCGACGCAACGAATGTTTTCAAATCCACAGCGTTTGAGCCAGTGAGTGAGTTCTTTAACGGTGGGCAAGAACCAGACATTTCGCATTTGGGCATAGCGGTCTTCGGGTATTAAAATTTGACTGTAATCGTCTGGAATCACAAGGGTTTCCAATACCAGCTCACCACCGGGTACAAGGTGTTGTTTGAGATCATAAATATGGTCAATGGGTGAGCGACGGTGGTAGAGCACACCCATAGAAAATACGGTATCAAAAGCGCCTCCTTTGGTGGATAGAGGCAGTTGCTCTAAGGTTAGGGGCAAAAAATAGGCAGGAACGTCTTTGCCAATAAAATGTTTTAGCGTTAAAAACTGACTCATTGAGAGTAAGTTTGGGTCTACGCCCACCGCAAGTTCTGCGCCTTCTCCCATCATTCGCCAGAGATGGTAACCACTGCCACAACCAATATCGAGTACCTTTTTACCTTTTAACGGCGATAGGTATGGGCAAACCCTTTCCCATTTCCAGTCGGAACGCCATTCGGTATCAATTTGAATGCCGTGAATATTAAAAGGCCCTTTGCGCCAAGGGTGAAGACCGCGCAATGCAGTTTCCAGTTCAGCTATTTTTTCAGGGCGTAAAGAGGGGGGGGAAGAAATTGTGATGGCCGATTGATTTAACGCATAGTGATCAGCCGCTGGATAGGTACGTATGCTTTCCAAAATCGTTAACCAGCGAGAAAGGTTGCCGTTATTTTCAGGATTTGTTGCAGTTTCTAAAAGACTGGGAAGTTGTGTAATCCAGCTTTCGAGCTTGGTCTCTTTTAAGTGTGTCCAAAAAGTATCGTAATGTTGTTTCACGTGAAACCTGTTTTTAAGGGGTTGTTTTAATGGCAAGAAAAGAGGCGAAATTATAGGCTTGAAACCAAATGCCTGTGGATTGAAATCCTGCTTTTTTAAAGCGGGTTAGGTGGTCTTGCTCGGTATCGGTAATTAGGACATTTTCTAATGAACTGCGTTTTTGGCTGATTTCCAGTTCAGAGTAGCCATTGGCGCGTTTAAATTGTAAATGTAGGTGCTCAATACTTTGTTGCAGTTTAGGGTCGTTAAAGTGCAGTTTTTCTGAAAGAATTAAAATACCACCGGGGTTTAGCCCTTGATAAATGGTTTTGAGCAATGTTTCTCGTTGGTTAGGGTCAATAAATTGCAGGGTAAAGTTAATAATGACGACGGAGGCATTTTCAATAGGAAACTGAGTCATATCGGCACAGTGCAGTTGCACGGGTATCTCAGAGTGATAGGCGTGAAGGTGCTCTTTGGCACGTTCAATCATCGCTTCTGAATTATCAATGGCGATAATTTGGCACTTTTTCCCCTCTACTTTACGGCGCATGGTTAAGGTGGCCGCACCCAAGGCGCACCCTAAATCATAAAGATTGCTGTTATTTTGGGCGTGTTGTTGAGTGAGCTCTCCAATACCGGACAAGATGGCTTGATAACCCGGAACGGAGCGTTGAATCATATCGGGAAACACTGCCACAACGGATTCATCAAATTGAAATGCCCCTACGGCCTCATGTGCTTGTGCGTATAAGGTGTCTGTATTGTGAGGGGGGTTATTTGGAATATGGCTTATCATGGGGGTATTTTAGGGGATAACTTGATGAAATGTCGTTGTTTTTTAGATTATTTGGTTGATTTGTTTTATAATCATAAATAAGTCAATTTGTAACTGCTCAGATGGCGCCTGAAAATGGTCAAATCGAGGCGAAAAATTTGAGTTTACAAGTGTAAATGATTATTTTTTAACACAGAGTTGACCTTTTTCAGGGGCTAGCTGAGTCGTTACGTCAATTTTAAATTAGTAAAAGGAGCCTGTCATGAATGCGATTAATCCATCTCTATCGGCGGCACTTTCTTTACAGCCGCAAAACAACCAAATGAACGCACGGCCTGAGTTAAAGATGGATGATAAATCCTCTGCTCAGGCCACGAATGGAGGCAATTCAACGGTAACGTTATCGGATAGCGCGCAAATGCTGTCGGGTCGTTCAAATGAATTGGCTGCGTCTCAAAGTGTTCGTAATAGCGCAGATGTTGAAAATAATACTATGGATGCGAATGAAACCACCTCGGGTGTGAGCGTGGTAAGTGATCTACAAAGTAAAGCCAATTTATATGCAGAAGTGGCAACCTTAACGTAGTTACTTAATTTATTCCTGTTTTGACGGTATTTTACCGTGCAGTAGCGCATTAACCTTTTCGGTTTTTGCGCTTTTATTTTTTCTCCCCCCCCTTCATCTCTCTCGTGCAAAGGTTTCTTTATGCGTGATCT
>VAPF01059708.1_pt1 | contig 10749 bp, 6 predicted proteins | sample 3393931 | NCBI WGS metagenome assembly VAPF01 (sample SAMN08290437, study PRJNA428436) | hydrothermal vent metagenome | isolation source: Deep-sea hydrothermal vent chimney | place: Atlantic Ocean: South-mid Altantic Ridge | depth 2773 m m | reverse complement strand
GCATTGAAGAGTCCGATTTTTAAGAACCAAAGGGACCTGGATTAATCTTCTGTTCCGGATCATTCCGTTAGCCTCCAGACCAATAAAGTCAATACAAATAAAAAATCTGTCAGTTTAATTTTTTCCTGAAGACCGAAAATCAGCAAGAACAGATAGGACTATCCGATTGTTCTGAACAGAAAGTCTCTGTCACCTGGCCCCTTCCTGGAACAGAACCGTCTTGATGGTTTGAAAAACCACCCAAAGATCCATCTGCAATGACATATACTTAATATAATACAGATCATACTCCAGCTTGCGCAGGGCATCCTCCTCGGAAGCGCCATAGGAGTAGCAAATTTGAGCCCAACCGGTAATTCCCGGCTTGATACTGTACCGCATGGAATAATACGGAATAGCGTCGGAGAATTTTTCCACAAATACCGGCCGTTCCGGCCGCGGGCCGACAAAACTCATATCCCCTTTTAAAACATTCCACATCTGCGGCAGCTCATCAATGCGAAGGTTACGCATCATACGGCCGTAACGAGTTACCCTGGTATCGTTTTTCAGAGCCCATGCCGGACCGTCTTTTTCCGCATCGCTGTGCATGGAGCGAAATTTCAACACCTGAAACACCTTGCCCAGTTCTCCTACTCTTTCCTGACTATAAAAAATCGGTCCCGGTGATTCCAGTTTAATAATCAAACAACTGACCAGGGTAACCGGCAAAGTGACCACCAGGCCGAAAACAGAAAGCATAACATCCAGGAATCGCTTACAAAAACACAACAACCGTCCTTTGTTAAAATCGCGGGAAAAGATAAACCAATCCGGATTTACCTTTTCCACCAGTATTTTCCCGGCAAGTTTTTCGTAAAAGGTGATGCCGTATTCAACGGGAAAGCCCAGCGACTTACAGAGCAACAGCTTTTGCACCGGGGTTGTACCGCGTCTGTTATCAAGGGCGACAACAATCCGCTCAACCTTGTATTTTTGACAGAGCTGGGGAAGATTATCAACATCACCACTAACAGGTATATCTACAGGCAAGGGAAAAGACGGGTCTTCAGCCCCTACAAAACTGACAATTTGAAAACCGGAATCCCGTCTGCGTCCTATCTCGTCGGCTATCTCCCTCGCCATCTTCCCCGTCCCCAGAACAATAACACGCTGGGCGAACATCTTCTTCTTGAGTACATAATTATATAGAAAGCGCCAGAGAAAAATACTGGCGCAGACCGCCACGAATCCAGCCGCGAAGACCCTGATCGGAATGACAATAATCGGGAAGAAATAATAGGCGAGCGCCAGAACAATACAACCAGCGCCGAAGGCCTGAACCACCCGGGCGACGACATGTTGCGCCGACAGATATTCGCTCTGGTCGTAAAGATCAAAAAAATAAAAAGCAAGTTGAAAAATAGCGGTCAGGAGCAAGGACCGCATCATATAAAGGGAAATGGTACTATAAAAGACCTCCGGACCTTTGAAAAAAAAATAAACCGCATTGACTGAAAAAAAAATAAGTAACCCTTCTCCCAGAAAAAAAAACACATTCCTGGGCGGATAATATTTTTTCAGAATATACGGCATCTATGAATAATATCTTTCCGAGTAATAATTATGATATCCTACATCTTGCATTTTTCTGTCGAGAATATTCATTTCAAAGGAATTGAAAACAATACCGATAATCTTGTCCCGGCCGACCTGTTCAACAAGTTTCTTAACATTCTCCCGGCCAGCCCTTCCCCACCTTACCACCAAAACCACTTTATCAACCAGCTGGGCCAGTATGGCAGATTCAGAAACCGCCTGAAAGGGTGGGCTGTCCAGCAGGATTAAACCATCGGCATATCCGTTGGCCGCCTCATCGAGCAGGCCGGCCATTTTATCGGACCCCACAAGCTCGGCAGGGTTGTCGGGCGGCACCCCTGCCGGAATTATGCTGAGACCGGGGAGCCCGGTCCCGTGGACCAGTCGAGTAAAATCCTCTTCGCCCATGAGATAGTCAACCAGGCCAGGGGAATTATCCTGCCCGAAAAGACCTGCCAGCGAAGGACGGCGCAAATCACAATCAATCATGAGAGCATGTTGAGCCACACTATGGGCCAAACTTACCCCCAGATTAGCGCAGACAAAACTTTTCCCTTCCTGGGCATCAGCACTGATAATCAGGACACTGCGGGGAACATCACCTTCAACAGGATACAAAATCTTAGTCCGCAGTTTCCTGAAACTTTCAGCTACCCCGGAGAAATTCTTACCTGCAACGACCAGTCTTTCATCCCAGCCCTCGAACGTATTCCCAGTCGGGTCAGCAGCAGGAGACACTTCCGCCCCGCCCTGCACCTTTTTGCTTTCAGCAGCGGCATTACGATTTCTTTTGGTCACATCAGGGGGAATAAGACTATTTTCGTCCGGCTTGATAGGCGCCCCCGCTTTGTCCAGTGCCCTGGAAACCTTTCCCACTGTCACTCTCCTATAAAATGATCTTTCCCTGGTTCCAGAAATCCGCAATTGCGAGAATTATTCCGCCAACGGCAAGAAACAAAACGACGTACCAGGCCAACTGCCACATTTTTCTTTTAAACGACTCTTGCCTTGTGTAAATATCCGGAACCGCGCATATTATCGGCAGCCCCAAATAAGATTCCAAATCTTGGGGGTCTTTAAAAGAGGTGCTTAAAAACTCGAGGCCAAAAGCCAGGGCGCCGCCGACTCCCAGGCCCCCGCCAACGGCCAGCAGCATAATGATCAAAAAATCAGGCTTAAAAGGTTTTTCAGGGAAGTGGGCCGGATCGATAACTTCAAACTGGCTGCCCTTGAGTTGCTTTTCCAGGCTCAGGGCCGATTCAGCGTGCAGGCCCTGAGTCACCAATCTCTGATAATAGAGATTGAGCTGTTCATAATCCCTGGTCAAGGCCGACCATTCCGCTTCCCTGACAGGAGTCTTGGCGATCCACCGCTCATACTTTTTTATCTCTTTTGCAAGCGCCAGACGCTCCTTTGTCAAACGAGCAAGATTGAACTTAAGATCGTTTAACTGGTGCTGGAGCTCTTCAATTTGCGGATCAAAGGGGTGAGGCGCCTCTCCGCCCGGTTTTATATTCTGCTGCTTTTCGAGATCACGGAGCATCCTTTTCAGCCTTTTCACCTCGGGATGAGCAGAGGTATAACGAGCCTTCAGACTCTGGAGTCTCAGGCGTACCTGCTCGATATCATCCAACCCTTCGGGAGACAGGGACGCCCCGGCTGCACCTGATGCCACCCCGGCCAGAGAACGGTCAAGCAGCTCCTGCCGCAAAGATATCTGTTCCTGCACCAGCAGCCTGGTGCGCTCCAATTCATGGCTGCTTTCCTGGTTATTCTGATATTGCTGCTGCAACGCATTGAGACGGTTAACATTATTTGCCCTTTGCGCCGGCATTTCATTGTAATATTTTAGCTTGTAATCCCGCATTACCCGCTCTTTTTTATCCAGTCCTTTCTTGGCCATCTGCAGTTCATCTTTCACGTAGGACGATGTTTCAGAGGCCAGTGCCTGGCGAAAACGTAAATTCTCTTCAATAAAATTCGCGGCCAGGGTATTGGTGACCTGTAGAACCTTTTCCGGATCTATGCCTTCATAGGAAAGCTGAAAAATATTTCCCCCCCTGAGCAATTTGATTTTTATAAATTTCTTCCTCATGGTATCAACAACATCTTCGACGGGCAACCTCTCCCGCATCCCGGGGTAGAGATCAAAAGTCTTAATTATATTCTCCAGGTTCGTCCGGCTCAGGATCTGTTCGCTGAACGTATTAACCACATCCTCGACGCGGGTCCTGACATCGTCAGGCGACATAGCCGTGGGATTGACGCGCTGTCGCTGATACTTGATCAGCGAGGTACACTGATATACCTTCGGCATGGTCAAATATTGCGCTAACCCGACCACTACCCCCAACAACAGGCAAACAATAATTATTTTCCCCCGACGTAAAACAACATCGAGAAATCTCTTGATCAGTTGTCTCTGCTCACTATTCATACAATGGATAATAGTTGTTTGTGCTGATTCTTAAGATGAGATCCCGGCCGCTGTCCAGCAAGAACCCAATGTCATACGCTTTTGCCCCTGACCAGCTTTCTTGCTGAACACCCGCCGGGTAGAGTTATCATTGTCACTTTTATATTTTATAGTTAGAGCTGAAAAAAACGCAACAACATTCTATTATTCCATAATTTTATGTTTTTTTGGGCCGTGTGCTGATTCTCTGTAATTCCGTTTGCCTTTTTTGAACCTTTCATTTATTCTAACAATATATCTTATTATAATTATTATAGTTACCTGAAGTTTCCATATTTGTCCCAAAAAAACCAACATGTTGAATTGATAAAAATATCCAAGGGACGCCTTATTTCTCAAGTGCAAATCTGGTAACCCGGAAAAAAATAATTCAGCGTAATGGATTGTTATGCATAGCATTTGTTGAGGAAAAATGCAATTGACCACTCCTTTTAATTGTCCTCCGAACCGGGAGACTTCAAACAAATATCTTGTTTTAAAAACCATCATGATTCTACGTCGATATGTTCCATATTTAGCAGTCTTTTTCTGCTTATCCTTGTTGTTTCCAGCCTGCTCCAGTCCCAACATGAAAAAACAGGCTTATTTTGACAAAGGATTGGAGTATGTCCGGCACCAACAATTTAAAGCAGCAATATTAGAGTTTCGCAACGCAATCCAGATTGATCCCAAGTATGCCAAGGCCCGGTTCCAGCTAGGTCTTGCTTATCTCAAAACAGGTGCGCCGCAAAAAGCCTTTCGGGAGTTGCAGCGGGCGGCCTCTCTTGATCCCTCTAATTATGTCGCCCAGCTGAAAACCGCTCAATTTCTCCTCCTGGCAAAGAGGCTTGATGAAAGCCGAGCCTGCATTAAAAAAATTCTTGCCGACCAACCTCATCATGCCGGGGCACTGGCTGTCCTGGCGAAGATTGAGCTTAAGAGTGGCAACATTGATAAAGCCGAGGAGACCATTAACAAAGCCATAGCCAGCCAACCGAACCTGGACCATCTTTATGTGCTGCAGGCTGAGGTCTTTTTCGCAAAACATATGTATCACAAAGCAAAGCAGGCCCTGTTGAAGGCACTTGCGGTGAACCCGCACAACATGTCAAACCATCAAGCCCTGACAGACTTTTATTTCAGCCGCAAGCAAGAAGAAAAAGCAAAAAAACAGCTCCTTGAAACTGTCCGTGCTTTTCCTTCTTCCCCTCAACCTCTTTTGCGGCTGGCCTCCTATTACATGCGAAAAAAAGAAAACAAAAAGGCCGGGCAAGCTATTTCCCAAGCCATTTCCCTTGCGCCGGATAACGATCAAATTTATCTCTTTGCTGCTAATTTTTATAATAAAACAAATGCATTTAAAAAGGCGGAAAATGCTCTCCGCAAAGCTTTGAACAAAAGCAACAACCCACTGGCAACCAAGGCGTTGCTCGCTAATTTTTATTTTGAACATAAAAAATTTGCCGAGGCAAAAAAACTCGTCACAGAGATTCTCGAAAAAAACAAGGACCTCCCCTTGGCGAAGTTGGTTAAGGCCAAGCTTTACATAAAAGATGGTGCCGACGATGATGCCATTGCCATTTTGAATCAGCTACTCAGGGCGAATCCGGAATGGGGTGAAGTTTATTTTCAACTGAGTCTTGCCCAGTTAGCCAGGGGACGACTTGCGCTTTCGCAACAGGCCGCAGCCCAGGCGGTGAAATACTGCAACAACAACCCTGCGGCCCACACCCTGCTTGCCCGGCATCTTCTCCGCCAAAAACAATTTGACCGGGCGCAGCAAGAAGCAGCCAGCGCCCTTCGTCTTGATCCGCGTAATATTTCTGCCGCACTCATTCTCAGCCAGAGTCTCATCCATACACAACAAACAGACAGCGCTCTCAAAGTATTGGAGAAGACTAACAAACTCTTTCCCGAAAACATTGAGGTACTCTATAATTTGGCCGTGATCAAGATGGCCCTCAAGCAAACTGCCGATGCAACTCGCCTCTTAGAACAAATTCTCTCCCGCAAACCTGATTATACTCCTGCTCTAGCCCTTATTTCAGTTTTTTATCTTCGACACAACGAGTCGGAAAAATTCATAAAACGGGTTCGCGAACAGGTTGAAAAGGCACCCAACGCCCCCGGCAACCTGCTGCTGCTGGGCAATCTTCTTTACCAACAGGGATCACTTGACGAGGCCGGCAAAATTTTTCAACAACTCCAGTTACAGGCTCCGGGAAATCCCCATTCTTATATAATGCTGGCCGATATTCAAAAAAAAATGGGAAACATCAAAGAGGCAATTACAGAGTATCGAAAGCTGCTGAAAAAACAGCCGGACTCACTCCAGGCACTCATGGGGCTGGCCACGCTTTTGGAAGAGTCCGGCCAATTGAACGAGGCCAAGGAGACCTACCGTAAAATTCTCGCACGTCATGCACAGTTCGCCCCGGCAGCCAATAATCTCTCCTGGCTCATCGCCCAGGAGAAAACACCTGATCTGGGCGAGGCTTTACGACTGGCGTTGATTGCCAAGCAGGGCCATCCGGACAATGCCAGGATAAGTGACACGTTGGGTTATATCCATTACTTGCGAGGATCATTTGCCCTGGCAACGAGTCAATTTCAGGATGCGATTTCCGCTCTGCCTCACACACCCACTATCCGCTATCACCTTGCCCTTTCCCTGAAAGCCCAGGGAGCAGACAAGGAGGCCTTACTGGAAATGGAACAATGCCTTAAAGAAACAACCGGTTTCCCGGAACGCCGTGAAGCGGAGAAGCTCCTGAAATCCTGGAAAACCAAGCTCTTGATTCGATCCCGTTAACACTGCAGTCAAGATTAACTCTCCCTACAGGGGGTTGCCTGGAAACGAGTTTTTTGTTCGAGATCAAGGCAGGCAAAAAAAATAACCACAGGCCGCATACTCCCGTGATTATTTTTTGAACATAACGTCGAGATCGGACAAAATCCGGATAGCGCTCTCTAACCGATCCTGCCTGATGCCAGGTTTCGTTCAGTCAGCGCCATCATCGCGGATAAGAATCTCATCAAATAAGCCAGAAAGCCCCCGGCTACAGGTACTGGCCGGGGGCTTTCTGGTGCGGCATCCATATGTGTAAAAAAACTACTTCTTCATCATTCGCATTCGCCGGCGCCCCATACAGGCAAGCCCAATCAGACCTGTACCAAACAACAGGATAGTAGCTGGCTCGGGGATAGGAGCGGTACCGCCATCATTATCGGGAGATCCTCTATAGACAGGTGATGCATATTCCATCCCAGACTGACGGCCGGAAGCAAAACTTGATGCGCCCTCGAACATAGAGCTTGGAGATTTATTGGACTTAAGCAAAGGGATAAAATTAAATCCTTGGCCAGCCCGACCGAGATCCCCCGCTCTTCCCGAATAAACCTGTTTAACATCCTGTTGCCGCAGAGGAAGAGAATACGCATAAGTAGCGGCACCTAACAATAATGCAATACCAAAAACGATAATTTTTTTCATATCCCCCTCCTTGACCACTCAACAAACATGTCGTTTTTTATGAGCAAAACAATAAATTCTGCGGCCCCATACAAAACTCAGCCTCCGGACACATGACTCCCGCCTCTACCAAATGACATGACGATCTTGCCGCTGTCCTCCTTTCATCAAGAGTCCCGTCATTTAATTTATCGTGCCCCTACCGACTCATGAAATTATTGTTTTTTATGCAAGAAGAGTGCCCGACAAAAAAACCAACCTACCGCCTCTTTTTCAGGCTAAAAGAGGCGTATTTGCAGGTATCGCAGGAAAACTGCAACAGTCACACCTGTCGCATTTTACGCACAAATCGAACCGACGACCACATTATCATGACGACCGGGACAACTAAATCATGTAAAATCATGATGTTATACCCTAATCAGGTGTCAATCCCATCCAGAATACCATACCAAGACGCCTCTCTCGCAAGATATTGATAATAAATATTAAAAATAGAACCTTTTTCACCAGTTGCTGGTTAAAAAAAAATGCACACAACATATTAAAACCATTACATTTACACAACAAGAATCTGCAAGATAAGGCCAATTTCCATATCTTGCAGAAAAGGAAAAATCATAACAAAATCCAATAATCCAAAAAACTTTTTTTGCCTGGTCGCGCCGGTCAAAAAAAGAAAAAGTCCGCGAATCAGGAAAACCGACAACAAACGCTCAATCGGTCGATATTGCGCCTAAAATGATCAAAAATGTTTCCAAGGCTAAGATTTTTTTCCGGAAATCGGAAAAAATGGATTTTAGATCTATACATTTAAAAAAAAATACAATATTCAGCGGTTGCATACTTTACGGCGCCCATCGAGCCGGATAGTAGCACAATAATTTCACAAAACCGGCAAACCAACAAAGTCATCTTGGCGCGACGCATTGAGTTGCCATAAAATGCAAAACGGCCTCAACTTGAATCCGTGACGGCTTGGCTTGCGGTGGCATTTCAGGCAATATGTGGAATTCGCTGCATTATTATCGAATAAACGCATTTTCTGATCTTCACCGCGCCGCCCTGCGGGGCGCCCGATAACGGCGCATCTGCTGCGTTGACAACGCCCAGGATAATCAACATCGTTGCCGCCTTGCATCTGCACCGTTCTCGAACGCTCACGGGTCCAGGCTCAATAAAAAAAGCAGAGGACCCCGTCGACTGACAGTCTAAACGGCAGCGCCGGCAAACCGTACGCTGATTGGTTGGCAGCGAAACCGCAAGGGGGAGGGATGTGTATTACTTTATTATTTCAATTTCCACGCGGCGGTTTGCTTTACGCCCGGCATTGGTTTCATTGGACGCGATTGGGTTTTCCGTGCCGAATCCTTTCGTTATGATCCGTGTTTCAGCCATCCCCCTGCCCACCAGATAGCTTTTAATGCTGTTTGCCCTGAATTCAGCCAATTTTTTATTGTAGCGCTCATTGCCGAGAGAATCTGTAAACCCCCTGATAATAATTCTCAAGGACGGACGCTGCAAAAGGATGTCAACCAGCATATTCAATTTTTTCATGGACTGGTTCGAGGGAAAATTCGAATCAAAAGCAAAAGGGATAACCAGCTTCTCCATAGGTAAGACAGGGAGCGACTGACCGGCATTGGTCGCAAGCTGTTGCTTCCCGTCAACTTCACTTGCCGCCCCCACGGGTTGTTCGGGTTGCTCCATCTTGCCGGACACGGAACTTTTAATTTCTTCTTTTTTATAATCGAACGTAACCTTTGCGCCACCATGGTCAGTCCCGGGCGACGGTCCGGTCGAATCATCAACAGAGGGAACAGGCAGTTTTTTCGGAGTCAGAACGGCCGCCGCATGAATGTGCCCGGCAGGCGCCTGCTCGGTCTCGTTAACCGTCATCTCTCCAGGGAATTTGCCAGGATTACCGGGCAACGGATGACCACCTTCCACTTGTTCCCCAGCGCCCCCCCCCCCGCCGTTCGAGGATACAGAGCTCGCCGGCGGCGATCCGGTTTTCCGGGGCAAGGAGGTGCCTTTCATTTCTACCCGGCTGACAACATCCTGCCAGATGCCCTGCACATATCCCACGGCAGGATATTCACGGAGGACCCGGGCTCCTTGCGGCGACAAACTGAAATAACCGACGGTCAGCAAAACAATAACAAAGGCCGCCCAACCCCCCAGACCTGCCAACCGCCTTGTATCCTTGCCCTGTGGGGCAGGAGAGAGCCCCGTTGCCAGTGCGATTTGCGGCCCCGGCTCATTGCCTGTTTCTTGCTCCCCCGCCGGGACCCGGAGTGGCTGCCGGTCACGCTGCGGCGGCGGGATCTTCAGTTCTTCCCTGCATTCCTTGATAATCCCGGCAGTAATGATCGTCGACTCTTCTACAAATCCGGTAAGCAGCGAACGGTCGCAGATTATATTGATCAAGCGGGGATAGCCCTGCGAGAAAGAAACCCCCTCATGTACAGCCTGGGAGGGAAAGATGCTTTTCGCGGAACCGGCAACCGCCAGCCGGTGTTTGATGTAAGCGCCAGTCTCTTTTTCCGTTAGAGGTGGAATCGTGTAATTTACGGTTATTCTCTGGCGTATCGGCCTGTTTTCCGGACGTAGCAATATTTCATTAAACTCGATCTGCCCGACAAAAAATATATTCAAGAGCTTGCTGTCTTCCCGCTCAATATTGGAGAGAAGCCGCACCTCCTCCAAAAGCTCCTGGCTGATTCTCTGGGCCTCGTCAATAATCAATAAAACCTGCCTGTTTGCATGATAAGTTTCATGAAGAAACTGTTCAAAGCGTATAAGGAAGGCCCCCTTGCTGCTGAATGTCGCCCCCAGGTGAAAACAATGAGCGATATAATTATAAAAATCCAGCAGATCCAGAGATGGATCCCGAACCGTGGCAACAAGCATGTCGTTCTTGAAAGTGTTCAAAAGGGCATTGACCAGGGTGGTCTTGCCGGTGCCGATATCCCCGGTCAGCAACAAAAAACCTTTATTGTCCAGGACACCGTATTTTAGGGTTGCCAGGGCCTCTTCATGTTTTTCGCCCAGCCAGAGAAATCCGGGATCCGTACTGATCAAAAAAGGCTTTTGCTGCAGGTGATAAAAGGAGAGATACATGTCCGCCTGGTTTATTGTATGTGAGGGTCATACTCCCAATGTCTCGGCCGCCCGTGCAAAGTCATCACCTTTGATGTAGATGAGATAGCCGAAACTCCCCTTGCCGTCAGTCACCCCGGTC
>VAPF01071224.1_pt1 | contig 10773 bp, 16 predicted proteins | sample 3393931 | NCBI WGS metagenome assembly VAPF01 (sample SAMN08290437, study PRJNA428436) | hydrothermal vent metagenome | isolation source: Deep-sea hydrothermal vent chimney | place: Atlantic Ocean: South-mid Altantic Ridge | depth 2773 m m | reverse complement strand
GGTCTCTTACAATTCGTTAAAAAACTACTTATTAGAGACAAAAATGATATTCCAATAGAAACAATTCAAGAATCATTTATGCTAATACCAATGTACATATTTTGGAACAAGAAAAATCGTAAAAAATTAATTCTGAATTTCTACAGTGATCTTAGTAATCTTAAAGTTATATTAAGTACTCCTATATGTGTCGGAGTTAGAACTAAATTAAGAATGTATTCTAGTTGTGCTGGGATTATGGTGGGTGATAATTTTAAAGCTATTGGTACGTCATTTAAAGATATGTACACTCTTACTATAACAAGAAGTGGTATAGGTTCTAACATGGGTTGGATTAGAGGATTAGGTGCTAGCATTGACGGTGGTAGAGAGTCTCACACTGGAATTGTTCCTATTCTTAAAGTTCAGGAGAAGGTGTCATTAAGTGCAGTTCAACCGGGTTCTAGTAGAGGTGGAGCAATTACACAGTACTATCCATTCTTCCACATGGAAATTTTAACTATTCTTGAGCTAAAAAATAACAAAGGTACAGATGATAACAGAGTAAGACAGTCAGATCACGCTATTATTTTCAATGATTTCTTTATGAAGCGTTACACTAACAATGAAGATATTACATTATTCTTTATGAATGATACCTTAGATCTTTATGAACATATTGGAATGGATGATTTTGAAGGAAAATACGTAGAACTTGAAAACAAGAGAGGTATAAAGAAAATAAAGGTACCAGCAAAAGACATCTATGATAAGTTCTGGATTGAGAGATTTGGTACAGGTAGATACTACAAAATAAACGCAAATGAATTTCAGAAACACAGTGCATTTAAGGTACCTGTTTATAATTCTAATCTTTGTACAGAAATATCTTTACCATCATTTGAATACAATGATAATATTGTTCAGATAAAGAAAGGTTACAAACCAGCTATGGATAACCTGCTATTTGATCTTGAAGAATCTGGAGAATGGTTTAATCTTTACGAGCATTTCAAGTACGGAAAAGCACTCGATAAAGAATCTGATAATTTTAAACTTTACAAGTCATTACTCGCTAAACCAAAAGAAATTAAAGAAAATAAATCAGAGGACTATAATTTTAACTTCTATGAAATATTTGCTTGTATTTTAGCAGGAGTTAATCTTAGTAAAGTCAATAAGCCTGAAGATATTGTTCAAACAGGAAGAGATATTGTGAGATTTTTAGATGCTCTAATAGACTACCAGGAATATTCTCTTGACGCAATGGGTAAAGCTGCAAAGAATAGAAGAGCACTTGGTATTTCTGTTTCTGGATTGTTTCACTTTTTAGCAATGAAAGGTACAGATTACTGTACTATTGAAGCTAGAAATGAAGTTCACAAAATGATGGAATCGTTATATTACGGCTGTATTACAGAAAGTATTGAACTCGCGAAAGAAGAAGGACCGTGTCATTTTTACAATGATACCAAATACTCTGATGGTCTTTTGACTATAGATACATATAATAAAAATGTAGACGAGCTAGTAAGTGTAGACTATCAGTACGACTGGGATAAGGTGAGAGATGACCTCAAAAAGTACGGTTTACGTAACTCTACACTTCTAACTTTAGTCCCCGCTAGTAATTCAGCAAGAACTGTACACACAACTGCTGGCATCGACTTACCACAGAAGCTAATAATGAGTATTGAAGATAAACGTATTCAGAGTAAGATGGTTTTACCTGAATTAAGTAAGTACAAAGAATTCTATGAGAGACATAATGCTTGGGATGCTGATATGAGTAGCTATTACAAACTAATTGCTGTAATGCAAAAATTCATCGATCAATCTATATCAGTTAACTCGTACTATGATTATACTAAGTACAATGGTGAAATCATACCAATGTCAAAAATACTTGAAGATGACGCAACTGCTCTAAAATATGGAATTAAGAGTCATTACTACAATAAAACTAGATCAGATGATGAATATGTTAAATCAAACAAGGAACAAGAATCTACATGTTCAGGTGGCGGATGTGAGTTATAAAATTAAGAAGATTTACAATAGACTTAGAGCTAAGATGCTTAAGAGTCTATTGATGTAGATTCAGAGAAAATATAAATATTAAAAAGGATTTAAGATGACTTTTACTGAAATTTTAAATGAAAGGATAAATGACTCTGGTCTTAAACACGCGTCTCAGCTAAAATTCGATAAAAACGGTATAGGTGAAACATTCTTTATAAATGGTAAAACTGTTACTGTTATAGTCGATAAAGAATTACCGACTAACTTTATTTTGAGTAAAATTAGTACAACACTTGAAAAGGCAGAAAAAGACATCTTAGATAGGCTAGACTAGAGTATTAAAATATTAAAAAATATAAGGAAATTAAAAATGGCAGATTGGATAGATAAAGTAAATACAAAGTATACAGTACCTGAAGGATTGTTTAAATTATCACCTGAGCAAATAGCATCAGGAATTTGTAAAGACGCAAAGGATCTTGCGCAAGCAGTAGAAAGAGTTAATTTTTACTATAACCGAAAGGGAGACGAAGATGGTAAATTTAAACCAGTCATAAAAGAACTTGAAAAGATTTGCAAATCTTAATCTCTTTTTAAGACCTATTATGATATAATAAAATAAAAAGGGATTACGTGAAACCTGTAGACTTCAGTAGACTTACAGCTCTTGATATTCAGATAAATCAAGATCTCAAAAAGTACCTAGGATTTGTAAGACACAAGTACAATGCACTTATTACTGGCAAAGATAGATATGATATGCTTGATATACTTGATAAGGATGCTAAGAAAAATATCTCTGAAGTCTATAAAATCAGATTAAATGATGATTTGATAACTAAAAAATCAGGAGACACCCTCTTACCACTAGCATTTAGTACTATACATGTTCATGGTGGAATTGCTACTATAAAAGCCAAATCTAAGATTACGTACAGCTTTAAAGCACCTAAGGAGCTAAAGAACGGTAGAATTTACACATGCTCATATATATTTACTAACAAAACTAAATCAAAACTTCTTATAGATCTTAATAAATCTCGAAGTTTTAAACATGCTAAACCAATTTCAAGAAATCAAAAAACACTAAGAGTAGCAAAAAAGACTATAAACGCTATAAGAAAAGCAGTTCCAGAATACAAAAGAGCTAAAGATAAAACTACAGTTAAACTAAAGTTTATTTTAAGTATAGGAAAAATCATGCAAGATTTAAGTGATTTTTCCTGTGCTTCAAAGACACAAGTGCCTGAAAAGTACATAGAAGTTAAAAAATTAATTGATAACAAATGCGAGAACCAAGCAGCTGTTATCAATGCAATTGTTGACCTCAGAAATACTATAGATGAAGAATTTAAGTACATACCTAAACTCAAATATCAGAAAACATTTGATATTTTAATTTCTGTAAACTAAATTCAAAAATCTTTAAAATTACAAGACTATAATTATGCTCAAAGAATTGATAAATGATTAATTTTAATTTTCTTTTAAACAAATTTATGATATAATAAAATAAAAAGGATAGCAATGAGTATCTACGACATAATCCAAGAAATAAATCTCGAAAATGGTTCTAACTATAAGATGAATGTTCTTAAAAAATATAAAGAAAATGAAGAGCTAAAAAGAGTTCTAAAATTAACTTATGACAAAGTAAAATACACATTTGGTATAAGCACTAAAAATATCAACGTAAATACACATGATGCCTCATTAGACATTAAAGAACTTAAAGATGCTTTAGATATTCTTGAAAATGATTTTGCTACAAGAAAAGTTACAGGAAATAAAGCCATTAAGTTACTACAATCGGTATTTGATAAACTATCCTCCGAAAACTCATCGGTTCTTGAAAAAATAGTACAACGTGACTTAAAAATTAATCTAGGAAGAACTAACATAAATAAAATCTTTAAAAATCTTATAATCTTACCTATCTATATGAGATGCGGTACATATAATGAAAAGACAGCTAAGAAAATTAATTTTCCTGCAGTAGTTGAGTTAAAAGCAGACGGTACATATAGAGAATTATCTATTACTGAGGGTAAAATTCAATTTATTTCAAGATCAGGAGAAGAATATAGCTATCCTGAACTTGAGAAAGCATTTCAGGGATCACCTGATGGATATTATCACGGTGAGATTACTGTTAGATCTTCTGAAAAAATTCTAAAAAGAATTATTCCTCATATAGAGAAAGAAGATTTAAAAAATGACACAACAATAGCTAAGGAAATTTTAGAGTCAAGTAAATCAGAAGAATTTATATTACCGAGAAGTACTGGTAATGGTTTGCTAAATTCAGATGATGTACCGCATGATGATTTAGTTTTTGAACTCTGGGATTATGTTACACCTGAAGATTACTATCTTGCGAGTCTTAAAGATAAGAGGAACTTACCTAAAATCCCTTACTCAGAAAGATTTAAGAACCTTAAGCAAATAATTAACTCGGTAGGTTCTAAAAATATAAGAGTAATTGAAAATAAAATAGTAAATAGTTTAAAAGAAGCTCTAGAATTCACATCACAAAAAATGAAAGGTGGTAAGGAAGGGGCAGTTCTTAAAGATAATAACATGATTTTCAAAAACGGAACATCAAGCCAACAACTTAAACTAAAGATAAAAATGGAAGTAGAAGTTAGATGTAAAGGATTTACAGAAGGTACTAGAGGAACAAAACGAGAAAAAACATTTGGTGCTATGATATTTGAAACTGATGATGGTAAAATTAAAGGACAGTGTTCAGGTTTCAGTGATAAATTACTTCTTGAATTTAACTCTAAAAGAGATAGTCTTGTAGGAAGAATATTTACGGTATCATGTAATGATATAACACAGGGTAAAGGGAATGATTATCATGCGTTAAGTCACGTAAACTTTGAGGAGTTTAGAAATGATAAAGATACTACAGATACTCTTGAGAGAGTACTTGATATTAAAAAAATGGCAATGGAATTAAGCTAATGGATTTAAAAACATCTAACACGTCCTGTATGGCTAGTACAAGTAATTTAAATATAAATCATACACCTAAAGACTCGGATTGCACCTTAACAGAGCTTCCAACTACAGACTATGTTGTTGAAATTCTTCCTAACGTAAAAATTAAAATAGGTGATTACGAAACAACGGGAGAACAGATCATGAGGAAATTAAAATTTATTGATAGACTTATACAAGAAAAATATCCAGAGGAAATGATATGATAACACCAAAATTCAAAGAGTTCATAAGGTATGCTTTAAACCTTAACGTAAAGGATATAAGGACATTTAAGGGTAATCAAGACGACTATATGCTATATATGTCATTTTTTGATAGTAAAACTAAAGATTCTTTGAGAAGTATAGCGTTTAACTTAAGTCTAAAAATTGAAAAGGCTGAAATAATATCCGGTACATACAGCATGTACTTGATTGACGATAGCGTATCAGAAGATATTTTTAAGAAAGAGAATACTGAGTATACTAGAATCAGATTACCTGTGCTTGACTAGCATTATGAGAGTTTACAAAATTTTAGATGAGCCAGGCGATGCTCCTGTAACTAAGATATATATCAATAGTATAAAGATAAAAGAATTTCTACAGAGTCTTAAAATTGTAGCTAAAGAAAAGCCTATGTTACAATATCCTGAAGCATTTATTTAGAAAATCTATGAAAGAAATAAAACAATTAAATCCACTAAAATCACTTTATAAATTTGATGATATCACTAAATTCAGACTCATAAATGCATTTATTGTTAGCGTCTGCTTAGGTGTTTTATCTCCTGTTCTCATTGTTATGAAGGGACTTTATATGCTCCCGTGGGTGATATCTTTGTTCAGCATACTCTACACTGTATCGGTTAAGACTAACAAATACTTAGTGCCATTAGGAAATGAAAAACTCTATCGTATCGGTGTAATTTTACACGTGTTACTAATTCTAAATACGACTCTTTATTTTTGGTTCCCGTCATTTATGATATATTCAGATAGCATCGTTATGTTTTTTATATATTCTAATTTTAGTGCGTACAGCATTTCTTTAACTAACTACATAACTGAAAAATATCCTGATACCGTTCCGGAATTTCAAATTGCTAAAAATTCAATAAATGCAGATGGTACTATAATAGGACTCATAATAGCAAGTTTAGTAACTGCAGTAAGTTTAAAGTTAGCGGTAATTGTATTTTTAATATTAAATAATTTCTTTAGTATATACATGATATGGAATTGGAATTTCTTCAGAGCTTCAGAACCTCATAAATATTTTTATAAATAATTTAAAATATTCGGAGCTTATTTTGAAGATAAATGAAGAAATTAGATACAATCAGGATGCACTAAACGATTGGAAGGAATGTCTTACTAAATTAAAAAAGAATACACTATTCAAGGAGGTTGTTTTAGGTAAGATTAATGAGCATGAAAAAAATCTTAAAAAACTCATGAAAAAATATCCTGAAAAATTTATTCAAATATAATAAATAAAAGCAAAATAAGAAATATAATAAATAAAGGATAAAAATGATAGAGCATAATGATGTACCTAGTACAAATTTTACACCTGTTAAAGATTTAATAATGGTAAGACCTCGTGAATTACCTGCAGGAGAAGTTAAGGAGGGGCAATTTATTATTGAAATGGAACAAAATGCGTCAATAGTTGATAGACCTACTTTAGGTATTGTAATTTCACAAGGACCTGAAATTTCTTATGATTATACAGGTAAAACACTTATATGGGTAGAGCAGGATGGAATTGATGTTAAGCTTAAGGATGGTATATTTCTTATGTTACAAGAGAAATCGATATTAGGAATTGTTGACTCGTGAATATTGAAGAAAAAATAAAAAAAATATCTGAGAAATTTGATACTGCTGAAGAATTAATTTCTACTGATGTTAAAGTTCTTGAAGAAAAGACTTTAGATATTAAAGAACATAAAGATCAATACGATCCTGTTGATGTTATGAGTGCTGAAATAATGGCAGATGACTTCAAATTTAGTAGAGAATCACTCAAAGAAACTATTACTTATGGTAGGATGATGCTAGAGAAAATAACTACTAATTTCGTTAATGATGAAGAAGATACGACTAAATTTACTGAAATTTCAAATTCAATTATATCTGCTGTTAAAATTTATAGTGCAATTTATAAAGACTTTAGCAATGTTCTCTTGAATATTAAAAATATTAAACATAAAGGTCCTGGTACTGTAACGAATAATTTAAATATAGATGTTAGCAATGTAGAGCATATTAGCACAACTGACTTGATAGCTCGATTAAAGGAATCTAGCTAATTTTATAAATAACGTAAATCGCAGGTGCATTATGACTAATATAAAAAAAGATATTAAAGCTATTATAAAGAAGCTAGATGAAAATTTATCAAGCACTCAAAGCCAGACAAATAACAAGCTCCTTATTCAAATAAGCTCTGATTTTAAAGATATTGTTGAAGTTATTCAGTATTTTGAACAAAGCATAGATTCTTTAAGAACACAAAATGAGGGTATTAAGGATACTTTCAGAGAAGCTATAAATGATATTCTTGAAATAAATGAAAAAATAATAGATGGTGCTATTTCGTTATCTGAAGTACAGAATAAATTAAAATCAGTATCTGAATCATTTGATCTAAATGGACCTTCATTAACTAAAAAGATAGGTACAGCTATTTCAAATATATTAACACCTAAATTTCTATTTCTCTTAACTGTATTGTTTATTATGTTTTCATTTTATTTTTATAATTCTGATAAAACTGTAGATGCTGCTAAAAAAGCAGTAAAAAATTCTAAGATACCTGTAACAATACTTAAGTAATGAATATCATGACATTCTATCTTATATCATTAAGAGACATTAAGAGTTATAAATAATTAAAAAAGGGTAATTCATTGAATTTTAATCTACATGCTAAAGCTGACTATAAGTTACAAGGTAGACATACTAATGAGCTTATAAATTTATATGGTATACCTACTAAATTATTATTAACAGAGAAAATAGAATATGATAGTTCAGTATTTGGAGATTTTCAGAGTATTAAAACAAATACAAATGACGTATTTGATGTTATGATGATGCCTGAAACATCAGAGACATTTGATGATATTAGTACTAATTTTTCAGAATTTGGAATGTTAAATGTTGAGACTATAAGACTATTCATTTCACGACCATCTATTGAAAAAATATTTGATACTGAGGATCCAAATAATGAAGTTGATCCTCTAAGTCCTGTTAAGAAGCTTATTCAGAATCTTGTTATTTTACCTAATAACAGAGTACTAGAAATAACTGATGTCGAATTTATGGTACCCGGAATAAATAATCTCTTTACAGAACTCGATATAAAGAATGTTTATAAACTTACCCTTAAAACATATGATAGAAAATTATCTGATGATATATCTTCTTTAGAGTCTGAAAATAATGAAACTACTGGTAGTTACAAAGAACTTGACTCATATTTTAATGAGCTTACAACAACTCAAGAAGTTCAAGATAATGAAGCAAAAATAGAAATAAATACTGAAACTCAAAAACCTGTTGTTAAAGAAGACGATGATGTATTTGGGAGATTTTAATCTTGATTTTTTTAGTATTTTCGGGATTATATCTGCTATTTTTATACTACAGTATATAATTTTTTTATTTTTAGTCATAAAGTATTTCAGAGTAACTGATAAAAAAACTAAAAAGGAGTTACCTTGAATTTCACAATAGATGATCTTAAGAAAAATTTAGGACCAGGTTTAGGTCTTAGAAAGTCAAAATATCTTCTCGAAATACCAGTACCATCACAAAATGGTAAAAAAATAAATCTTCTTTGTCAGAGCACATCTCTACCCGAAAGAAACATAAGCACCGTAACTACTTGGCACAGAGGAAGAAAGTACATGATGAGAGGAGAAACTACATTTACTAGTACTTATAATATTTCAGTACTAGATGATAGTGAAATGTCTCTTAGAGAATTATTTGACGGATGGTTGACTTTAGTTGATAATACAAACCCTGATGCATCTTTATTAACAAATAGCTTTAATAATTTTCAAACATCATATGAAGATGACAGTTCAGCTAATTGGCAGCTAAAACCAGTTAATTCAATAGCAGGTGAAACAATATATCAAGCAGATATTAATGTATGGCAACTATCACAACGAAGTGAAAAAATATATGGTTATAAACTTCAGAATGCATTTCCTTCGAGTATAGGAACGGTTGAATTAGATGATTCAGATAATTCAACTCTTTCACAATTCAGTTTAGTATTTACTTACTCAGAGCTTATACCAATCAAAGGAACAGGTTCTAAAGTAGGTAATATTGTTAACTCACCTAATATTTTTTAATAATGGCGTACAATAATAAGAAAACTTGGTACAGACTTAAAAATCCTGATAAATTTCAAAAACCTCATGATGAGTACATGAAAAGTTTCAATGAGAGTACAGGTGAGGTACTTTCAAAGAGTTCGCTTGAACTTAAAACTATTCAATACTGCGATTTAAACCCGAATGTTTTAAAATTTAGCCTAGAACCATTTGCAATAAAATATATAAAACCTACAGATAATAAGGTACATAGATATTATCCTGATGTTCTAATTGCATTCAAAAATAAAACATTCTTAGTTGAAATAAAATCTAGTGCAGAAACAAAACCTCCAAAACCACCAAAAAAGATAACTTCAAAGTCTAGTAAGAACTACAGTAAAGCTGTCATGACATATAAAATTAATTCAGCAAAATGGAAAGCTGCAAGTAAATTTTGTAAAGAAAAAGGTATAGAATTTATTTTTATAACAGAAAAAGAATTAGGACTCTAAAAATCATCCATAAAATCACCTAAGTCAGGACCAACACTTAAACCATTATCTTGAACCTCGGTAAATGTTTGATATGTTTCAGAATAAGGTTCTGTATATGTTGTTTGTGGATTATATCCTTCTGACGGGTTTGGCTGACTTGTTTGAGACTGTGTTATTTTACCTACTTGTGTAGGATCACTTAAGTGTCTAATATCAAAATATGAAAATATAAAAGTTACAGAAAAGTCTAATAAGCTACCGACAGTCTCAGAATTATACTGGATTTGCGTAATTTCTTTAGGGAAGCAATCTCTTAATATATATTGGACTCTATCTTGTGTACCTGTAAAGTCAAGTTGAGTAAGTATTATATCTCGTCTAGCTGCGGTAATATTATTATTCTGTAATCTTTTAAGACTTTTGGTTTTTGAGTCTATATCTTCCTGAGCTGAGTAAGAGTCTTTATTTAGAGATTGCAACCAGTCATGAAAAAGTATTTTAGTTCGATGATCTTCTTCTAAGTAAAATGATAATTCTAAAGAATTTGAAAAGCTTTCTTGTCCTATTACAGGAATATTCCTTCCCTTATATTTTACCATTATCTCTGAATTAGTTTTATTCGGAACTACTGCAGATTTACAAATAACATCAAGACTGTAATCATTAGGTTTTAGACTTTCTGGTATCATAACTTGACATTTAAACTTTGTTGTTCTAGCTCCATCTTCTAAAACACTATTCATAAGATTCTGAATAATATCACTCATTTAGACCTTCTTTTGAAGTATTTATATCTTAATAAATGCAAATTCTAATTACATCTATGTATTTATTCAGTATTATATAAAAGCAAACACTTACACGATTAAAATACATAGATGTTATTAAAATACAATAGTATAAATACTTAAAAGAGGAATATAAATGAGTGTAAGCTTAAATGAT
>VAPF01035963.1_pt1 | contig 10776 bp, 7 predicted proteins | sample 3393931 | NCBI WGS metagenome assembly VAPF01 (sample SAMN08290437, study PRJNA428436) | hydrothermal vent metagenome | isolation source: Deep-sea hydrothermal vent chimney | place: Atlantic Ocean: South-mid Altantic Ridge | depth 2773 m m | reverse complement strand
TTGTTGCGAACAAATAATTTTAACGCGTCCAGGAGACTTATTGACCTTTTTTTGGCCTCGTTTTCGATCTTTGTAAGCGTTGCTGCGCCTATTCCGCGGGGAGGCACATTTATGATGCGCCTAAGACTGATATTATCACCAGGATTAATAATCAGACGGACATAAGCGATGATATCTTTAATCTCCTTCCTGTGGTAAAACCCGCTTCCGCCTATTGTATTATAAGGAAGTCCAGCTTCACGAAGCGAATCTTCTATGGCCCTAGCCTGAAGGTTCACCCTGTACAAAATTCCTATATCCTTGTATGGATGGGCATTTTTCAAAAAAAGCTCTTTAATTATTTTGACAATATGCTTGGCTTCATCTTCTTCGGTGTTCAACCAGCAAAAATGCACCTTCTCGCCGCTGCACCTGTCTGTCCAGAGTTTCTTTCCATTCCCGTTGTGATTAGATGAAATCACCGCATTGGAAACTTTAAGGATATTCTGTGTCGAGCGATAATTTCTATCGAGATTGACAACTTTCGCGCCTGGGAAATCTTTCTCGAATTTCAGGATGTTCTGCACGTTGGCACCCCTGAACCTGTAAATACTCTGGTCATCGTCTCCGACCGCGCAGATATTGTGATGATCTTCCGACAACAGTTTGATAAACTGGTATTGCGCGGAGTTAAGGTCCTGAAATTCGTCTATCAACAGATAGGGGAACATATTTCTGTATTTTTCCAGGATTTTCACATTCTCCTGCAGTAGCTTAACCGCCATCATAATTAAATCATCAAAGTCAAGCGCATTGCTTCTCTTTAGCTCATCCTGGTACCTGATATAAACCCTGGCCAGCTTTTCATCAAATCCGAACCCATCGCCGGACGAAAGAAACTCTTCAGGTCCGACAAAAGACGCCTTTAGAAAATTGATTCTCGATGAGACCCCCTTATAAAGGGCTTCATAGATATTAAATTCTTTAAGTATCTGCCGAATGAGGCCGCATCTGTCGGATTCATCGTATATAGAGAAATCCTGGCTGAAACCCAGAGTTTCTATTTCTCCGCGAAGAATCCTGCCACACTGTGAATGCAATGTGCCTATCCATGAAGATTTCAGATCCTTGCTAAGCAGCTTGCTGATTCTCCCTCTCATTTCATTGGCGGCTTTATTGGTAAATGTCACCGTAAGAATAGAATCGGGAGATATCTTCTGTTTTTTAACCAGATAAGCAAATTTGTGAGTAATTACCTTTGTCTTTCCGCTCCCCGCGCCTGCCAGCACTAACAACGGACCATTAATATGTTTTATGGCTTTCTGCTGTTGAGGATTTAAATCTTGCATGACAATTCCTTTAACATCTATTTGTTCGGGATTCTTATACAATAACAAAAAAGCACCTTTTTAATCCAGCCATGGATTTCAAAAAACTGCTTACTTACTCGACGGTTACGCTTTTCGCAAGATTTCTCGGCTGATCCACATCGCATCCCCTGAGAACGCCTATATGATAGGCGAGCAGTTGCAACGGCACCGCCAACAGCATTGCTGACAGATAGGGGTTTGATTCCGGGACAATTATACAGTCTTTTGAAAGTTCACGGACTTCCCCGCAACCTTCATTCGATATAGAAATAACGTTCCCGCCCCTGGTATTAACTTCCTGTATGCCGGTGACCATTTTGCCGAAGAGCTTATCTTTTGGGATGAGAATGACTACAGGAAGCTCTTCATCAATCAGTGCAATCGGGCCGTGCTTCATTTCACCGGCGGGATAGCCCTCGGCATGTATGTAAGATATTTCCTTTAACTTGAGGGCACCCTCAAGCGCGATCGGGAAATTAATGTTCCTGCCGAGATAAATAAATCCCCTGGCTTTAAAGTACTTTCTGGCGATCTCCTTTATTTCGTGGTCCACAGCAAGGGTCTTTTCTATTTTACCTGGCAATAAAAGAAGCTCATTCAGTAATTCTTTTGACTCTTCTTCACTGATTGCACCCCTTATCCTGCCAAGCGCCACGGCTAAAAGATAGAGGGCAGTGACCTGTGTCAGAAACGCCTTGGTCGACGCAACACCAATTTCAGGCCCTGAATGCGTATAAAAAATAGCATCCGCTTCTCTTGCCGACGTGCTTCCGACAACATTGCATATGGTAAGCACTTTGGCACCCAGCCTCCCCGCTTCCCTCTGCGCGGCAAGCGTATCTGCGGTCTCTCCCGACTGCGTGATCACTATCATCAGGTCACCTGGATCTATTATAGGTTTCCTGTATCTGAATTCCGACGCGATATCGACTTCAACGGGAACCGTTGCAATATCCTCAATCATATATTTGCCTGTAAGTCCGGCATGCCATGATGTACCGCAGGCAACGATAAATATCTTTTTGGCGTTTTTCAGTATTTCCTCTGAAAGCCCGAATTCATCCGTGTTCACTTCTCCGCTCTCAATAGAGAACCTGCCTCTTATTGTATCGCTGACAGCACGCGGCTGCTCAAATATCTCCTTGAGCATAAAATGCCGGTAGCCGCCTTTCTCCGCCATTGCCGGACTCCACGTTATGGATTTAACATTCTTTTGGACAGGCAAACCGTCCAGAGTAGTAACAACCACACCGTCATTAGTGAGTATCACCATCTCCTCTTCATCAAGAAAAATGACATCCCTTGTATAATTCAGAAACGCCGGAACGTCCGAAGCCACAAAATATTCACCGTCACCAATGCCGACTACCAGTGGGCTGTCTTTTCTTACTCCGACAATCTTGCCCGGTTCCCTTTCATTCATGACGGCAATAGCATACGCGCCCTCAACTTCCTTTAACGCCTCTCTGACCGCCTCCTCAAGAGGGAGCTTATCGGCGTAATGGCTGATAAGATGGGTGAGCACTTCGGTATCAGTCTCTGATTTAAACCGGCACCCCCTCTCGATCAACTTCTTCTTAATAACCAGGTAATTTTCGATTATGCCGTTATGGACCAGAATAATCCCGCCGGCGCTATGGGGATGGGCATTTTCCTCGGACGGTTTCCCATGCGTGGCCCATCTTGTATGGCCGATAGCCGTACTGCTCGTCAGATCTCCGGTCCCAATCAGAGAGTTTAAATCTTTGATCTTACCTTTGCACCTGATAACATTTATCCCTTCATCCTGGAAAAAGGCCACGCCAGCCGAATCATAACCCCTGTATTCAAGACGTTTCAGTCCTTCAAGAATCACTGTGACCGCGTTCTTATTTCCGATATATCCGATTATTCCGCACATGTTAGAAATTATCCCCCGACAAATAATAGCTGACAGGTTTTAAGCTGATCATAATTATCCGTCTTTTCTCCTTTTGTTTTTCGAATTCGTTCTTCCATCCGCCGACTTGCGGGGCTTCCCGACCAGGTCTACTATATTTTTCTGCACGATCCTGCTGAGTGCCGGAGCATACGAAGGAGCATCACCGGCAACAGCCGAGCAGGGCCTTATATACGCAAAAGGGCCTACGGAGGCCCTGTCTTTCACAACAGAGTCCTCTATTACAGTCGAGTCTTTTATCACTGTTTCTTTGCCGATTCTGCTGTTTTTAATCCTTACATGAGGATAAATCGTTGCACCCTTCCCTATCCAGGTGTCTCCTTCCAGTATGACATCCGGGTATATCGTAGTTTCTCTGCCGATAGAGACACCTGGGTGAATTAAAACCGAACCGGCGTCAAGAAAATTAACGCCTCTCCCGATCCATCTGTTTATTATCTGCTTCTTCAGCAGCATCGACGCCCGGTGAAGCTCTTCCCTGGTATTAACTCCCATAAATTCCTCTTCTATTCCTATGCAATACGCGGCCGCCTTCAATCCCTCGATGGAAGACAATGCAATGATATCAGTAAGGTAATATTCGCCTTTCGCCCTGTTCTTTTTGAGCTTATCCAACATATAAAGGGCGTCACTGTTTATCGCGTATATACCGCTGTTCACTTCATTTATTTTTTTCTGCGCGGGGTCTGCGTCTTTATCCTCTATTATAGACAAAAGCCTTCCTGAATCATCCCTCACTATCCTTCCGTAATCATCGGGATTCGCCGTCGTAAACGTAAGAACTGAAATTGAATTTCTGTTCTTACCGTGAAGCGTCAGAAACTTCTTTAATGTTCCGGCTCCGATAAGTGGTGTATCACCGTTCATAACAATAAGTGTCCCGTCAAAACCCTCAAGCACCGGAAGCGCGCACCGAAGGGCGTGGCCCGTGCCTTTCGCCTCTTTCTGGAGGGCGAACAGGATATCTTCCGGTCCCACTGATTTTTTGAAAAGATCGATATGCTCTCCGGCCACAATCACGACCTTCCAGGGCTTAAGCTTCGCGGCCGTGTTTATGACACTCTGAAGCATGGGGACACCACATACCATGTGCAATACCTTAGGGGCTGATGATTTCATTCTCTTGCCAAGACCCGCGGCAAGTATGATACAGGCTGTCTTCATGCTTCCACCCCGTTTATTTCCGAAGACGCGGCGCTACAGCCTGAAAAAAACTCCCCTCTAAAGTTAAACCGCATTGCGAATTCCCATCTTTATGTAGTATTTTAATACAAATCTCCTTAAAAAAGCTTGATATTAACCGGCTTTGCCTATTCAGACCGTATCAGGAAAAACAAACGGAAGACCTTTTACCGAGGGATATAATTGTTTGATAGCAGCATGGGACTTCATGAAAAAGAAGAAACCTACCCGTCAAGCTATTCGTTAAACTCAGCGGGCATATCAAAATTGGCGTAAACATTCTGGACATCGTCATGTTCTTCAAGCGCTTCCATCAACCTGATCATCAGTTCAGCCGCTTTTTCATCCAGTGCAATGTAACTCCTGGGGAGTTTTGTTACTTCCGCCGATTGAACCGGAATACCCGCCTTTTCAAGTGCGTCCTTCACAGCCGTGAAATCCTCCGGCGCTGTAATTACCTCATAATTCTCTTCTTGAGGATCGTTTTTCATATCTTCCGCGCCCGCCTCAAGCACAACGGACATTATAGTGTCCTCGGAAGTCCTTGACTTGTCAACCAGAATATAGCCCTTGCTGTCGAACAGCCAGCCGACACACCCTGCTTCCCCGAGATTGCCTCCGTGTTTGGCCATCATATGCCTTATTTCAGGGACGGTACGGTTCTTGTTGTCCGTCGTAACTTCGATTAATATCGCGACACCCGACGGCCCATAGCCCTCGAAGACTGATTCTTCGTAAGCGACCCCGGGGAGTTCGCCCGTCCCCTTCATAATCGCCTTCTTGATGTTATCATGGGGCATATTGACTTCTTTCGCCTTTTCTATCGCGGTACGCAGTCTCGGATTGCCGTTCGGGTCGCCGCCGCCAAGCTTGGCGGCTATGGTGAGTTCCCTGGCGATCTTGGTAAACGCCTTGCCGCGTTTTGCATCGACTACGGCTTTTTTGTGTTTTGTTGTCGCCCACTTTGAATGTCCTGACACAATACTCCTCCAGAATTAATTTAGTAATATTTTATTTTAAAACACCGAATTCTTTCTATCTCTCCAGCGACATCCGCGGACACCCTGTCATAAATCGCGAATCAGGATTCGATGCCATAATCCTTTATCTTGGTCAGAAGCGTTTTATAGCTGACGCGCAATATCTCGGACGCCCTGCTTTTATTGCCCTTGACTTCCTTTAAGGCCAGTTTGATCCTGCGTGTCTCGACAATTCTGGTCCCCTCTCTGGCAACATCTTCAAGTGTACCATCTAAAGGGAGCTTCTTTAAAGAGCTTTCGACGGAAACCTGGGGACTCAGAAAAATATATTCTGTAGTTATCAGGTCATCATCACAGAGGATTATCGTCCTCTCTATGCAGTTTTCGAGTTCTCTTACATTTCCCTTCCATGGATAATTCATCAACAGATTAACTGCATCAGGGGAAATATTTTTTATCCTGGTTTTCATCTCAAGGCAATATTTTTTAATAAAATAATCGGTCAAAAGAAGAATGTCTTCATCTCTCTCCCTTAAAGGAGGTATCACAACAGGAAACACATTCAGCCTGTAGAACAGGTCTTCCCTTAGCTGGGCATCTTCCACCGCCTTTTCGATATCCCTGTTGGTCGCGGCGATTATCCTGACATCGATTTTAACCGGCTTTACGCTGCCGACCCGCTCAATCTCTCCCTCCTGGATTACTCTCAAAAGCTTCGCCTGGAGTGATATGTCCATCTCAACAATCTCATCCAGGAATATAGTGCCCTTGTCCGCGAATTCGAACTTTCCTATCTTTCGTGAATCAGCACCGGTAAAAGCACCCTTCTCATGTCCGAAAAGTTCAGACTCCAGAAGTTCTCTCGGCAGGGCAGCGCAGTTTATGGGGACAAAAGGTTCTTTCCTTCTTGGACTCAGGTTATGGATTGCCCTCGCGAAAAGCTCTTTCCCCGTGCCACTCTCGCCCATAAGAAACACCGTCGTCCTTCTGGGAGCGACTTTCTGTACTTTCCGCGCCACCTCCGTAATGCTCTCACTCTTTCCTATAATATTCGGATACTCGTATTTTAAGGCCAGTTCATCTTTAAGCAATATATTTTCGGTACGCAGTTCCTGCGTCTCTATGGCCCTCCGGATTAACAACAAAAGGTGGTCCGTATCAAAGGGCTTGGTAATAAAATCAAACGCGCCCTCTTTTATCGCGTTGACGGCCATCTCGATCGTTCCAAAAGCGGTCATGACTATAACAGGAGTTAAAGGATTATCTGTTTTCACGGCTTTAAGGACATCAATGCCGTCTTTCCCGGGCAGTTTCAGGTCGGAGAGCACAATATCAAAATGGTTCTCCTTTATAAGTTTTATCCCCTCAAGGCCGTCTCTGGCAATAGACGTTTCGTATTCCTCGGCTTCAAGGGTTTCTTTAAGCATCCGGGCCATTGAGTCCTTGTCTTCAACTATAAGGATTGAGTGCATATTCTTATTTTACCCTATGACGTCAAAATTATCCCGCCATTACAAAATGCGCCACGTGTATTGCGTGGTATGAATGTATCTGCATGTCATCACATTTTGGCATCCTGCAGCGTCTGTCCGCATCTGCACGCTGGTGACGAAAAGGTCACCGCAAAGAAGGCTTTCATCAACGACCGGAGTTTTTGGGAAGCTGCCTGCATGGTGTCAATCACCTCCGTCGTTGTAAGTTTATCCGCCGTCCTGCCCGCAGCGAAATTAGTTATAACCGAAACCCCGGCCAGGCATATCTCCAGTTCTCTCGCGAGAACGGCTTCCGGCATAGCCGTCATTCCGATCATATCGGCCCCCAGTATTGAAAACGCCCTTATCTCCGCCGCCGTCTCCATTCGCGGGCCGTTAACACATATGTAAGTGCCCTTCTTCACAACGGCCTCTTCGGCTGCTTCCGCCGCTTTAAAAACATACTCTCTCAAGTCACCGCAGAAAGGTTCCGAAAAATCGATATGAACAACTTCATCTTCCTCGTAAAACGTGGACGGTCTGCCGCTCGTCATATCAATCAATTGGTCCGGCACCGCGATTACTCCGGGAATCATCTCACCACCGATGCCCCCTGAAGCACATATTGAGATAATCCTCTCAACTCCCAGTTCTCTGAATCCCCATATATTCGCCCTGTGGTTTATTTTATGAGGTTGGATATTGTGCATAGCGCCGTGCCGCGGCAAAAAAGCGATCTCCTTTCCCGACAACAGCCCTATCTTGTAACTTTCTGAAGGACTACCATACGGAGTGCTTAATTGTACTGTATCCACAATCTCCAGACCCGGGATACCATACAGCCCACTTCCCCCTATTACACCAAAGCGTGGCATATGCTGCCTCCTTTCTGTATTGGTTTCTATCTCGGATAATAATACATTTCAGGTTAATAATCATTTAAAATATTAAACTGACAAGATTTATTCAGCCGTTCCACCTGCGATGTCCCCATTGAATAACCCTTCCGATCTTAAGTTTAGTGTTATAATAATCTATCATTAAAAAATATATAAGAGTTAACGTATATTTTTGAGATTCGCTTTCTTCTTCTAACATAACAACGGGGAATATTATGATAAACAAGGACCTGCAGCTGAAATTAATAAACAAAACTCTTTCAAACGGCGGAGAATACGCTGACATCTACCTGGAATACCGGAAGCAGACTTTTATCGTTGTTGATGATAAAAAAATCGAAAACATTGCAACGGGCACAGTAGCCGGTGCCGGGATACGCCTTATATATAATGGTAAAACCGTCTATGCCTTCAGCAATGATCTCTCCGAGGAGGCGTTAACAAGGGCGGCGGAAGAAATCAGCAAAGCAGCCGCCGGAAAATCAACGGATATAGTAATGAACCTTGAAATCAGAAGACCAAAAGTAGATTTCCTGATAAAACTCTTTCCGCCCGATATACCACTGGAGAGAAAAATATCGCTCGTACGAAGAGCGGATAACACCGCAAGAGACCGTGACAGCAGGATAAAGCAGGTTATCGCAAAATACGTAGACACGATCCAAAAGGTAGAAATCGCTACTTCAGACGGTTTTATTTCTGAAGACGAGAGGGTTTACTCTTCCGCGATTATACAGGCAACAGCATCTCAGGATGATATTATACAGACAGGCTATGAAGCAATTGGTGGGAACACAGGATTTGAACTTTTTATTGAAAACGATATAGAGGAATTAAGTCTTGCAGCGGCAGAGAGAGCATTGATGATGCTGACCGCCAGAAGAGCTCCCGGCGGAAGAATGCCTGTTATTATAGCATCGAACGCAGGGGGCACTATGATTCATGAGGCGATAGGCCATGGCCTTGAGGCGGACCTCGCACAGCAGGGACTTTCGGTCTTTTCGGGAAAACTGGGCTGTCGGGTGGCGTCTGATCTCGTAACAGTCATCGATGACGCCACGCTTGAGCAGAAAAGAGGCTCATTCAGATTTGATGATGAAGGAGTTCCGTCGCAGAGGACCGTGCTGGTGGAAAACGGCATACTGAAAAAATACATGTACGACAGGATTACAGCAATGAAAGACGGCGAAGAACCTACAGGGAACGGAAGGCGTGAATCATACAGGCACAGGCCGATACCCAGGATGTCAAATACTTTTATCGCCAAGGGAGAAACACCGCCTGAAGAGATATTACGCTCATTAGAAAAAGGCCTTTTCATAGAGAAGATAGGCGGCGGACAGGTAAATACGATCTCGGGAGATTTTGTTTTTGAAGTCCAGGAAGGTTATCTGATCGAAAACGGCAAAAGAGGAGAGCCTGTAAGAGGCGCCACATTAACCGGGAACGGTAATCAAATTCTGGAATCAATTGACATGGTCGGGAACGACCTTGGGTTTGCGATCGGAACATGCGGAAAAGACGGCCAGGGAGTTCCAATCTCCGATGCCATGCCCACAGTCCGAATTCCGGAGATTGTTGTCGGCGGTGAGTGTGACTCATAGAGACAAGGAAACTGTGTCGATCATTATACATATGAGGATTTATATCAACAGTATGGATACGATCGGCCATTGATAAATAAGCAAACACAGGTTGGCACCTAATTTGCGTTACCTATATTCATGCGTTTACAGAACACTATAAAACAGGATGCGAAATTCAAAGGTATCGGCCTGCACACAGGCTGCTATTCAAACGTAAAGCTTGTCCCCGCGCCAAAAGACGCTGGGATAACGTTCATTAGAACCGACAAGCCGACTGTAATTAAGACGCATATCGATTCCGTGATCGATACCGCCTTTGCTACCACAATAGGTCATAATGGAGTCAAAGTCAAAACAGTTGAGCATCTTCTCTCCGCCCTCGCCGGGCTTGAGATAGACAATATTTCAATAGAAGTAAATGGTCCCGAGATCCCGATATTGGACGGAAGTGCTAGAGAACTGATCAAGATAATACAGGATGCCGGCATCGCAAAGCAGGACAAAAAAAGACCTTTTTTAAGGATAAAAAAACCTTTTATTTTTGAAGACAGCCATTCCAGGATAGCTGCGCTACCATATAATGGAACCCGCTTGACACACAGCATATTCTTCAGTCATTACGGAGTTGGGGAGCAGAGGCTCAGCCTGGATATCACAGAGAAGGCTTTCACTGAAGAAATAGCGCCTGCAAGGACATTCGGATTTTTAAAAGACATCGAATATCTCCGTACTAACGGTCTTGCAAAGGGCGGATCACTCGAAAATGCGATCATACTTGGAGAAAACGGCATTCTGAATTCGTCAGGGCTAAGATTCAAGGACGAGTTCGTACGCCATAAAATACTTGATTCGATAGGGGATTTCTCACTTATCGGGTTTCCCTTTTATGGTCATATTATCGCAAGCAAATCAGGGCATTCAGCTAATATAAGATTTCTGGGAAAACTCCTTTCAACTCCCGATACATGGGACATTATAACAGAAATAAACAAGCCTTCCAACGCTGTTTTGCATATAAATACTTAAAAATCCACGAGTTAGCGCGTTTTTATTTTTTGCCCCAAATTGTCTTCAATTATGCTATTATAATAAAAAAAGGCTGAAGAATCTTTCTTCCCCAGCCTTTTAAAAAAAAATACAATCTATTTTTTCTTGGCTACCGGTTTCTTGGCTACCGGTTTCTTGGCTACCGGCTTCTTGGCTACCGGCTTCTTGGCTACTGGTTTCTTGGCTACTGGTTTCTTGGCTACTAGTTTCTTGGCTACTAGTTTCTTGGCTACTGGTTTCTTGGCTACCGGTTTCTTGGCTACCGGTTTCTTGGCTACCGGTTTCTTGGCTACCGGCTTCTTGGCTACCGGCTTCTTGGCTA
>VAPF01082817.1_pt1 | contig 10804 bp, 10 predicted proteins | sample 3393931 | NCBI WGS metagenome assembly VAPF01 (sample SAMN08290437, study PRJNA428436) | hydrothermal vent metagenome | isolation source: Deep-sea hydrothermal vent chimney | place: Atlantic Ocean: South-mid Altantic Ridge | depth 2773 m m | reverse complement strand
AGCTTTATGAAAGCTCTCAGCTGGCATCGTTCTAAGAATACCCCGCTTTCGCGTAGCGAAAGTCGAGCCTAAGCGAGAGGGCTTGCCCCGGGGATCTTTATGGGACATTGCTTCTTAACTTAGTGCCAATTCGAGTCTGACCCCGTTTTAGCCGCCGTTTTAGCCGTTTTACTATGGGGGCATAGCAATAATGAGGCTCTAGGCAGGTCATTTGTAACCACCTGATTATAGTGGCATATCTCCTTAAGATAAGTGCCATTCGGCTCAAAGCCTTTCACCGGCAACCCAGCAAGACTGGTCTCACCACATATTATGACGCGCACAAACCGGAGGATATTCCCCACATGCCCCGTCCCTACCCTCGCGGCGCACCGAGAACATCCAGCCGCAGCCGATGCCGCTCATCAAACAGCCTTCGTGACGCCAGCCACAGGGCCGTTGTGACGCCAAAACCGGTGCCGGCGGCAATCAAAAACATGATCAGAATCTGATATTTCACTGCCTCCATGGGCGGTGCCCCGGCGAGGATCTGGCCGGTCATCATGCCTGGTAGACTGACAATGCCGGCGGCGGCCATGGCGTTGATGATGTGCATCATGCCGCTGCGCATGGCATCAATGCGGATTTCAGCAATGGCCTCAAAACGGGTCTGGCCAAGCATCAGGCGCTGTTCGATCACGGCGCGTTGTTGCCAGGCGGTCTGGGTCAGACGATCCAGCGCCAAGGCGATGCCGCTCATGGTGTTGCCCAGCATCATGCCGAGCAGGGGGATGGCGTACTGCGGTTCGTACCAGGGCTGGTTGCCGATCATGGTGAACAGAGCCAGCACGGTGACGGCGAACGATGAAATGAACATGGCGCCGGTGCCCAGGCCATAACCCCACCAGCCCTTCAGGCGCCGCTGCTGGCGCGCCATGACCTCGTACCCGGCGGCGAGTAGCATCACCACGGCCATCAGGGTCACCCACAGCAGGCCGCTGGTGGCGAAGACGGTTTTCAGTACCAGACCGATGAGCGACAGTTGTAGCACCATGCGCAAGCTGGCAATCAGTAGTGAGCGTTCCAGCCCCAGCCGCATACGCCAACTCAAACCGGCCAGAATCAGCACCAGCAGGGCGGCCAGACTGAGATCCATCGGCGTCAGGGTGATCATGTTCATGGCTCACCCTCTTGCAGGCCATTGGCTTGCAGCTGCTGGTTTTGCAACCGATAGTGACGAGAAGCCACCCGCGCGGCCTGTGCTGCATTGTGGCTGACCCACAGCACCGCTGCGCCGGTGTCATGGCGGTAATTGGCTACCACGGTTTCCAATGCCGCAGCGCTGACCTCGTCGAGACTGGCGGTGGGTTCGTCCAACAGCAGCACGCGGGGCCGGTTCATCAGCGCCCGCGCCAGGGCCAGGCGCTGCTTTTCGCCGCTGGACAGGCGGCTCACCTGCCAGCCCAGCGCCGCCTCGCTAAAGCCCAGCGGGATCAGCCAGGGGCAAGCTTCGTCAGGAAAGTGGGCGCTCACTTCATCCAGCCACCATTGGCTTTCTACCGGCAGTAGCGCCACCTGTCGGCGCCATTGCGGGGCGAGGATCTGCGCACAAGCCACGCCGTCCAGCCAGACTTCGCCCTGGTGCGGGTCGAGGTCGGCAATGGCGCGCAATAATAATGACTTGCCGCTGCCGGAAGGGCCGCGCAGGCTGACACATTGGCCGGCGTCGATAGACAGATCGAAGGGGCCGCGCTGGTGGGTCATCAGCTGGCTGACACGCAACAGGGGATTGCTCACGAGCGGTCTTTCCAGTGCCACCACTTGAGTTGCTCGGGGTCGTGTACGGTGTTTTCGGCGAAGTAGACCGCGCAGCGAAATACATACAGCACGCAGCGATCCACCGGCCTGCCTTGTTGCTGACACAGGCGGTCATAGAGCCGTTGTGGATCCTGCCCGCGCAGAGCCGTTACGGAGTGGATGCCCAGGCTAAGCAGGCCGGCGGCCATGGAGGAGCCGACGCCGGGGATGCGTTGCAGGTCTTTGAGGGCGGAGTCGGTCATGGTATTTCAGTCAGATTGTGCGTATGGACACGTCATGCGCCATGCGCAGTGAGTCAATGTAACGATCATGACTTCCGTGTGTCAGAGGACACAGACATTACACCGTTATTGATGGGAAACACTATGCCTCTTCGATCCCTTTGTCAGCAATTGCAAGTCATCGCCGGCCTGGCCCTGCTCGGCCTGTCCAGTACCGCCTTTGCCCAGACCATCGGCCAGTTCAGTACCGGTGACCTCGGCGGCTGGGAGGAAAAATCCTTTGTCGGCAATACCCAGTATGAAATTATCGACACAGAACAGGGCAAGGTGTTGCACGCCCGCGCGCAAGGCAGTGCCTCGGGCATGTTCAAAAAGGTTCGCATCGATCTCACTCGCACCCCCTGGCTGCATTGGTCGTGGCGGGTGGACGAGACGCTCACCGGCAACGACGAGCGCAGCAAGGCCGGTGACGATTATCCCGCGCGGGTCTATGTGGTGGTGGACGGCGGCATGTTCTTCTGGCGCACGCAAGCGGTGAATTACGTCTGGTCCAGCAACCAGCCGCTGGGGACGAGCTGGCCCAATGCTTTCACTGGTAACGCCATGATGATTGCTGTGCGTTCCGGCGGCAGCGATACCGGCCGCTGGGTGCAGGAGCGGCGCAACGTACGTGAGGATCTCAAGCGCCTGTTCGGCAAAGATATTACTCATATCGATGCGGTGGCGGTGATGACCGACAGTGACAACACCGGGCAGAGCGTCTCGGCCTTTTACGGTGATATCTACTTCTCCAGCGAGTGACGTCATGCCCGAGGGGTGGCGTGAGTTATAATTCCGTTTTACCCTTGCCCAATGGCTACCGTGTGGGAGCGGCTTCAGCCGCGAATGGGAGAATACACACCCTTCGCGGCTGAAGCCGCTCCCACGATGCCCATTCGCCGCACCACGAGTCAATCATGCCCGAAACGCCCCAAACCATCCGCCTCGCCGACTACCAGCCACCGGCCTATGCCATCGATCACGTCGATCTGCACTTCAATCTCGCCCCTGAGACCACTCGCGTCACCAGCCGCCTGTCGGTGCGCCGCCTATGTGAAGGTGAAGCGCTGGTGCTTGATGGCCACGATCTCGAACTGATCTCGGTGGCCGTAGATGGCCGCACGCTCGAAACGGGCGAATATCGCCTCGATGATCACAGCCTCAGCCTCGACGGCCTGCCCGACAGCGGCGAGCTGGAGATCGTCACCGAGATCCATCCCGCCGCCAACACCTCGCTGGGCGGCCTGTATACCTCCGGCGGTAATTTCTGCACCCAGTGCGAGGCGGAGGAATTCCGCAAGATCACCTACTACCTCGACCGCCCCGACGTGATGGCCCGCTTCACCACCACCCTTGAGGCCGACAAGGCCGGCTATCCGGTGCTGCTGTCAAACGGTAATCTGGTCGCCAGCGGCGAGTTGGACGGTGGCCGTCACTGGGCCAAGTGGGAGGATCCCTTTCCCAAGCCGTCCTATCTGTTCGCCCTGGTGGCCGGTGACTTGGCGCGTATCGAAGATAGCTTTATCACCCTGAGTGGTCGCAGCGTGGATCTGCATATCTACGTGCAGCACCACAATATCGACAAGTGTGAACACGCCATGCGCTCGCTGCAGAAGGCCATGCGCTGGGATGAAGAGACCTACGGCCGCGAATACGACCTCGACCTGTACATGATCGTCGCCGTGGATGATTTCAATATGGGCGCCATGGAGAACAAGGGCCTCAACGTGTTCAACTCACGCTATGTACTGGCGCGTCCGGATACGGCCACCGATGCTGATTACCTGGGGATAGAAAGCGTCATCGCCCACGAATATTTCCACAACTGGTCGGGTAACCGCGTCACTTGTCGCGACTGGTTCCAGCTCAGCCTGAAAGAAGGCTTCACGGTATTTCGTGACCAGGAATTCAGCGCCGATATGAATTCTTGCGGCGTGCAGCGGATCGGCGATGTCAACGTACTGCGCACCCACCAGTTCCGCGAGGATGCCGGTCCCATGGCCCACCCGGTACGGCCGGATTCCTATGTGGAGATCAATAATTTCTACACCGTCACCGTCTATAACAAGGGCGCGGAGGTGGTGCGCATGTTGGCCCATCTGGTGGGTTCCGAGGGCTTTCGTCGCGGCGCCGATCTCTATTTCGAGCGCCACGATGGCCAGGCGGTGACCACCGATGATTTCGTGCGCGCCATGGAAAGTGCCAACGATACCGACTTCGGCCAGTTCCGGCGCTGGTACAGTCAGGCGGGCACGCCGCAGTTGCAGGTGCGGCATAGCTACGATGCAACGCGGCAGACGCTACGCCTCGATGTGATACAAGATTGCCCACCGACCCCGGGGCAGGTTGAGAAAAAAGCCTTCCACATCCCGCTGGCAGTGGGCCTGCTGGACACTGAGGGCCGCGACTTGCCCCTGCGTCTCGACGGCGAAGAACGGGCGGCGGGCAGTACCTGCGTACTGCATCTGCGCGAGGCTGAGCAATCCTTCGTCTTCCACGACGTACCCGCAGGTGTGGTGCCCTCCCTGCTGCGTGGCTTCTCCGCGCCGGTGAAACTGGAAGACGACCTCGACGACAGCCAGCGCTATTTCCTCATGGCCCATGACAGCGACCCCTTCAGTCGCTGGGAGGCCGGGCAAAAGATGGCGGTGAAAACCCTCATGGGTCTGGTCGATGACATCCATGCCGGGCGGCCTCTGCTGCTGGATGAGGCCTTCACCGAGGCCTTTTCCCGCATCCTGGCCGATGACCATCTCGACCCGGCTTTTGCCGCCCTGGCCCTCGGCCTGCCGGTGGAAAATTACTTGGCTGAATTCATGCAGCCCATCGATCCAATAGCCATCCATGAGGCCCGCAATTTCCTGCGCCGTTCCCTTGCTGAACGCCTGCGCCCGCAGATCGAGGCCGTGTATGCGGAACATGCCGGTAGCGGTGAGTATCGTATCGACGGCGAATCCATCGGCTGCCGCGCACTGAAAAACGCCTGCCTCGGTTACCTGTCTCGCATCGGTGATGAAGCCGCCATCGCCCTCGCTGAGCGGCAGTTCAATGAGACCGGCAACATGACTGACAACATAGCTGCTCTCGCCTGCCTTGCCAGTCAGGCCGGAGAAGCTCGCGAGCGTGCCCTGGCCACTTTCTACGAACACTGGCGTAGTGAGCCGCTGGTGGTGGACAAATGGCTCAGCATCCAGGCCACCGCCAGTCTGCCCGATACTCTGGTGCGGGTGCGCGCGTTCACTGAACATGAGTCCTTCACTCTCAAGAACCCTAACAAGGTACGGGCTCTTATCGGCGCCTTCGCCAGCGTCAATCCGGCCTGTTTTCATGCCACTGACGGCGCTGGCTACGTCTTCCTTGCCGACCACATTCTTAAGCTCGATGCGCTCAACCCACAGGTTGCCGCGCGCCTTACCACGCCTTTTACCCAGTGGCGCAAATACGGCAAAGAGCGCCAGGCCCTGATGCAGGCGCAACTGCAACGCCTGCTCGCCGAACCCAGCCTGTCGAAAGATGTCTTCGAGGTCGTATCCAAGAGCCTGTTGGCAGAGTGAGGCGGCTTTTTTGCACCCTTTGATAACAAACCATTGGTTTTAACGGAGGAAAAATCCATGAGAATACTTCACACCATGCTGCGCGTTAGTGATCTCGAGCGCTCGATTCGTTTTTACACGGAGGTGCTGGGCATGCAGTTGCTGCGGCGCAGTGACTACCCCGAGGGCAAATTTACCCTGGCCTTTCTTGGCTACGGTGACGAGGCGGCGAATACGGTGCTGGAGCTGACGTACAACTGGGATGTCGACCACTATGATCCGGGCACGGCTTTTGGGCATATCGCCATCGAGGTGGATGACGTGTATCAGGCGACCGAGGCCATCAAGGTGCGTGGCGGAAAAATCATCCGCGATGCAGGGCCCATGAATGCGGGTTCGACCATTATCGCCTTTGTCACCGACCCGGATGGCTACGAGATCGAGCTGATTGGTGCGCACTGAGGGTATTTTTGTTGCTTTTCGCGGGCATGGCCAGCTCTTATCATGAAAACCTTACCGCCCCGGCAGCCACAGCGACAGCGCCGGCACGTAGGTGATGATCAACACCGCCAGCAGCAGGATGAGAAAGAAGGGCCAGGTGGCGCGGTACAGCTGCATGATGGATTTGCGGAAGCGGAAGCTGGCGATGAACAGATTCATACCGACCGGCGGCGTAAAGTAGCCAATCTGCATATTGGCGAGAAAGATGATACCAAGGTGCACCGGGTCGATGCCGTAGCGGAGGGCGATGGGCAGCAGTAATGGCACCATGATCACCAGCGCGGAGAAGATGTCCAGCATGGTGCCGAGGATCAGCAGGAAGATATTCAGCAGGATCAGGAAGGTGAGCTTGTCGTCTACGTGCTCACGGATGAATTCGAACAGGCGTGTGGGGATTTCGGCGTCGATCATGTAATTGGTAGAGGCCAGCGAGACGCCGAGGATCATCAGGATCGCCCCCACCAGCACCATGGATTTTCGCATCACCTCCGGCAGATAACGCAGGCTGACTTCGCGGTAAATGCCCACCTCGACGATCAATACGTATAGCGCGGTCACCGCCGCCGCTTCGGAGATGGCGAAGAAGCCACTGTAGATACCACCCAGCACGATAATTGGCAGTGGCACTTCCCAGCGCGCCGCCCACAGGGCGCGCAGCGCGGTGCGGCTATCGAAGGGGGTGAGTGGCTGGTCACGGCTGGTCCATACCACCCAGCTTCCCAGCATCAGCAGCATCAGCAGGCCGGGCAGGATGCCGGCGAGGAACATCTGATCCACGCTCACGGGGTCGCCCAGGGCCATTTGCTGGGCGACGATGGCGTACAGGATCAGCGGCAGCGAGGGGGCGAACAGCAGGCCCAGGCTACCCGAGGTGGTGACCAGTCCGAGGCCGAAATTTTCCCCATAGCCGGCCTGACGCAGGGCCGGGTAGAGCAGTGCGCCGAGGGCGATGATGGTGACCCCGGAGGCGCCGGTGAAGGCGGTGAACAGGGCGCAGGCGGTCAGCGCCACCAGCCCCAGGCCACCCGGCATCCAGCCCAGCAGGGCGCGGGTGAGATTCACCAGCCGGTCGGCGGCCTTGCTCTCGCTGAGCAGGTAACCGGCGAAGGTGAATAGGGGGATGGCGAGTAGGATCGGCATCTCGGCGAGGCGGAAGAACTCGATGGCCAGCACCGACAGATCGATGTCCTGGCTGTGAAAACCGAACAGGGCGCTGGCGGCGATGACCGCGAACAGGGGGGCGCCGAGCAGGGCCATGATCAGGAGTAGCAGGATGGTCATGGCAGGGAGGGTTTCCGTGACAGCAGTTGTAGCAGGTCGGCGCCGAAGGTGCACAGGTTGCGCAGGCCGATGATGGCGAAGCCGATGGGGATGATGATCTCCGCGGTCCAGGCCGGCACGCGGGCGAAGAGGATCATCTGATCCTGATATTCCATCCACACGAACTGCGCCGCGTACCAGGCGACGATGCCGCATACTATGGCGGTGAACAGGCGCGTCGTGGCGTCGGCGATACGTTTAAGGTGTTCGGGTAGGAAGCGGGAGATCAGGTCGATGGCGATGTGGTTGTCGGCGCGGGTGGCGGCCATGCCGCCCAGCAGGGCCAGCCACAGCACCAGCACGCGCAGCAGTGGCGGGCCCCAGTCGATGCCGGTTTCAAAGAAGTTGCGCAGGATGATCTGGCTGCCGGCGAGCAGGATCATGGCCCCCAGCAGGAGTACCAGCAGGCCATCCTCCAGGCGGGCGCTGAGGTGGGCCAGGCGGCGCAGGCCCCGGGTCAGCACGGCTCACCATTTCCCGTGGCCGGATCCGGCTGCGAATGGATTTTTGCCACGGAGGCACGGAGCACAAGGAGTTTTTGGCTTTGTGGCGCTGTTCTGTGGTAGCACGGGAAAACATCCAAACGGTTTTTCTCCGTGCCCCCTGTATCTCTGTGGCAAATGGGCGATGCCGTACGTGGCCGAATATTACGGCCTGTGGAGCGGCTTTTATAAAGCCGGTTAGCGGGCGTCAACGACATTGGTTTTGGGATGGCTGGCGCGATAGTCGGCTAGGTGATGGTGGAAGGTGTCGATGATAGACTGGTGGAGATAGCCGTCCTTTACCAGCTTGGCCACCGCACGCTGGCTGCCACCGCGCCACTCGGCGATCTCCTTCGGGGTGGGACGGACAAATTCGATGCCCTGCTGCTTGAGCGCCTCATAGGCCTTGCGATTGTCTTCGCGGTTGATACGGTTGAGGCGCTGGAATACATCACCCATCACCTCGCGCACAATGGCCTGGTCTGCGGCCTGGAGCTTTTCGAAGGCGCGGCGTTTGACCACAATAGTGCCGGTCACGTACAGCAGTGGTGTGTCGGTGAGGTACTTCACCCGCGTGTGCCACTGCAAGGCGATAGCGCCCACCGGGGTGGTGGAGACGGTGTCGATGAGGCCGGTTTGCAGGGCGGTGAGCACGTCGATCATGGCCAGTTGGATGGTGGAGATGCCGAACTGGGCGAAGGATTCCTGGTTAATACGATCGCCCTCGGGGATCCAGATCTTGCGCGCCGCGAGGTCGGAGGTGGCGGTCACCGGGGCGCGTGACAACAGATAGGCGAAGCCGCCTTCGCTGATGCCGAAGCTGACGTAGCCCTTGTCGTACAGGCCTTGGACGATACTAGCGTCCATCTTGCCGCGTACGTAGTCCACTTCGGCGTAGTCGCGGAAGGTGAAAGGCAGAGAGTAGATCTGCGAGCTGGGGTAGATCTTGCTCAGGCTGCCACCGGTGAGCGCAGCGCCGTGCAGCTGGCCAACCTTGATCTTGCGCAGCACGCTGTTGTCATTACCCATTACACCGCCGGGATAGAAACGGATCTTGACCCGTCCATCGGTGCGTTTCTTGATGTCTGCCGCGCCTTGACGCAGTTGCTTCATCCAGTTGGTGCCGTCGGGGATGGCGGTGGCGATTTTCAAGGTGGCGGCCGCAGTGGACAGCGGCAGAGTCAGTAGCAGAGCCAGTATTAAGATCGATAGTAGGCCGGGGCGGAACGGGGTCTTCATTGCATCACTCCATGAAATAGTCGGCGGACGAGGCGAGCAGTTCGCGGGCCTCGCGCTGTGCCAGGACGTTGCTCAGGGTCAGGCCGGGGATGTGTGGATCGCTGGCGATGACTTCGTTGAGTAGGCGGTCGTGTAATGCCTGCTCATAGATCAGGCGTGCGTAGTAGCGTGCATAGGCCACCTTGGCGGCGAGGTTATGGCCATCGGAAAGCGCGATGGCGCGCTCGAAATGGCTGCGGCCCTGCTCTGGATCGCCGCCCAGGCTCGGTGGTCGCAGGCTACGCAGGATGCCCAGATAATAGTGTGCCTGACCTTGTTCATAGCCCTCATCGAGGGCCAGTACGCGATCCAGCATGGCCTCCACCTTGGGCAGGTCGGCAATGGCGGCCCAGTCTTCATCGCGCTGCTGGATCCACACTAGCCAGACGGTGGCGGCGGTGAACAGGGGGTCGACCTTGTCGTCATCCAGCCCTTCGAGCAGGGGCAACAGGGCTTCGTGGGCGCGTGTTGCGATACCGCAGGTGTCCGCTACGCTCTTGCACAGAGCGTGCAGGGCGTAGCCGCGTGCCTTGTCGCTCATGCGCAGGGCGCGCGTGGGGTCATCGACGAACATGGCGGCATAGGCGGCATTGAGCTTGGCGCCGGCCATCAGCAGATCCGTGTCGTTGGGACTACCTGCGATCATGCCGTCGATCATCAGCAGAAAGGCCGGTGCGCCGTCGCGCACGGTTTGCGGGTCGTCCTGATTGATGATGGCCTGCGAAAGGCCGTCGGACATTCCGTCGGCGACCATGGAGGAGGCACAGCCATTCAGCAACAACAGGGGCAGGCTCAGTAGCAGTGCTCGCAGGGTGAAGGTTGGCAAGTTTGGGGGGCGGCCAGTCTGGGGCATCGATGGCTTCAGTGATGGTTGGCGGGGTTCATTTGGGGAGCGCCTGTTTTTACGGATAAAATGAAAGTCCCCATTATTATCTATTGTGCCGCAGAATCCTACAGGCGCTCCATCAGGTAGCCCAGACAGTCCTGACGGATAATGTCCAGATCCAGGGTGAACATGGAGGGCATCACCGCGTGCGTGATACGCAGGCGGCCATCATCGACGTGCAAATATTGGTCGGAAACGTCGATGCCGGTTTCGTCTGTCACCTGTAAGGGCAGTGGATCATGATCTGTGTTCACCCGGCCGATGGACGTGCCTGCGGGTAGCTCGCGGAAATTGAGGCGGTCGAGATCGGGCGGGAAGGTGATGTCCCAGTCGCCGGGCTGGTCATCGGCGGCAAACCCGGCACTGGCCTCGTTGCGCAGGGTGACGGTGGCGACGGTATGGAATAGGTTCATGGCGTGTGCGTCCACCGGTGTGTCTGGCAGTATATCGAGATGCAGGCAGGTATCGACGAAGTCGCGCGCATGGTCGGCACCGAAGGGCTGATCCGGCTTACCGCATTCCACGGTGATGGCCGGGCACAACCCGGCAAAGGCCAATGATTGCACGCCGGTAGGGCGGGTGAAGTAGACCACGGTGCGCGAAAACAATGTTGCCAGATGAAAGAAACGTGGTTCGAGACGGTTGATACAGCCGTAGTGTGGGTTGAGGCCGGTGTTGTTGTGGATGTCGATGCTGGCGAATACATTGCGGGTGCGCATCTCGTCGACTACCTGGCGCATCATGCGT
>VAPF01004928.1_pt1 | contig 10823 bp, 7 predicted proteins | sample 3393931 | NCBI WGS metagenome assembly VAPF01 (sample SAMN08290437, study PRJNA428436) | hydrothermal vent metagenome | isolation source: Deep-sea hydrothermal vent chimney | place: Atlantic Ocean: South-mid Altantic Ridge | depth 2773 m m | reverse complement strand
CTTCTCGGGTGATTAACAAGAACTTTTGAACATGGTATTTTCCATGGTATCGACACATATGCCTCACCCCAACATTGTGCCAGCCTTTGCTATTCGTTGGGGTTCGTTCCTCACCCCAACCTTGTCTGGCTTTTTTCCAGCATTTTCTCTGCATGGGCAAGAGACTGTCGGGTAATCTCAACGCCGCTTAACATACGGGCTATCTCTTCAATACGTTGCTGTTTGTTTAATACAACAACCTGGCTGTGAGTTGTATTTTTTCGAGTTTGTTTTTCTACCCGTAGATGTTGATGTCCCTGGGCCGCCACCTGCGCCAGATGTGTAATACAGATGACCTGACTGGTTTCACCCAACGCACGTAAATGCTGGCCGACGATATCAGCAATGCCGCCGCCAACGCCACTATCCACTTCGTCAAAGATTAATGAGGGTATCCGGCTGGTTGTGGCCATAATCATTTGAATGGCAAGGCTGATACGAGCCAGTTCACCACCGGAGGCAACACGTGATATGGCCTTGCAGGGCTGCCCCTGATTGGTGGTGACGGTGAATTCAATTTTATCCAGCCCATAGGCACTGCGATGCTTAGTGTTTGTGGTAGTAACCTCAATAACAAATTGCCCGCCACTCATGCCCAGTGTCTGCATAGAGCGGGTAATTTTTTTATTCAGTTTTCGCGCTGCCATCTGACGGCTTGCGGTTAATTTATGGCAGGCATCGAGGTACTGTGTTTCAAGTGCGTTACATTGCTCACGCAGTTCATCAAGACGTTCATCGGCATGGTCAATAACGTCCAGTTCCTGTAACAGATTTTTATGAGTGAGATATAACTGTTCGGCTTGCACCTGATGTTTACGTGACAGGTCAAGGATAAACTGTAACCGGCTTTCCGTTTCTGCCAGTTGTTGTGGATCAAGCGAGATAGTATCCTGATAACTGTGTAATTCACCAATGCATTCATCAAGTTGAATCTGTGCGTTTTGCAGCAGCTCAATAACCGGCATTAGTTTATTATCAATATCGGCTGATTTCTGTAACAGGCCAAGCAGGCGTGCCAGTTCAGATTGCATATTATGTGAATCATCTTCACTCAGGCTATGGATGGCCTGGCGTACGGAATCTAGTAGCAATTCAGCATTTGCCATGCGTTGATGCTGTTCATTTAACTGCGCGTATTCATTTTCCTGTAGCGATAGTTTATCCAGTTCATGTGTCTGAAAGCGTAATAAATCGAGTCGGTCGTTACGCGTCTGGCCTGCCTGTTGCAGATGTTGGTATTGTTCTTCGACTAATTTCAGTTCAATAAAAAGAGTGCTTACCGCTTTCAGTAAATCGGTGTGCCCGGCATAATCATCGACTAGCTGACGTTGTATGTCAGCTTTCATGATCGACTGGTGTTCATGCTGGCCATGAATATCAATCAGTAATTCAGCCAGTTCACGAATTACCTGTAAATTTACCGGTGTACCGTTAATGTAAGCACGCGAACGTCCATCGCGGCTAATGCGGCGACGTAGGATACATTCATCCGCTGCATTCAGTTCCTGTTCGACCAGCCAGCAACTTACCCGAGGCAGAGATTCGATTGCAAACTCGGCAACAATTTCGGCAAATTCAGCCTGTGGTTGAATACTGTCGCTATCTGCACGGTCGCCCAGTACCAGATTTAATGCACCCAGTAAGATGGATTTGCCCGCGCCGGTTTCTCCCGTGAGCACGGTTAGTCCACGATCAAATTCCAGTTCCAGCTCATTTATAATGGCAAAATGTCGAATATAGAGATGTTTTAGCATAATCCGGTTTAATCTGGCGAATAGCGCTCAGGCATATTCACTCCAGTGCAGCTTGGCGCGCAAAATTTCAAAATAATTGTGCTGTTTGGGGTGAAGCAGTGTGATACACGGTGATTTACGGCTGATTTTTATATGGTCACCGACATGCACATCCGTTGAAATATGGCCATCACAGGTTGCCCGGGCAATACCCCCCTTGGTATTGCACACCAGAATATCAATCTGTGAATTGGCGCTGACAACAAGAGGGCGACTGCTTAGCGTATGTGGTGCAACAGGGACCAGTGCGATGGCATCCAGAGTGGGATGTAAAATTGGTCCACCGACAGATAACGCATAGGCAGTAGAGCCGGTGGGGGTGGAAACAATAATGCCATCAGCCCGTTGGTGGTTAACGAAGGTGTTATTGATGCGGGTTTCAAACTCAATCATGCGGGCGATATTGCGGATATGAACGACCACATCGTTAAAGGCATTACCGATGAATATAGTCTGGTCGTTACGAACGACCTTGCTTTCAAACAGAAAACGCTGTTCCTCGCGGTAACATCCGTTGAGGATTTCGTCCAGTGAGGTTTCTAATACATCCGGTGATATATCGGCAAGAAAGCCAAGGCGACCAGCATTAATTCCGAGTAAAGGCACCTTGCTTTCTACCAGTGAACGCACCGCACTGAGAAGGGTTCCGTCACCGCCAACAATAATTGCCAGATCGCAATGCTTACCTATCTCATCACGTGTACCAGAAGGAAAATAGTGGTTGATGGTGTCGGGTATGGTTTCCTCGGCCATAACGTTACAACCGTTCCTTTTCAGGTAGGCAAATAGTTTTTGCAGAGTGTCGCGGATGGTTTCTGCTTCAGGTCTGGTGATAACACCGATGTGTTTAAATATCATAGGTTTACATTACCATTTGAATAATCATAAAAAAACATTTTTATATTAATTCCCCACAGCTTGCGGCGGTGTTGTTTATTTTTCTGCATCATGCTTCAATTGATAGAGTAAATCCAGTGCCTGCCGTGGGCTGAAATCATTAGGGTCAAGCTGTTGTAAGCGTTCAACAACCGGATCTGGATGGTCACAAAATAGTTCAAACTGACCACTTTCTGGCTGTTTATTGACTGCCTGTTGTTCCAGTGAGGTCAGTTTTTCACGTGCTCGGGTAATGACAGTAGCAGGCACTCCGGCAAGCTGTGCTACCTGTAGACCATAACTCTGACTGGCCGGGCCGGATTTAACATTGTGCAGGAATATGATTTTATCACCATGTTCCACTGCATCAATATGAATATTAGTAATACCGCTTATTTCCTCAGGCAGTGCGGTAATTTCAAAATAATGCGTGGCGAACAGGGTGTAGGCCCGATTCTTTTCACTTAAATGCCAGGCGCAGGCCCACGCCAGAGAGAGGCCATCAAAGGTGCTGGTGCCGCGACCAATTTCATCCATTAATACCAGGCTGTTTTCAGTGGCGTTATTAAGAATATTTGCCGCCTCCGTCATTTCCACCATAAAGGTAGAACGGCCACTGGCGAGGTCGTCTGAGGCGCCAATACGGGTAAAAATACGATCAATCGGGCCGATGCTGGCCTCATCTGCCGGCACATAACTGCCAATGCAGGCAAGTAGCACAATCAGCGCACTCTGGCGCATATAGGTTGATTTACCTCCCATATTCGGCCCGGTAATAATACACATACGTTTGCCGCCACTCAGCAGTGTGTCGTTGGCAATAAAAGGCTCGTCGAGTACGCGCTCGATTACCGGATGGCGTCCCTGTTTAATCTGAATGCCGGGTTCCTCGACTAACGTTGGGCAACTGTAATGTAATGTTTGTGCCCGTTCGGCAAGGCAACAGATGGTGTCAAGTTCGGCAATGGCATCAGCGCAGGTTTTAATGCGTTGAATATTTTGCTGCAACTGAACCAGTAGATCTTCGTAAAGAGATTTTTCCAGTGCCAGTGCCCGCTCTTTTGCGCTCAGTACTTTTTCTTCATAGCCTTTTAACTCTTCGGTAATAAAACGTTCGCTAGCCTTCAGCGTCTGCTTGCGAATGTAATCGGTTGGTACAGCTTCAGATTGCAGGCGGCTGATTTCAATATAGTAACCATGTATCCGGTTATAACTGACTTTCAGGGTTTTAATGCCGGTGCGCTCGCGCTCGCGCTGTTCCAGATTGGTGAGAAAGCTATTGGCATTCTTACTTAAATTTCGCAGCGTATCGAGTTCCGTATCATACCCTTCAGCAATCACGCCACCATCACGGATTAAAACCGGCGGGTTATCACGGACAGCACGTGTTAGCAGGTCAACCAGATCAGGCTGGGTGGCGATATCTTCCGATAACTGACGCAGCCGTTGTGACTGGCAGTTTTGTAAAGCATTCTGCAGCCCGGGTAATACATTTAATGACTGGCGCAGGGTGGTTAAATCCCGTGGTCGGGCAGATAATAAAGCCACCCGACCCAGTATGCGCTCGATATCACCCATGGTATTAAGACAGAACTGAATATCGCTATGATAGCCGGTATCAAGTAGTTCGCCAATAGCCAGATGCCGGTTGTTTAATGTCTGTCGGCAGCGCAGCGGGGTGTGCAGCCAGCGGCGTAAACACCGACTGCCCATGCTGGTCTGGGTATGGTCAAGCACCTCGGCCAGCGTGTTCTCGCTGCCACCACTGAGGTTAAATTCAATTTCGAGATTACGCCGACTGGCCGCATCGAGGATAATGACATCCTGTGTATTTTCAACCTGAAGGCAATTGATATGTGGCAGAGCCGCCCGTTGGGTATTGTGTACATACTGTAACAGACAGCCAGCGGCCATAATGGCAACGGTTAAATTTTCGCAGCCGAAACCAGTTAAATCGCGGGTTTTGAACTGGGTATTAAGCTGGTTTTGGGCGAACTCAAAATCAAACCACCAGGGGGGTTGCTGGTGCAGACTGGTGGCCGGTTTGAGTCTGGTTTCAAGCTCATGTTGCAGGGCAGAGTCTTCAGCCAGCAGAACTTCAACCGGATTCAGACGTTCAAGTTCGGCCAGCAACTGTTCTGTTGAGCTAACTTCCAGCACACTAAAACGTCCGGCACTGATGTTCAAACAGGCAATACCAAAATTATCCGTTTGCTCATGTACACAGACCAGCAAATTGTCCCGACGGTCATCAAGCAGAGCCTCATCGGTGACAGTGCCGGGCGTGATGATGCGCGCAACTTCCCGATTTACCGGACCTTTGCCTGCGCCGGGTTTACTGGTTTGTTCACAGACAGCAATCGACTCACCGCGTTTAATCAGGCGAGCCAGGTAGTTATCTGCCGCATGGTAGGGAATACCGCACATCGGAATTGGGCTGCCATTGGATGACCCGCGTGTGGTCAGGGTAATATCCAGCAATCTGGATGCTTTACGGGCATCATCATAAAACAGTTCATAAAAATCACCCATACGGTAGAACAACAGGGTGTCGGGGTAGTCCGCCTTGATACGCAAAAACTGCTGCATCATCGGAGTGTGTTCTGGTTTCTTATCCGTTGTTTTTACTGCACTTTTAGACATTATTAGTTTATAACAATCACGTGGTTACGGTGTTTTAACTGTTTTTCAACAGGCCATGGTATTTCATGGGTTTTCATAAATTCAGGTGTAATAATCAGGGGGTTATTTTCTTTAAAATAGCCCCTGATAAAAACTTACACTTTTATTATTTTTCGCTTAAATTTTAATGTAAGCATAAGGGAGATACTAAGGGCGGTCTAGTCGTATGAGCGAAAAACAGAAAAAGAATATTAGACAACAATGAACCTGGGGCCGGTCTGCGACAATTATGTTGGCCGGTTGTTCTGATATGGTTCAGGTATTTGAGGCTGGTAAGCTCAGAGTTCAGCCTTTGCCCGAAAATGATCACATGCTAATTTTGTCTCGCCACGCATGATAGCTTTGTGATGTCCCTCCTGTTTTAGACGCGAGACTAACCTGTCAATGGCAATGCCGGGCAGGGTGCCTCCAAATTGTGCAAAATCAAAATCCAGGCTGATGCGGTGATTGAGCTGTAGAGCCAGGGCAGTTCCACCAATAAGGGTTAATCCTTTCATCTCTGGTGCACGATACAGCATTTCGAAGAGTGCGTTGGCTTCGGGGCGTAGACTATTACGATGCAGGGTCATGGCGCAGGATTATGCCTTTGGCAACGGGCTAATAGCATGCCTTTCTGAATGCGCAATAGTATTGAAATAATCTTGTTGCTTGCTGCGGCGTCTTTCAGGCAGGGCAGCTCACTGCTGACAGTATCGAAACCAAAATAGGAAACTGTTTTTAGTACATCGTTGAAACGACTGGCTTTAAGCACTTTGCGAATAAAAATTCTCGCGCTCATCTGACTGTTAGACCAGTCGTATGGAAATTCCGTCTCCAGAGATTTTGAGTAGTAACCAACTTTATTTGAATGAGATGTTTCAGCCATAGGGCGTTTAACTACCGCCAGATCTAAACCTGCGGCATGCACAGCAGAGATAACCTTAGCAAGTTCTGCTGTTGGCTTGCCTCGCTCAAATTCAGATAGAAATCGTGTACCCACATTGGCCCGTGGTGCAGCGGCACGCAATCCCAACTTCTGCGATTCTCTTCCGGTACGGGCAAGCTTACCGAGCTCTTCAGGTGTATGGAAAATTTGGCGTTGCCTCATTATGCAGTCTTTGTTTGTTTCCTGCACGGGATATTATAGTGTTGTGATCTCGATTTTTCAAGCTTATGTTGCCTGTGCTAACATCGTTTTCCTAAGGCAGCAGGTCTGCGTTGTCTGTAAGCACCCGTGCAGGTGTTCGTGGGCTTAACTGACGAGTGGCTCATTATATCTCTGAGCCGGATATCTCTGGCCGGTATTATTTTTTGGAAAAAACAGGGTGTGGTATACCCATAATGTAGGCAGGATTTAACACCTGGCCTGAAGTGTTGTATGCACGGCCTGAAGCAATACTTTATTATTGACAGGTTTGCCAAGGTAAAGTGCACAACCCAACTTCAGTGCCTCTTTTTCACCCACATGTTCATTGTAGCCACTGCATAAAATAACAGGAATATCAGGATTAATCTGAAAAATCTGTTTAATCATTTCTGTGCCGGTCATTTCAGGCATGGTTTGATCAGTGATAATTAAATCAAATTGGGCTGGTGATCGCCTGAATAAATCGACAGCATGCATACTGCTCGTCGAGATGGTGACCTTATAGTTATAAAGTTCAAGTAAATCCTGTAGAAACAGGGCCAGGGTGGGTTCATCATCCACAACCAGTATGTGTCTTCCGTTACCATCATCGGGTGAAAGTATAACTGGCTCGGGGGTGGTATCCGGGGGAATGTTTTTTTCGATAACCGGTGGAATCAAAAGATGAAAACAGGTGCCAACATCTGCCTGTGTTTCAACAATAATATGAGAATTATGTTTATGTAATATGCCATGAACAACAGATAAACCCATGCCAGTCCCTTTACCTACATCTTTGGTTGTCAGGAAAGGGACAAAAATATCAGCGAGTATGTTTTCATTAATACCGCTGCCAGTATCTTCAACGGTGAGTTTTACATAGTTACCCCGGACTCGTTCCCTGCAGGAGTGGCAAATCGCATTCACATTGGTTTCAAAGCCGAGTTTTATTGTTAGTGTGCCATGTTCCAACATTGCATCACGGGCGTTAATACATAAATTCATCAATATTTGATGCATCTGGGTGATATCCATCAACACGGCGGGTACATTATCATCAATAACCTTAACCAGCTTGATGCTGGAAGGAATGCCGGGGCGAACCAGTGATATTACTTCGTCAATCAGGGTGGGTAATTTGATGATTTTTGGATCACCGGGATCTTTTCGGCTGAAGGTGAGTAGTTGTGCGACCAGTTCGCGGGCGCGTTCACCTGCACTGTTAATATTTTCAATATATCGGATGACTTTTGGGTCAGCCGACTTTTTAAGTAAGTCCAGCGTTAATTTGGAGTAGCCAAGAATACTTGCAAGAATATTATTGAAATCATGGGCGATACCGCCAGTTAAGAGGCCGATAGCTTCCATTTTTTGTGCTTGTTGCAGTTCGTGTTGCAGACGGATGTTTTCTTCTTCGGCCTGTTTTTTAGCCGTAACATCCCTGCTAATAGCAATTAGGCCTATTTGTGTGCCGTCTTTTAATAATACCGCGCCGCCTGTTGTTTCACCAAAAAAAACAGAGCCATCTTTGCGCCGATATTCCATCTCATAAGGTGAAGACATGGGTATAGCATGGTCATTGTAACGTTCCTTGCCCTGTTTATAGTAACCCTCTGTCTGTGCATAGAGCATGACCGATGATTTACCCGTTACTTCCTCTTTGTTATAACCAAATTGTTTAGTAAAACCAGCATTGATTTGCAGAATGTGGCGTTCACAATCGGCAAATACAATGGCATCAGTAATTGAGTTAAAGATGGCGCTAAACTTCGCTTCCCGGTCAGCCAGATCGTGTTGATTGTTAATTAGCTCGCTATATGCAGAAGATATTTTATCCGACATGGTATTTATCGATTCAACCACATGATTGAGCTCATCTTTCCTTGTAATAAAGGTGTTGTTTCGGTCCAGTGTTAATCGTGGCGGCCTGGATGTGAGTTCAAGGGTTGCAGAATATTGTGCAATTTTTTCCAGATGTCGGGTTACCAGATAATAAAAAATAAAAAGTATAAAAAAACTAATAAGGAAAGTTTTAATCGCCGCCGATATTAAAATAATGATAACGGTATTAATTAGTTTGTGGTAAAGATTTTTTTTGGTAGCAACGACTGTTAATGCTCCAAGCGTAAGGTTTTTGCCACGATACATTTTATGTAAAGTTATGGTTTTAGAAATTGTATCATTAGTATTTATGTTACCGGCAGATGAAAGTAACCTATTATTTTCATCTGTAATTTTGGTAAATATAACGTCAGGAATACGAATCAGTCCGTCAAGCTGAATCTTTAGAGAGGAACGGTCCATGGTCCATAGTGACTGAGTAATAGAATCGATATTAGTCAGTTTAATTTGATGAATGCGCTGGTGAATGACAGCGATATCGGCGTTATAATCCAGACGGAACTGAATAGCTGTCAGTACGAGTGTTACCACCGAGCCGAAAAGGATAATGTATAAAAGCAATGTTTTGGAAATTTTACTTTTTAGATGCTTCAAAATAATGGCCGGATAAATATTATTTAATGGAGTCTGTTAATTGTTGGTGTAATCTGTTGATGGTGCCATCATCCATCATTTGTTTTATTACGGCATTAAATGCAGGAATAAGATCTCTGTGTTTGCTGTTTAGCATCAGATAAATTGGTTTCTCAACGAGGGGTGGCTCTATGACCCGTATGTCGTGCAGGTTCAGTTCGGCAATACTCTTCAGACCACTAAGATGTCCAAAAACACCATAATTGATTCGACCCTGATCCATCATTTGAAATAGCTGCTTTGGTGTGCTCACAATGTATAGCTGTGCGGGGTTAATGGCCTTTATTTTATTTATCGCCACTTTCCAACCTTCAATGGTACCGACAGAAAAAGGTTTAAGTGCCTGGAAGCTATGGACTGGTTTATTCTGTTTTTTTGTGAAAGCGCTAAACTGGATTGAAGAAAAACTGACATCAACAGGAATAAGATTTTTATATTTATGCTTCAGTACCGCTGGAACACGACAACATTCACCATCATTGATACCCTGGTTGACCAGAATTAATGCGCGTTCTGCGGGTAATGCCTCGAAGCTAATAGAAATATCAGGTAGCCGCTTATCCATTTCGGTAAATACTTTTCTATAGAAATCAGCAACGGGCGGGGTAAATCCTGTGGTGATATGGAGTCTGATTTTAGCATGACACGGTGGAGCAAGGGTGCTCGATAATAGTGCCGCAATGAATAAAATGATTTTTTTCATAGACTCATGGTATCAGGGTTCAACCATCCTGGTTTCAATAAGCAACGTCAGATTTTAATAAATGATGGCATTTAACATAGCAGGATTATAGAAGAGTAATCGTTTATTGGTGTACTTGCCACGTATTTTCAGGCCACGTATTTTCAGATATTAGTGAGAGAGAAAAAAGCCATTACTGATATCTTTCTGGCGCTCGTTTTTACACTTTACTTTTACTTGACAAATATTTAGCCCAGGCCTACCATCTTCGGATTTATCAAAATGAAAAGAATTTATGCAGGGTACTGTTCCCCTCAAACAACAGAATGTTTGTGCGATCTTCTGTTTCGACCATGATAATGAGTAAAATAGATGGTGGATTTACGCTACTTTCATTGTTTGTTTTTGCTCTTCTGCTGACGGGCCTGAGTGGCTGCGCGAGTTATCGGGCGAAACCCCTCTCGGCGACTGAAAATATTGCCAGTTTCTCCAAACGCACGGTAGACAATGCGGCATTGCGTGATTTTATACAAACTCAGCGTGGCCATCCAGTAACGCCATGGCCGGTTAAAACCTGGACGCTGGATGATCTCACGCTGGTGGCGTTGTATTATCACCCTGAACTTGCCCTGGCGCGCGCGCAATGGGACAGTGCCCGAGCTAAAGCGATTACTGCCGGGGCATACCCGAATCCTGATCTCAGTTTCCTGCCGCAGTATGCGACAAATTCTAACGCGGTTTTGTCACCCTGGACGATTGATCTGTCGGTTGGTATTCCGATTTTGACAGCCGGAAAGCGTTCGTATCGTATTGCCAGGGCGCATGAACTGGCTGAAGCGGCTCGGCTCGATGTGGCGCAAACCGCGTGGCACATCAGGGCAGGAGTACGCCAGCCGTGGCTCAGGCTGTATGCAGCGCAACGCCGGATAATATTGCTGAATAACCAGCTTAATGATGCGCAGGCACTGCTGAAAGTACTCAAACAACAATTTGCGGCAGGCCAGATATCTCAGTTGAAGGCGGTTGAAGCGCAGCTTCAATGGACGCGTATACATTTGAGTCTGGTCGATGCCCAGACGTTTGAAAGGCAAGCGCGTACCGCACTTGCCGG
>VAPF01018757.1_pt1 | contig 10832 bp, 7 predicted proteins | sample 3393931 | NCBI WGS metagenome assembly VAPF01 (sample SAMN08290437, study PRJNA428436) | hydrothermal vent metagenome | isolation source: Deep-sea hydrothermal vent chimney | place: Atlantic Ocean: South-mid Altantic Ridge | depth 2773 m m | reverse complement strand
GTTTGCTACTTATGCGGCAAACACCACCAAAAATATATTAATATCCTCTATTACTGCGGAGTTTAGGGAGCAGTAAAATTTGAAAAACCGGGAAACTTCAGCATTTTAATAAACCGAGACTTCGCAGTCAACCGTATCCCCTCCCCTGCCGGACACGTCAATGCGCACTTGACAAAACCGGGAGAATGTCCTAAAGATTTGCTCGAAAATAAGTTCGTTAAATTGACGCCGGGATTCGTTGCGGCGCTTGAGCGAAACTTAATTTTTTTGACATTGATTTGCTATTTTCAACTGCGGTGATGGAGTTCGCCATTATTGTCCCTACCTATAGGGATTAATGACTCCTGGATGTCGTTCTTATAACAAAATGCCGTCCATTGGCCGGTATTTCTAGTGCTTAAGAAAGACAGAAAGGAGAATACGGCAAACGGCGACGATTACCCGGACGGCAGACCTCTGAAATATTGCCCTCGCTTTCAGTATTCATTCTTTTCTCACAGTCCATATTATAAAAAAAACCCGGCGGGGCATCCCGGCGGGGGGCCGGAATCTCTCTGTGCTGGGTTTCAGGCAGCCAACACTTTTGCTGATTTAACAGCGGATAATTTAACAGCCTTTGGGAGAAACACGTCCATGACCAGCAGAATTGTCATTAATCTCCTTCAGGTCATTGTGGTAATGGCCTTTTCTCCCCTTGTTAAAGGGGTGCTCAGCCGTCTTGAAGCGATGGTCCAATCAAAGCGCGGCCCGTGCATTTTTCAGCCATACCGCGATATCTGGAAGCTCCTGCACAAGGAAGAGGTGGTCTCCGAGCAGACCTCGTGGATATTCAGGTTTACGCCGTACGTGGTCTTTGTCACCCCGATTTTTGTCACCCTCCTTATCCCGGTGCTGACAAACTATCCCCTGTTCTTCGCCTTCATGGGGGACATGCTCGGCGGCGGCTTCATCCTGGCGCTCGGCGGTTTTTTCGCGACGATCGCGGCAATTGATACCGGAAACCCCTATGGCCCGATGGGAGCGAGCCGCACACGGATGGTCGGTTTTCTCGCCGAACCCGTGTTCATGATCGTCTTTTTCACCGTCTCCCTGGTGGCGGGTTCAACCATACCGTACATCGTCCAGGAGGCATGGATAACGCCGCTGTCGAACTTCTTCGAGCCCTCGCATGTCCTGGTGATGCTCGCATTCTTCATGCTCATCATTGCGGAGGCGGGCCGGCTGCCGGTCGACAACCCCTCCGGCCACTTCGAACTGGCAATGATCGACGAGTCAAAGATGCTCGAATACTCGGGCCGCGGGGCCGCCCTGATGAAGTGGGGCGGGGCCATGAAGTTCTTTGTTCTGCTCTGCATATTCCTGAATGTACTTGTTTCCCCCTGGGGGCTGGCCGGCAACACCAGCCTGTTGGCGGTCTTCATGGCAATTCCACTGGTCCTGGTCAAGATATTCGTCTTTATCCTCTTCATGGTGATCATCGAGTCTTCCCTGGCAAAGCTCCGGCTGTTCCGCATCCCCGAGTTCCTGGGCGCGGCGTTCATTACCTCCATTGCCGCCATGATAATGTACATTTTTTAAACAGGAGAAACGATGACGGTTTCATCGCTGACACAATTGAATGCACTCACCGGGGGGCTGTTTCTGCTCTCTACTTTCGGGATTATCGCCATGCGCCAGGTCCTGGGATGTCTGAAGATGTTCATCCTCCAGTCTATCTTTCTGGCAATATCCGCATTCCTCCTAGGATACCTGCACCAGTCCATCCATCTCTTTTCGGTGGCGGCCATCACCCTGATGGTGAAACCTACCCTGATCCCGTATCTGCTCCAGCGGATGGTGGGCCACGAGGTTACTGCGCGCCGGGAGATATCACAACTCATCAACATCCCGACCTCTCTTCTCGTCGCGGTCGGGCTGACCATTGTCGCCTATTTTGTCGCCACACCGCTCCTGTCCAGCGCCGGCGGGACGGTCACCGGCGTCAACCTGCCCATCGGCATAGCGTGTCTGCTCCTCGGGGCCTACACGGTAACGGTAAGACGGGAGGCCCTGCCGCAGATCATAGGAATACTGACCATGGAAAACGGCGCTTTTTTCGCCGGTATAGCCATTGCCCCGGACCTCCCTCTCATCGCAGAGTTGAGTGCGGCCTTCGATGTCCTGGTCATCGCCCTGGTTATGGGGATACTGACCAGGAAGATACATGAACGAATGGGCAGTACAACGGTAAGCGAATTGAAGACACTGAAGGAGGTATAACAGCGAATGGAACTTCTCTTTATTCTGATAATACCATTGGCGGCGGCGGCCCTCTCCCGGATATCGGCAGACAGGAGGCTTGCGCCGGCGATAACCGTTACCGGGGCACTGGCAGTATTGATCCTGGCACTGAAAACAGCCTTCATGGTCATCAAGGCCGGGGAGATCGTCGCCATTGCCGACTGGGTCTCCTGCAACAGCCTCAGCGCTCTCATTCTTCTGCTGGTGGCCTTCGTGGCCCTGACCTCCTCGATATTCTCCTGGGGCTACATCGAAGGGCACTCTGGCCCGGACAATGTAAAAAAGATCCAGCGTTACTATTCCCGGTTCAATCTCTTTGTCTTCTCGATGCTGGCGGTCGTCCTCTTCTCGCAGGTCGCCCTGGTCTGGGTGGCAGTGGAACTGACCACTCTCATGTCGGTCTTCCTGGTGAGTTTCGATAACACCCGCCAGGCGCTTGAGGCGGCCTGGAAATACGTTGTTCTTACCTGTATGGGGGCGGCTTTTGCGCTCCTCGGCATCCTGCTTCTTTACTGGGCGATGAAGAACGCCGGCGGCAAAACATTTACCTGGGAAGAACTCACCGCCGTCTCCCATGGGATCAACCCCAAAATACTCAAGACCGCCTTCATCTTCATCCTGATCGGCTTCGGCACCAAGGTAGGACTGGTCCCCATGCACACGTGGCTTCCCGATGCCCACAGCCAGGCGCCTTCGCCTGTCTGTGCACTCCTGTCGGGCGTGGAAACCACCACGATCCTCTATGTCATCCTGAGACTGCTGCCGATCCTCAACGTATCACCGTCAATTCATGCCGGGGAGTGGTTCCTGGTATCAGGACTTGTATCGGTCGGCGCCGCCGCCTTTCTCCTGATCCAGGTAAAGGATTACAAACGGCTTTTTGCCTTCTCTACGGTCGAACATATGGGGATAATCATGGTGGCCGTGGGGCTCGGAGGTTCGGCCGCCCATCTCGGCGCAACCTACCAGATCCTGAGTCATGCCATTACGAAATCACTCTGCTTCTTTGCCGCCGGCTCCACGCTCCTGATCGTCGGCACCCGAGAGATCTCCTCGGTCAGGGGGCTGATCCGGACATCACCCATAGCCGGCGGCGCCTTTCTGATCGGCGGGCTGGCCATTGCGGGAGCCCCGCCGTTCGCCGTTTTTCTGAGCGAGTTCTCCATCCTGAAGGCCGGCATTGCCGGCGGGCACTATGTCGCGATCACCCTGCTGGGCATATTTATTTTAATGGCCTTTGCCGCGGTCATGTTCCATGTTAATGGGATGGTCTTCGGCAAGCCGCCTGAGGACATGGTCAAGGTGGCCCTGCCGAAAACAGCGGTTATCTCGCTCACCATGGCCCTGGTGCCGGTCATCGTCTTCGGCCTTTATATACCGGACAGCCTTTATAAGCTATTACGTCTTGCCGCAGCTTCACTGGGGAGGTGATGCCATGAAGAAGACTACCTGTCAAAGCAACAGCATGAAGGGGTTGCCGGAGGATCTCCCGCCGGGTTGCCATGGCCCGGTCACGGTAACCGGCACAACCGGACAATTCAGCTGCTGCATGGAATCGAGCGCCGCGGACATCCCCTCGATATGCAACTGGCTGACTACCAAGCAGGGTTACAGGTTCGCCTCCATAGTCATCGAGGAAATGCCTGCGGCATGGCTGGCACACTATATATTTTACAACGACAACGGCCAGGGGCCCGTCAGCATATCAGCCAGGGTCAGCAAGGAGAACAATGTGCTGCCCTCCATAAGTCACCTGATATATGCGGCCGACTGGCACGAACGCGAGATGGAGGATCTCTTCGGTCTTGTTTTTCAGGGCCATCCCCGCCTGGGCGAGTTTGTTCTGCACGAAGAGTGGCCCGAAGGAACAAACCCCATGAAGAAAGACTTCGACGCCACCGTTCCATATATCGACCAGGAACCAAGCCCCGCCGCTTACAGCTGGCATCCGCCGAGCCTGGTCAGCGAATCGGGGGCCTTCATGATGCCCATCGGCCCGGTCTTCTCCGGTTTCGCCGAATCCGCGCACTTCCTGCTCGAGACGGTCGGAGAGGATATCATCAGGATGATCCCCCGGTTCTTTTACAAGTACCGCGGGGTGGAGAAGACCGCAGAGGGCCTGCCTGCCGACAGGGCGCTGCTGCTGGCGGAGAGATTTTCCGGTACCTCCGCCTTTGCCCACTCCCTGGCCTTCTGCCACGCGGTCGAAGAGATATGGGGGGCCAAAGCGCCCCGGCGGGCCGTGGCGCTCCGGGTCATGCTGGCCGAGCTGGAACGCTTCCGGCACCACGTCGCGGCCATAGAAGGAATCTGTAGTTCCACGGGCCTCGTGGTCGCCGCCAGCCAGGCGGGCATCCTGGAAGAGGATATCCTCAGGTTGTCCTGTAGATTCGCCGGGCACCGCTACCTGTTCGGCCTGAATGTACCGGGCGGCCTGCAGCGGAATTTCAGCAACAGCGAATGCCTGGAACTCGCCGGGGACATAAAAGAAATTTTCGTGAAATTACAGAACCTGGAAAAAAGGCTGCGCTTCTCCAGCAGTTTTCTCGACCGGCTGGAAGAGGTAGGTACGGTCTCGACTGAAGATGCGGTCGATTATGGGCTTGTCGGTCCGGTCGCGCGGGCCTCGGGCGTATCTGGTGATCTCCGGACATGCCTGCCCTATGGCAATTACGATTCTTTTGAATTTTCCTTGCCCGTTGAAAAAGAAGGTGACGGCTACGCGCGGCTCCGAATACTCTTTCAGGAGGCGGAGCAGGCAAACAATATCATCTCGCAGGTAGTCTCCTCGCTTCCAGGCGGCGGCGTCCTGCAACCTCCCTCTCCCGGCGCCCGGCCTGCCGGCGCCGCCCTGGGCTGGGCGGAAACCCCGCTGGGCGCTACGTTCCACTGGGTGAGGCTGGAAGAAGACGGCAGGGTCACGCGGTACAGCCTGACCACCCCGTCGTTCACCAACTGGCACGGTTTTCACCTCTCGGTAGAGGGGTTTGCCTTCCAGGATTTCCCCATAATACTTGCGACCTTCGGGTTGTCAAACGCAGAGTGCGACCGTTAGGAGGTCAACATGTCCGGCTGGGTATTAAAAGGACTGAAAACAGGGATCAGGACCACTCTCTATCCAAAGGTTGAAGAGCTGGCACCGGGAGTATCTCCGGGACGGCCGGGAGGCGGCGGAATTGCCGGGAACAGAAAACCGGTGGCTGCCGTCTGCCCGGTTGCGGCGATTACCGTTCACGACAAGCGGGTGTCGGTGAATTACGACAAATGCATACACTGTGCCCGGTGCCAGCCTCCTGCCGGGGCCATTTTCGACAAACCGGCCGCAGGTTATGAATGGGCCTATAAAATACCGCGTGATGGTGTCGCTGCCAGGGGAGCGGGAGTGGCAAGGACCTGCAGCCATTCCCTCCATATCAAGGTGGTCGACGGGGGGGCATGCAAAGCCTGCCTGAGCGAGGTCTCACAATTGACTAAGCCGTGTTACGATATGCATCGTCTCGGCTTCTTTATTACCCCGACACCCAGGAACGCCGACCTGCTGCTGGTGGTCGGGCCGGTAACCGAACATATGAAACTGCCGCTGCAAAAGGTCTTTGATGCAATGCCGAACCCCAAGGTGGTGATGGCCGTGGGGACCTGCGCTCTTTCGGGCGGCGTCTTTGGTCCGGGGTTCGCGGCCGGGGGCGGGGTCCGGGGATTTCTCCCCGTGGACATAGCCGTGCCGGGCTGTCCGCCTCCGCCGCTGGCGATTATTCACGGCCTGCTCCTGGCAGTCGGCCGGAAAGACCCTGCCCCGTCGTCAACCTCACCCGGGCCGGGCAGCAGGATGGAGGCGAAATGATGGATATAACCATTCTTCTTGAGCTGTTTCTGATTGCCTGCGCGGCAGGCATTCTCCTGGCCCTGACGGTCCCGGAACGTAACGCTCCGGCAGTCCTTGCCTGGACCGCCTCCATCTCCTCGGCACTCATACTGATTGCCGGCGGCATCGGTCTCTTTACGAACCAGTCGTTTCACGCGGAGCTTTGGCGGATATCTTCTCTCGGGACCCTGGATCTCAGGATGGACCGTCTTTCAGCCCTGTTCATCTTTATGGCGGGACTTATCTTCCTGCCGGTCTCGGTCTTTTCCGCCCGTTATATGCAGCGGTATTTAGGCCGTTACAGCCTGAGGTCGTTCAGTATCTTTTATCATCTCCTCTTTGCCGCGGTTGTCCTGCTGCTCATTGCCGCGGATGCCCTCTCATTCCTGCTGGCCTGGGAGGTAATGTCCATCCTCTGCTACCTGCTGACAAACTATGAACATGAAAAACAGGACAACACCAGCGCGGGCCTCCTGATGCTGGTCATGGGTGAGGTTGGATTCATATCAGTGATATTTGGATTTCTGCTGCTGGCAGGGCCTGCGGGCGGCCTTGATTTCACCTCCCTGAGATTGAACGCCGGTTCCATCAGCAACTCCATGCGGTGGGTGATCTTTTTACTGTTTTTTATAGGCTTTGGGGTAAAGGCAGGGCTTGTACCTCTCAACACATGGCTTCCCCGTGCCCATACATCAGCGCCGGGCAGTTTTTCGGCAATCCTCTCGGGCGCCACACTCAATTTAGGCATCTATGGCATCATCCGCATGGATGCCGATATACTCCAACATGTGGGCATCGGCCCGGCGATAGTCGTCCTTATTATAGGCAGTATCTCTGCCCTCTCCGGCATCCTCTATGCCGCGACGGAAGATGATATGAAGAGAATGCTGGCGCACAGTTCCATCGAAAATGTAGGCATCGTCATTGCCGGCCTCGGCGCGGGCATGGTGTTTGCCGCCATGCATCATCCGGTGCTTGCCGGCATTGCCTTTATCTCCTCACTCTATCATATGATCAACCATTCCATGTTCAAGACGCTCCTCTTCCTCGGCGCCAGCGGGATAGAACTGAAGACCGGCAGCCGGGATATGAACAGACTCGGGGGGTTGATCCGGTTTATGCCCTGGACTGCGGCGTTTTTCCTGATCGGCACCCTCTCCATCGCGGCCCTCCCGCCTTTTAACGGTTTTGTCAGTGAATGGCTGACACTCCAGACCATGCTCCAGAGCGCCTCCCTGCAATCAATACCCGTCAAGATCATCTTTGCCCTGTCCGGCGCCGCGCTGGCGCTGACTGCTGGCCTGGCGGTCACCTGCTTTGTCAAGGCATTCGGCATGAGTTTCCTGGGGATTGGCAGGTCGGAATCAAGCCGGCGGGCAGTGGAACTGCCCTTGTCGATGAGAAGCGCAATGGGGTTCCTGGCATTCCTGTGCATTGTTTCCGGCATCCTCCCCACTTACATCATCCCGGTCCTGAACCGGGCCGTCACCCCCATTGTCCATAAAAGTGCAGTGGATGCATTGGTGCCGCCGTTCTTCACCGGCGGCCGTGGAAAGGATAAGCTCAACAGGGACTTTGCCGCCGATTTCCATAAGCTGGGTTCCCAGGTAGGCAGTGACGTGCTTCCCGGTCGGGGGCTGGTGGTCCTGCACCAGGGCGGCAAGCGTAATCCCGTGGTCTTTGCCATGTCGACGTCTTATACCTTTGTGGTGCTGCTTTTCTTGCTCGGCGCCACCATGGTCATGCTCAAGATAGTGGTTAAGCGGCAAAAAGTGAGGTATCAGCCCGCATGGGACGGAGGGGTGCGAAAATTACTCCCCAGGATGACGTACAGCGCCACCGGCTTCTCCAATCCGATAAGGGTGATCTTTAATATGGTGTTCCACCCGACAGTGACGGTTGAAACCGGTGAGAGTCCGGTCGGGCATTTCAGAACAGCCATTACCATGGAAAGGACCGAGGTCCATATTACAGACAGGCTGGTCCTGCAACCCGTTGTCTCAATGCTCAGGACGATATCGGCCCGGATAGCCGCAATGCACAGCGGCAGTGTCAACACCTATGCGATGTATGTTATCATCAGCCTGATCCTGCTCCTGATCGGCGCACGGTTTTTTTAAAAACGGCAAGAACAACCCGGGAACCATGTCAACCGGCGGCATACAGATGTGCTAGCCCCCACAGGGGCTCCCGGCCTGTTCTTTTTATGTGGTGCCCCCTGCAGGATTTGAACCTGCGGCACCAGGATTAGGAAAATTCAAAACTATTTTTCTCTAAAATCCTTTTTCCTTCTGAATCCATTGATATGTCAATGAATTTTCTACCCGCCGCTTACTTGAACCACCCGTTGTGTTCTGTCAAATTCCCTCATTTTCTGCGCATGATTACACAGGAGAATCTTTTCAAAGATATCCTGGTCCATGCGGTCACTTAATCTACTCAGAAACAGTTCTTCAAAGGCATATTTGATGGCCTCGTAAAAAGTCCTAAATTAGCCGTTTTGCATGTCGTAACTTATTGAAATTTATTATATGCGATTTTGTTGATTTGACCTTTTTACGAGGCCATCATACAATAGAGTATAAATTACGCAGCCATGGATATCATTCACGGTGGGCGACAATCAAACGAATAGTCAGCTCACATTCGTATTTTACGATTCAGTTACCAACAACCAACGGTATAGTAATCAATATCAAAAAACCAGGTATCCCAGAGGGAATTCACCGAAACATTTACGACAAATTAGGAGTCGACTATCATCATCTGCCCGTAAAACGTAATCTGCCATAAATTAAAAATGTAAGGCGAGGCCGTAAAGGCTGCCTTTGTAACATGTTGAGTATACTCACCGTTTGTTAAATGAGAAATACGGGCTAGGTGTCTGTTGCACAAAGCACGAATAAAGGGAGGACATAATGAGCGTACCTGTCGTTCGCACTGATTTTGATGCCTTGACTCTGCTGCACCGCGGCAAGGTCCGGGATATGTACAGCATACCCGGCCATGACGATAAATTGCTCATGGTTGCCACGGACAGAATTTCAGCCTATGACGTGGTCATGGACGATCCCATTCCTGACAAGGGTAAAATCCTGACCCGCCTGTCACTGTTTTGGTTTGACATGCTGAGGGATATTGTTTCCAATCACCTGATTTCCGCAGAGGTGGACCAGTACCCCGAGGCCTGCCATCCCTACCGGGAACAGCTGGAGGGCCGTTCCATGCTCGTGCGGCGAACCAAAGTTGTGCCCTACGAGTGTATTGTTCGCGGCTATCTCTCCGGCTCGTTCTGGCAGGCGTATCAAAAAGATACCAATGTATGCGGCTTTCGGCTGCCGACAGACTTACATGAATCGGACAAGTTTGCAGAGACTCTCTTTACACCGTCCACAAAGGCTGAACTGGGTGAACATGACGAAAATATCTCTCTGCCCCGGATGAGAGAGCTGCTCGGGGAGGAACTGGCCGCGAAAATGGCGAATATCAGTGTCCGGCTCTATGAAAAGGCCGCTGGTTATGCCCTGGGCAAGGGGGTCATTATTGCCGATACAAAGTTTGAATTCGGCATAGCTGATGGTCAGCTGATTCTCATCGACGAGGTCCTTACCCCGGATTCTTCCCGGTTCTGGCCCTTGGATCAGTATCGACCCGGGCGAGGGCAGCCGAGTTTTGACAAACAGTTTTTGCGCGATTATCTTTCAACCCTGGACTGGAACAAGCAACCCCCGCCTCCGCCTCTGCCCCGGGAAATTCTTGACAAGACCCGGGCCCGCTATGAAGAGGCCCTGAACAGAATTATCGCCTGAACGGGCGTGGCAACCGGCAAGACAAGGAGCCCCTGGCGTGTGTGAAACAGCGCCCGGGGCTTTTTTTTTGTGCGGCTTGGAGTCGATCCCCCCGGCATTCCAGGGTTTGGCGGGAGTGAATATGAGACCGATAAAGAACGGCGGCAGGATTTTTTTGACCGGCTCAGCGTCAAATATGATATAATTACTATTATTCAGCTGGATAAGTAAGTTTATATGAAAGTCGCCATGGAGAGGTGCCCTTGCCGGCCGGAGTGACGCCTTTCATTTTTCGTGGTAGCTGGCCAATCTGGTCCGGCCATGCTGGTTAGTGTCCGTCCATAAACAGTCTCAATCGCAGCACTCTGTTTTTGGTGTCGCTTTGGTTATCCTGAGAGCAATATGGCCCGTGAGAACAAGATGCCCATTCTCGTCGTTGATGATGATGAAGGCATTCGTATCACCTTTGAGCGTTTTCTCGTCCGGGAAGGATACGGCCCCATCGTTACGGTGTCCAACGTCGCCGGAGCACTCGCGGCAGTACGTGAACACGTATTTGATCTGGTTATCTTTGATTTCACACTCGAAGGAGAACGGGGCATAGCTCTCCTGAAACAGTTGCGGGCAGCTGGTGTGGACTGCCCGGTTGTGGTGATTACAGGATTTCTGGATGTGGACTCCGCTTCTGAAATTGTCCGCATGGGGGCTTTTGACTATGTCCCCAAACCGGTTAATAAGCAAACCTTGCTGCGCTTTACCGCTCAGGCCCTCCGTCATCGCACCCTGCAAAACGAAAAAAAACGTCTTGTCTCTGAGAATGAACAATATCGCCGCTATCTGGAGGCGGTTTTCCGTTCGGTACAGGATGCCATCATAACCGTTGATGCGGATATGAATATCAT
>VAPF01065406.1_pt1 | contig 10838 bp, 10 predicted proteins | sample 3393931 | NCBI WGS metagenome assembly VAPF01 (sample SAMN08290437, study PRJNA428436) | hydrothermal vent metagenome | isolation source: Deep-sea hydrothermal vent chimney | place: Atlantic Ocean: South-mid Altantic Ridge | depth 2773 m m | reverse complement strand
GACTATAACAATCCATGGCCAGCCGATCTATTTTTTGAAACCCCTTACGAAATCAGTCAACACTTTAAGCATATTTTTATGCCCCACGTTTAGCGAGAACCCTTTATGTACACATACTTAATCACCGGTGCCGCTCAAGGGCTCGGAAAAGCTCTCTCCACTCAACTGGTACAACTTGGTCACCAAGTCATTTTATTGGATAAAAACCAAAAAGAACTCAATGCTCTGTACGATAACCTAAGCTCAGATAGCTCAGAGTTGATTGCCCTTTACCCCATGGATTTGCTGGGTGCGACCCTTAACGACTACGAAGACTTACAGGAGAACCTAAACCAAGAATTTGGTCATTTAGACGGCGTAATACTCAATGCGGCTGTTCTGCCCGCCTTTACACAAATTGATCAGTTTGACTACCAACAGTGGTACGAAATTATTCAAACCAATCTCAACGCCAACTTTCATCTAATTCAAAACACGCTTCCTCTGTTAAGCAACAGCGCCCAAGGAAAACTGCTTGCGGTATTAGACGACAGTATAAAACAACACCCTGCCTACTACGGCGCCTACGGCGTGGCAAAAGCAGGGTTAGAGCAACTGATGATTACATTAGGTGCTGAGCAAAAAAACAGCAATATAAGCGTCTACACCGCTCAATTAGAACCCTTTGCAACCTCAAATCGTGGGCGACTTTTTCCTGGTGAAAACCCAATGAAACTGCCCATGCCAGATGACATCGCACAACGAATTTTGGCGCAATTGCTTGAAAACAAGACGCATAAAAGCATTCAATGTTTATAAACTTCATGTTCCTATCTGAAGATTAGGGTTTAGGCTGGTCTTTAGAACGCCTCTTTTTAGGTGGCCGAATCATCCAGACTATCCATAACACCAATAACAGAACCAACCCTACTTCAAGCAACACCCACATTTTGTTCTCCTTTCACTCAAAAGTCACTTTTAGATGGCATCTCGCAACCCTTGCAGTAGGGTTTGGTGAATACCGCCAAAGCTGCCATTGCTCATAATCACCACGGTATCACCTGTGCGCAACGCCTTCAATAATTTGGTCACCAGTTCTTCATAGCGGTTGGCAACCACCAGCGGTTGTGAAAATTTTTCAGGGGTTAACGCCCAGTTCCACGCTGGGTCAATAAAAGCATAGACGGCATCGGCCTCTTTAAAGGCGGCGGGCAGTGTCTCTTGATGAATACCCATTCGCATGGTGTTAGAGCGAGGCTCAAAGACGGCGATCAAACGTTTTTCTTTCACATTTTTTAGTTGGCCGCTTTGTTGTTCTAGTTGCTTTCTAGCCCCTTGAAGCGTGGTTGCAATGGCCGTTGGATGATGCGCAAAATCATCATAAATAATAATTTCTCCCCCCCCCTCTTTTGCTTTCACTTTACCCACTAAGCTCATACGCCGTGCCACGCCTGTAAACGCACTTAATGCGCGAACAGCGTGTGACACAATCACTCCGGCATTTTGTGCGGCCGCCAATGCGCTTAACGCATTTCGTACATTATGAATACCTGTCATCGGCCACTTAACCGTACCAATGTTGGTGCCTTTATAACACACCAAAAACTCCGAACCATCCGACTTAATTAACTCATACGTCCAATCTGCGTTTTGTTTGCCCTGTGTTTCAAGCGGTGTCCAGCACCCTTTCGCAATCACTTCATCCGTATTGGTTTCATCACTGGGGGTAATAATCAGCCCATTTCCGGGAACGGTTCTAACACAGTGATGAAATTGTGTTTGAATCGCCGCTAAGTTGTCAAAAATATCCGCGTGATCAAACTCCAAATTATTAATAACCAAGGTTCGAGGGTGATAGTGCACAAACTTAGAGCGCTTATCAAAAAAAGCGGTGTCGTACTCATCCGCTTCCACCACAAAAAAAGGCGATTTTCCCAAGCGAGCGGATACGCCAAAATTACTGGGAACGCCCCCAATTAAAAACCCTGGCTCTAAACCTGCGTACTCTAAAATCCACGCCACCATTGAGGCTGTAGTGGTTTTGCCATGCGTACCCGCTACCGCAATCACCCAGCGATCGTGCAAAACATTTTCGGCCAACCATTGAGGACCCGAAGTATAAGGCTGCAATACGTTTAAGGTGGCTTCTACTGCGGCATCGCCACGGCTTTTGGCGTTACCAATGACGACCGTATCAGGCGTCGATTTTAAAAAGCTTACATCCTCCTCTAACGTAACCGTAATCCTTGCTTGCGCCAACTGCGTACTCATGGGGGGGTAAATTGCCTTATCCGATCCCGTCACCTCAACGCCCATCGCTTTTGCCAACTGCGCAATGCCGCCCATAAACGTGCCCGCAATGCCTAAAATATGAATCTTTTCCATTTTCACTTAATTATCCTTGCTCTGATTCCATCACTCTCTTACACTGTTCGGTTATGACGAAACACAATTTTTTATCGGTCGAGACCGAATCCCAACTCAATGACTACTGCCAACATCTTATCTCACGCCCAGACATTCTCTGGATTGCGATGGATACCGAATTTGTGCGGGAAGATACTTATTTTCCAAAACTCAGCCTTATTCAAGTTCAAGACTGCTTAGGAAACTTGGCAATCATTGACCCACTTAAAATACAAGAGAGCACAACGCTTTCAGATTCAAACGAGGCGCTGGCTCCCTTTATTGAGTTATTGTGCGATCCCAACACATTAAAAGTCTTTCACTCTGCACGCCAAGACATTGAAGTATTGTACCAACTTGCACATAAGATGCCCGTAGCAATTTTTGATACTCAAATTGCCACGCTCTTTTTAAAACTGGGGGAGATGGCAGGGTTTGCACGCGTGGTGCAAGAAACACTTGGCATCACGATAGATAAAAGCCAAACCCGCACCAACTGGCACGCTCGCCCGCTTACCGAAGCGCAAATTCAATACGCGTTGGATGATGTTCGCTATCTTGCGCCTCTGTACGAACACTGTCTAAAAGCCCTTGCACCCAACGAGCTGAACGCAGTAGAGGAGGAGTGCAATGCTCTGTTAAATGAATCCCTGTATCGTATTGACCCTAAAACCGCAGGCAAAAAATTAAAAGGCATAAAAACCTTAAAGCCCAAGCAACTTGCCATCGCTTATGCCTTAACCGAATGGCGTGAACAGTTTGCGATCACGCATGACCAGCCTAAAAAATGGGTGCTCAACGACGAAGTCATTATCCATGTCGCAAAGCGCCCACCCAAAACGGTAGAGGCACTCTACAAAGTACCTCATATAAAATCATCCGCCATTATGAGCCATGGTGATGTGTGGATCTCTATCATTGATCACGTATTTGAACAAGACTCCACAGAGTGGCCGCAACCGCCAAAAAAATCCCCCCCCCCTACCCCACAAGAGGAGGCAGTGGTTCAACTGCTTAGCGGTTACGCCCAACAAGTCGCCATTGACTACCGTTTAAACTTGCCCTCGCTTCTGCAACGCAACGACATACTGGCGGTTGTACGAGGCAACGTACCTGAAAGGCCTGTTTTTTCGGGTTGGCGTAATTTATTAATCGCCCAGCCAATATTGGCCATTCTAAAGGGTGAACAATCCCTGAGCGTGAGCAACCATCACATTGTACTGACTCAAAAAGGCTCTGAATAATCAATGAAAAATTCTCCCCCCCCCTCCTCAGACAACCAACCTATTAATAACGTGCTCTACGCCCAAGCGGGTGGTGTTACTGCCGTCATTAACGCCAGTGCCGCCGCAGTAATCGAAACCGTATTTGCCAACCCAAGCCAGTTTGGCACGATGTATGGCGCATTTAACGGCATTAAAGGGGTTTTAGAAGAGCGCTTGATTGATTTATCCAGTTTAAAAACAGAACCCTTAACCGCCATTAAATACCAACCTGGCGCCATATTTAAAGCATGTCGTTTTGATTTAGACCCGCTTGAACACAACCCCGCGCAATACGCACGTATGCTGGAAATATTTAAAACCTATCGTATTGGTACCTTTTTTTACAACGGTGGCAACGGCTCCATGGTTACCGCACAAAAGGTGGGCGACTACTGTCGTCAGCACAATCACCCCGTCAACTGCATAGGGGTGGCCAAAACCATCGACAACGATCTAGCCATCTCTCACTGTAGCCCAGGGTTTGGCAGTGCCGCCAAATATTTAGCCAGTAGCTTTTTAGAAGCAACGCTCGATACCCTATCAATGCACGACACTTCCACCCGTTTTTTTGTGATGGAAACCATGGGGCGCAATACGGGTTGGCTTACATTATCGGCAGGATTGATTCAAGATGTAATGCCCGATGTGCCACTGATTTTACTGCCCGCAGAACGCCCGTTTAACCAAGTGGCTTTCCTGAATAGAGTCCAACAACTGATACAACAAAAAGGCTACTGCGTTTGCGCGGTCTCCGAAGGATTACGCAACCAACAAGGCGACTATCTCAGCATCGCCAATATCGAACACACCCTAGAACAAGACTATACCCAGTTAGGTGGCGTGGGCTACACCATTGCCAAACTGGTCAGCGACACTTTTAACGTCAAGAGCCACTACGCCATTCCTGATTATTTACAGCGCTCCGCCAGTCATTTGGTCTCAAAAACCGATTGGCAAATAGCATACGATGCGGGTGTTGCAGCGGTAGAAGCCGCCAAACAAGGGTTGCATGGCGTACTGCCGATTGTAACTCTAATAAATGAACAACCCTTTACATGGCAATTTAAAACGGTGCCACTTAATGACGTGGCAAACTTAGAGAAGACTGTGCCCGATGAATTCATCTCATCCGACGGCATGAACCTAACCGCTCAAGCATTAAACTACCTTCGCCCCCTCATTCAAGGCGAACGCCCTGTGCCCTTTAAAAATGGACTGCCTGATATTCCGGTGATTGAGTTTCAAGAAGTATCGAAACAACTGCCGCCGTTTAAGGCCATAAAGTAATCAGACTCTAGGAGCCTGTCGGGTTTAGGTTAAATCGTTCGAGCATAAAAAAACCCAGATTAGAAATTATCTAATCTGGGTTTCAGAATATATGGTGCCCAGGGCCGGAGTCGAACCGGCACAGTGTTACCACCGGGGGATTTTAAGTCCCCTGCGTCTACCAATTTCGCCACCTGGGCAGATAGCTAACAAAGATTAAAACTAAACATGAAAGTATCGCTTTAACTCTGTTTATATCGAAAATGAATCAAGCTTTTCCAGCAAAAAATGGAGGCGGAACCCGGAGTCGAACCGAGGTAGATGGATTTGCAATCCACTGCATAGCCACTTTGCTATTCCGCCTTTAAACTGGAGCGGGAAACGAGGATCGAACTCGCGACCCCAACCTTGGCAAGGTTGTGCTCTACCGCTGAGCTATTCCCGCTTGATGAGGCGTATTATAGGGGATAGTGTTTGAAGGTCAAGCGGTTTTTAGTAATTTATTTTGATTTAGCCGAGCGAATTAATTCGGGCAACGCGGCTCTGGTGTATTGCACCCAAGTAATGAAGGTTAAAGCGGCGGCAAAGTACAGCATGGGAAATCCTAACTCGCCCCAGTTAATACCCCAAAGCTCACCTCCGTACAATAACCACGTTAAGGCCGCCAGTTGTGAAGCGGTTTTGATTTTACCTAAATTGGATACGGCAACAACTTCACGCGCATTATTTTCAGCCATCCACTCTCGTAAGGCAGAAACGGCAATTTCTCGCATAATAATAATCACAGCGGAGAGTATGACAAACAGGTTATCGTGGTATTCCGCCGCAACGACAATCAGCGCTGCCGCAACAATGAGCTTATCGGCCACGGGGTCTAAAAAAGCGCCGAGCCGACTGTCTGAATCCAGCTTTCGGGCAAGGTATCCGTCTAGCCAATCGGTAATGGCGGCGATCATAAATGCAAGCCCTGCCCAAAGACGTGCGTTTTCAAACGGTGAGTAGTACAGCATTAAAAAGATAGGAATAAGGGCAACTCGCGACCAAGTCATCATCATGGGAAGAGATTGTAAAGACATAACAGTTTTCCAAAAAATACAAATTAATACGGATTTTACCATAGAGCGCCTTTTAGGGCTTTGTTTCTAGAAGGCTGTCCGAGAACTAAAAACCTATGCTAAATCGCTCCATGAAAAAAATCGTAAATACGCTGTGCTTTGTTGGCGCTCAGCCCTTTCACTTTAGTTAATTCCGAAACTGACGCGTCTTTCACTTGATGTAATCCGCCAAAATGCACCAATACATTTTTACGTGTTTTAGGGCCTATGCCCTCAATACTTTCTAAACTGGAGTGCGTTTGGGCTTTGGTGCGTTTAGCGCGATGCGAGGTAATAGCAAAGCGGTGCGCTTCGTCTCGAATGTAATTGATTAAGTGCAATGCAATATGATCGGATTCTAAATCAATGCCTTGCATATTATGGGGGGTAAATAAAATTTCTAACCCCGCTTTTCGCCCCTCCCCTTTGGCAACGGAAACCAGCGGTATGTGATCAAGTTCTAAGGTTTTAAGCACGGCGATGGCTTGATTTAGTTGCCCTTTTCCTCCATCCACAACAATAAGATTTGGAAAAGTTCCCCCCCCCTCTTTTTGCGCTTCTTTTAAACGTTTATAACGACGCATAAGCACTTGGTTCATCGCCGCGCAGTCATCCCCCCCTGTAATGCCTTCAATGTTAAATTTACGGTAGGCTTGGGTGCTGGGAATGCCATCGTAAAATACCACACAACTCGCCATGGTGAGTTGACCTTGCGTATGGCTAATATCAAAACACTCAATATGGTTGGGTGGGGTTTCTAATGCCAACACCTCCTGCAATGCCAAGACCCGATCACGTTGTGTGGCTTTTTGGGTTAAGTGTTGTTTTAACCCCGTTAACGCATTGGTATTTGCCAGTGCCATCAACGATTTAGCTGTTTGTTGAACGGGCTGTTTTAGCCGCACACTTGCATCACGTTTTTCTTTTAGCCACGCCTCTAAATAATCATGATCCAGCAGTTTAATGGGCAATAAAACCTCTGCTGGCACTGGATACACTTGGTAGTGCTGAGTTAAAAATGCCTCTAAAATAGCATTGCTGTCCGCCTGAGCTTCTATTTTTGGGTAAAAATGTTCACTGCCCCAAAGGTTTCCTCCTCGGTACATCATTAAACACACGCACACTTGATTGGCTTGCTCTGCGGTTACAATCACATCCATGTCTTTACTGCCGGGCTGGTTAATCAAATGCTGGCTTTGAATGGCTCGTAATGCCGAAATTTTATCGCGGTATTGTGCCGCCGCTTCAAACTCAAGTGCTTGCGAGGCCGTCTCCATTTTTTGCGCTAACGCCTCCACCACATCAAAGCGTTTTCCTTGTAAAAAAAGCAAGGTAAGATCCACTTCCTCTTGATAAGATTCCTGGCTAATAAAGCCCTCAATACAAGGCGCAGAACAGCGTTTAATTTGGTACTGTAAACACGGGCGTGAGCGGTGATTAAAGACACTTTCGGCACACTGCCGAACCTTAAATATTTTTTGCAATGTCTGTAATGTCTGATGCACCGCAGACGCATTTGGAAACGGACCAAAATAGTCGCCTTTTCGACGCTTAGCACCACGGTGATAACTCAATGCAGGAAACACTTTATCCGTGGAAACATAAATATACGGGTAAGACTTATCGTCTCTAAATAAAATATTGTATTTGGGTTTGTGTCGTTTAATGAGCGTGTTTTCTAAAATAAACGCTTCGCTTTCGGTATCCGTAACCGTGACTTCCACACGGGCAACTTGTGCAACCATGGCTGCTGTTTTAAGTTCACCGTGCATTTGTTTAAAATAACTGGAAACCCGTCTTTTTAAATTTTTAGCTTTGCCCACATAAATAATGGTACCCGCAGCATTTAACATACGGTACACGCCGGGGCGTTGCGTAAGCTGTTTTAAAAATGCCACCACATCAAATTTTGTTTCAACACTTTGTTCAGCTTTTTTTTCAATCATGGTTCATATAACAAGGTAGAATTAACAAGATTTTCATATTATAAGGTATTCATTCATGGAACAATCCCCCGAAAACAACAATAATAATTTTGAACGACTTGCGCAGGCCGTTGAGTCCTTAGTAAAGCAAGAGCGCTGGACGCGCCGTTTTGCGAACTTTCTTAAACTTGCCATTGCCGCTTATGTAATATTTTTTATCTATATTACGGTGCAAAAATTTAATACGATCGATAAAACCTCCGCCAGTGCCGAGGGTAAAAAACATGTTGCTGTAGTGAACATTGAAGGCCCCATCATACCCGGAACGAAAGTCAGCGCCGAGGTTATTAATCCATTATTAGAAAAAGCATTTCGTAACGATTCCAGCTCTGCTGTCATTATTAAAGCCAATTCCCCAGGAGGTAGCCCCGTACAATCAGCTATGATTAATGATGAAATTATTCGCCTAAAAGCGCTGTATAAAAAACCGGTGTATGTTGTGGTCGAAGATGTTTGTGCGTCTGGCTGTTACTACATTGCGGTTGCGGCCGATAAAATTTATGCCGATAAAGGCTCCATGATTGGTTCCATTGGCGTAAGAATGGATACCTTTGGGTTCACTGGCTTAATGGAAAAACTAGGCATTGAAAATCGCTCCATGCACGCAGGCGATCACAAAGCCTTTATTGATCCATTCAGCAATAAAAATGAAGAAGGTCGTCAGTTTTTTCAAAAAATGGTACTTGAAAAAACCCACCAACAATTCATTGATACCGTTCGAGCAGGCCGTGGCGATCGCCTACAAACAACACCTGAAATCTTTTCAGGTTTAGTTTGGTTAGGAGAAGATGCGGTTAAAAACGGGTTAATTGACGAACTCAATACCGTTGGTGGTGTTGCCAGAGACATCGTTGGTGTTGACGACATTAAGGTATACTCACCTAAAAAATCATTTATGGAAGAAATTATGGGCGATATTACAAGTCAAACATCGGCTAAATTAGCGTTAATGTTAAGCTCTATGCGCTAAATAATCCGCTAAAAACCACTGTCGATCAACATGGATTGACGTGGTAAAGGCTGGTATTTTTCTGACATTTTAATGCACCTCTAACACTTCAACCTTATAATCTAACGTTTGATTTGCTAAGGGGTGATTACCGTCTAAATAGACTTTATCTTCCGTAATTTCAATAATTCTAAACACAATGGTCTCGCCATCGGGGTCTTCTGTTTCAACGGTTGAACCCAGTTCAATTTCCACATTGTCTTCAAAATTTTCAGGCCCTGCAAACACAATGAGTTCTTCATTGGTTACGCCATAAGCCTTTTCGGGTAAAACCGTTACTTTGGCTTCAAATCCAGCCTCTTCGCCCTCCATTAACGCTTCAAGCCCTTCAATAATCTCGCCTTCACCTTGAATGTAAATAACAGGCTCTTCACCAAACGTTGAATCAACCACTTTGCCACTCTCGTCACGCAACTCATAATGAAAGGTGACTCGGCTGCCTTTTTTAATTCTCATTTTTCTATCCCTTATTAATTATAAATACACATGGCGATATTTTATTACATTAAAATAATGGCTTACAATTCTACAGAAAAGAGAGTAAAAATGCGTCAGATTATATTGGATACGGAAACCACGGGCTTTGACCCTCGTAATGGTGATCGAATCATTGAAATTGGAGCCGTAGAGTTAATTAAGCGCCGCCTAACTCAAAACAATTATCACCAATATGTTTTTCCTGAACGCTCTGTACCACAAGATGCCATTGCCGTACATGGTATTACCGATGACTTTCTAAAAGACAAGCCCATCTTTGCCAAGATTGTTGATGATTTTATGACATACGTTCAAGGAGCCGAATTAATTATTCACAATGCCCCGTTTGATGTGGGCTTTATTAATAATGAATTGGCACTGTTGCCCAACAATAAGTGGGGAAAAATTGAAGATCACTGCCAGATCACCGACTCCCTCAAAATGGCTCGAAAAACGTATCCAGGGCAAAGAAATTCACTTGATGCGCTTTGTAAACGTTTGTACATTGATAATTCCAACCGAACCCTTCATGGCGCTCTACTCGATTCCGAAATTTTAGCCGACGTTTATTTAACCATGACAGGGGGGCAAACGGCTTTAAGCCTAAGCACCCAAACCAAAGACAACACCACAAACAACGCTAGCCAAACAAATTTAAGTTATAAAAATAGATCACCCTTAAACATACTCAAAGCCAATCAAATAGAACAACAAGCACATCAACAAAAGTTAGTCGATATTTCAAGCGCGTCGGGTAAAACCCTTCAATGGTAATAAGAGAGTTTACTCTTGGCGCTTGTGCGTTTTAATACGGTTATTGCGAGCGACAGACGCTGGGCGTTTTGTTGACGTAACGCGCCAACGAGGCATATGCCATTTTGCTCCCACCAAGGTTGGGCTGTCTACACGTTTTTTAGCCACGAGACAATACACATTTCCAAACTGTAATCCCAACTTTGATAAACGTGTTTCTACCCACTCCAAAACAAGAACACGACGTGTTTTGTGCTCTCTTTGTGCAAAGCAAGTGACCGTACTGTAGCGTTGCAATTGAATATCATCCCCCAGCACTTCTAACCATATTTTCAGTTGATTCAACCGCTCCAGCTTTGCATGCCGAAATACCGCCTCTTTTTTAAAAAAGCGAAACCGCATCACCAAACAACCAATTGGGTTAAACCCAGTAATGACCATATGTCCTTCTGGACGCAACATAGAGTCCACCTGCCTTAGTAAATAATAAGGATCCGCTGCAATTTCCAGTGCATGAGGCAACAAAACAACATCGGTACTCTCCTTTGCAATAGGCAAGTAATCAAGGTCTGCCTTTACAAAATGACTAAACGAATCAAATTCT
>VAPF01023028.1_pt1 | contig 10844 bp, 11 predicted proteins | sample 3393931 | NCBI WGS metagenome assembly VAPF01 (sample SAMN08290437, study PRJNA428436) | hydrothermal vent metagenome | isolation source: Deep-sea hydrothermal vent chimney | place: Atlantic Ocean: South-mid Altantic Ridge | depth 2773 m m | reverse complement strand
TGCAATCCCTTGAGGATGGCCGGGACATCATCGCGAGAACGCGCATCGATGTGGATATCGGCAATATTGACTTCGCCAAAATGAAGTTGTGGGTTTTTCATCTGGCGCATCGGGTAAATCCTCGAAGTTTTATGCAGAAAACCGAAAAAAAGCGGTTTTTTGCAGGTTTTCAGTGGAAGGCCTGCTTTATTATAGCTTTCTTCGCGCTAGGAATGGAGTGGTTTTTTATATTAAATCATGAGGTTAGATGGTTTTCGGGCGGGCACTATATAGCTCTGTATAGGGTATTTCGTTACTGTCCCAGCGATAAAAATGGCTTGGTGGAAAAATACAAAATCACCAGCACAATACCAATGTAGGCAATGACCTTTAGTGGCTCTTCCTGAAACAATACCCAAAAGGTACGGTGTTTGCCTTCGCGTTTCAGTTGTTCATAAATTTCACGCTGCTGCACTGCACGTTTGGCCTGATAGTCCGCAATCAGTGCTTTGGCACGTTGCAACTGGTCGTCGTCCCGTAACCAGATTGCGGGCATTGATATACCCCAGTTGCCTGCTGAGGTTTCGTAGAATTCAACATTGTTGTCGGTTAACAGTTCGCGGATATCATCCGCTTCGTCATCCGGCACACTCCGCAGAGGAAATAATCGCACGGCCATGGATAAGCCTATTTTTTGTCCAGCAGACCTTTCAGGTCAGCGAAGGGGTTATGGGTTGCACTCGATACGGTACTGGCTGCTGAGCCCGTACTGCTTTGCCCATGCGCTTCCAGTTGTCGCTGATGCTCGTTATCGTGACAATAGAGACACAGTAGTTCCCAGTTACTGCCATCAGCCGGGTTGTCATCATGATTGTGATTTCGGTGATGCACGGTAAGCTCAGGCAGGTTGGCGCGGGTGAATTCCCGTTCACAGCGGCCGCAAATCCATGGGTAAAGTTTCAGCGCCTGTTCGCGATAGGTTTTTGCGCGCTCGTCCTGATGACGACGGGCATCACTGACGATTTTATCCAGGGCATCCACGTTTGGTTTTTTGTCGGGCATTGGTCTGATTAATCCTTTTTCGCCAGACGCTGAATATAATCCTGCATGTTAACTTTGAGCATTTCGCGAAAATCATCACAGAGCATGTCAGTCATTTTGACCTCATCCTTTGCCAGCTCTTTAGTGCTGAGTGAGGCTTCAAAGGTGTTGTAGCGTGCGGCGGCATAACGCAGGGCGGTGCCGACATTGGCCGAGCCTTCTGCCTGGGCCAGCTTGTTGGCAAGGTTAATGAACTGATCGGCGAGCTCAAAAAAGGGGGTTTCCTGTTTATCGTCTGACATGATGTTTCGGTTGTCCTGTGAAAATGATCGGCAATGTGTCTGCCTGCATACCCTACGTCAGGTGGCGCGCTCTGCCAACTCCAATATTTCGTGTTTACAACACCGGGCTTGATAAAAACGATAGGCTCTTGAAGTAAGGTGGGCATTGCCCACCAGTGAGGTTTGAGTCGGGCATTATTGGTGGGCACTGTCCACCCTACGATGCACTGACTGTTCAACAATATAAATAATCCGAACTCAGGCGGTGCTCTCTGCCAATTCCAGTGTTTCGGCAGCTTCCAGCCAGTCATTTTCGGTTTGTTGCAACTGCTGTTTCAGTGTCGCCTGTTGTGCCAGCAGTTCTTTCAAGCGGTCTTTGTTATCCGCTTCATAAAGTGTGCTGTCTGTCAGTTTTTGTTCAATACCCTGTAGTTGTTGCTGAAACTCACCCAATAATTTCTCACTTTTTCGTACCTGGTCAAGATAAGGTTTGAGCTGCTGGCGACGAGCCGCTTCCTGCTGGCGAAGCTGGCGTTTGTCGATGCCGGAGGTTTTGCTCGCTGAACTGACCTCATCCTGGGTATTTCCACGCCGATGTTCATTCAGCCATTGTGCATAGTCATCAAGGTCGCCATCGTAGATTTGGGCGCTACCGTTGGCCACCAATACAAACTGGTCGCACACTGTGCGCAGCAAATGGCGGTCATGGGAAACCACAAGTAGTGCGCCTTCAAAACCCTGTAATGCCAACGTCAGTGCATGACGCATTTCCAGATCAAGATGGTTGGTAGGCTCGTCGAGCAGCAACAGATTCGGGCGTTGATAAATCAGCAGGGCCAGTACCAATCGCGCTTTTTCACCACCGGAGAATGGGCCTACCGGATCGAGTACCTGATCACCGATAAAGCCAAAACCACCGAGGTAGTTACGCAACTGCTGCTCGGTGGCTTGTTTGTCCAGGCGTTGCAGATGCATGAGGGGAGTGTCATCGGTCTGTAATTGTTCAAGCTGGTGCTGCGCAAAATACCCGATGCGCAGATTTTGCGCCGGTGCATGTGTGCCTGCGAGCAGCGATAACTCACCGGTTAGCGCTTTGATGAGTGTGGACTTTCCTGCACCATTGGGGCCCAGCAGACCGATGCGGTCACCGGGTAACAGGTTGATACTGATATCGTTCAGCAGGGTTTTATTGTCGTATCCCAGTTGGGCATCAGTGAGTTTCAGCAGGGGATTGGGAATTTGTTTCGGTGGTAAAAAGGTAAATTCAAAAGGCGAGTCTACATGCGCGGGAGCAATTTCTTCCAGTTTGGCCAGTGCTTTCAGGCGACTTTGCGCCTGTTTGGCTTTGGTGGCTTTGGCACGAAAGCGATCGATGTAGCTGTGCAGGTGCGAAATGGTGCGCTGTTGCTTCTGGTGGGCGGCCTGTTGTTGTTCAAGGCGGCTGGCATGTTGCTTTTCGTAGGCGCTGTAATTACCGGTGTAGGCATGCAGGGTTTCTTCACTGAGCAAGGCGATGTGGCCAACACAGTTGTCGAGAAAATCGCGGTCATGTGAAATTAGCAATACTGTGCCGGGATAATTCTGCAACCAGTTTTGCAGCCACAGCACGGCATCGAGATCGAGGTGGTTGGTGGGCTCGTCGAGCAGCAAAATATCGGAGCGGCACATCAATGCCTGAGCCAGATTGAGGCGCATGCGCCAGCCACCGGAAAAATCAGAGACCGGCGTTTGCAATTGGGCTTCACTAAAACCCAGACCATCCATGAGCCGTGCGGCACGCGCAGGTGCGGTGTAACCGTCGATGGCTTCCAGCTCACCAAACAGTGACGCCTGCAATTCTCCGCGGGCTTCATCATCTGCACAAACAGCGAGCTGTTGCTCCAGCGCGCGCAATTCACTGTCGCCATCCATCACATAATCAATAGCACTGCGATCTACTGCGGGTGTTTCCTGTGCAACGTGGGCCATGGCCAGGTTGGCTGCCAGTTTTACTTCGCCCTTATCGGCATGCAGGCCAGTGGTATCCCGAGTGCCAAGCACCAGCGCCAGTAGGCTGGATTTACCACTGCCATTGCGACCCACAATGCCCCAGTGTTCACCCGTTTGGATAGTGAGGTTAACATCCTGCAATAATACACGGGTGCCGCGACGCAGGGTGACAGACTGAAAACGTAACATGGGAAGGATATTTTATAAGTTGTGAGTGAATTATCTGCTGAAGGGTGGATTATATACCCGTAGTGATTGCGGTTTCAGCTTTATTACGCACCCTCTTATTCCATGGCTACGTTAAACCTAACGCTACGACTTAACTGATGTGTTAGGTTAAAATCTCCTCGTCATTTCGCCTCGTTTAAAAACCGAAATTTCAAATGCCACGAGCATACAATAAATTAGGCATTTTTTGATCCTGGTGTAAAATGTCTGCGATGTCCATTTTCTCCTGGAAAATCTGAAAAGGTTCTGATGAAAACATTGTTGCGACAATTATTGTCACCCATTTTAAATATATTTGAGGCCGGTGATGAGCCTTATTCCGTGAAACCGTGGAGCCGAAAAATATTGATCGTTATTGGTGTGCTTTTTTTGGGGCTGGCATCCATTGTGGCTTATTTGGCATTTGATATGGGTGACGCGGGCTTTATGATTCCTGTTGTCGTTTTTTGCATTGTGTCACTGGTGACCCTGGTCGTGGGTTTTTGGGGTACCGACCGCGCCGTAGCCAAAATTTGGGGCAACCGTTAAACCTATTCGGTATTAGTGGGGTTCGCAATGCAACATATACAAACAGTGGGAGCATATCTTCAAGTTGAAACCGACGATTAAACTACTTTCTGTGGCCTCTGCGTCTCTGTAACCTCTGTGTTAAATGCCCTGTAATTTTTTTAAAACGTATTTTCAGTGCTTAATGTCCATTTCTAAGCTCAAACGTACCAGCTGTTTCCTGGCGTTAACTTTTTTTGCGACTAAAAACCCACAGATTATCTTGAGTCAGATTTTTATCGAACGCATAGCCATCTTCATTAAACGTTTTAATATCTTCCGGGTCAGTCAGTTGGTTTTTGATAATATAACGACTAAGCATGCCTCGGGCTTTTTTAGCATAAATGCCAATCATTTTGTATTTTCCGTCTTTATAATCTTTAAAGGCGGGCGTGATGATCTGTGCATTTAGCTCTTTGGGTTTTGCGGCTTTAAAATATTCATTGGATGCCAGATTGATTAAATACTCTGATTCGATTTTTTTCAGTTGCACACTCAAACCCTGGGTAATGGTTGCCCCCCAAAATTCATATAAATTCTTGCCACGCTCTGTTGTTAATCTTGTGCCCATCTCCAGTCGATAAGGCTGCATTAAATCCAGCGGTCGCAACAAGCCATACAGACCGGAAAGAATACGCAAATGTTTTTGCGCAAAACTAAAATCCTTACTGTTAAACGATTCGGCATCCAGTCCGGTATAAACATCGCCTTTAAAAGCCAATACTGCCTGTTTGGCATTTTCCTCATTAAATTCTTTGCTCCATGTTTCGTAACGATCAAAATTGAGGTCGGCAATTTTAATACTGACTTTCATCAGTTCACTGATATCAAGGGATGACAACTGGCGTAAACGGCTGATCAATTCTTCAGAATCATCAAGGTAACCCGGTTGAGTGGACATTTTGGTTTTCGCGGGCGTTTCGTAATCCAGCGTTTTGGCAGGTGAAATAATGATCAACATGATGGCGAAATATTCCGTTGAGTGAAAAGATTATTGTACCAAACTGATACAAACTGAGGGGGTTATGGTTTTTCCTGTTCTGCTTTATCCAACAATTCCATACGCAACCGATTAAGTTCGCCCCTTACAGACTTGGGGATTTCATGGGTATCACCCTCTATGGGCCAATTATTTTGTTGGGCATACTTTTGTATAGCGACAATACGGTCTTGATTCAGAGGGTGGGTGGTAAAAAATTCAGGTATTTTACCGCTGGACTCTCCCTGTTGCTGACTGAATAATTCAAATAACTGTATTGACCCATTGGCATGACCATACTGCTTCACCAAAGCTTCCAGTGCCAGTTTATCGGCTGCATTTTCTTGGCTTCTGCTGAAATTCAGGGTGGTTAACAGGCTCGTATCCCCTATCAGCTTTGCTACGATGTCATTGCCCGCGACTCCTGACATTGTTGCCACCGCAACACCGACGACAACACCACGCCCCAGTGCTCTCAAAGGGTGGCGAAATTTGATATGGGCTATCTCGTGCGCCATAACCATGGACAGAATATTTTCATTGGGTATGACATCCAGCAAGCCGGTGAAAAACACAATATTGCCACCAAGTGTGGCGAAAGCGTTGACGGTATCACTATTGATCACGGATACCGTAATATCCATGTCTTCTGGCAGATCCATTTTTTGACGTAAATCATTCGCCAGCGATTGCAGATAATCGGGCACTTGCCCGGTATTGCTCGCAGGTGTGTCGATATTCATTGTACGCACCAGAGTACGTTCAACCTCAAAGGGAATGTATTGGCTGAGGGTATCTGCGAGAAAACTTAAGACAACAATAACAACGGCGATTACTGCGAACACTCCTCCGCTTAAAAGAAAAAATTCTTTAAGTGGGTGAGTTTTGCTGGTGTTAATGCCTTCAGAGGGCTGTGGATTCGAAATATCCAGAATCAGTGCTCCCCAGGCATTGTTTTTGTCGGCAAAAAAGCGGTGCCATAAGCCAACGCTTCCACAGAGCCTATGCTGTTACGCCGCCCTTTGTAAATTGAGCACATTTCATATTTTACATTGAGTATGACATCCGCCCCGGATGCCTTAGCTTCTTCCTTCATTCTTAATATGGCTTCTCTGCGTGCCCTGTCGAGCAATATCTCATAGGGGGTGACACGCCCACCCACAAAATTGCGTAACCCGGCCACGAACTGTTTAAAATAATCCACAGAAATAACAACGCTGCCATCAACCAGAAAGGTTTCATAGCCTGATAAGAAGGGGGGCGGAATGATTTTGCTTTGGATGATCAAAAGATCTTTAAGCGCTTGTTCGCGTTCATGGATAGAACGGTAGTGGCTACGTTCAAACCACTGGCCAAACCCGTACCCAAGCGCTAACAAAACAAAAAATGTGATAATACCCAACATGATATTTATTCCATCACGACGGCGCTACCATAAGCAAAAAGCTCAGCGGCACCTGATGTTATTGACGATGTTGAGAAACGAACATTGAGTACCGCATTGGCACCGATAGAACTGGCCTGTTCGATCATTCTGGACACGGCTTCTTCGCGTGCATCCTGTAATAATTCGGTATAACCCTTGAGCTCCCCGCCAAAAATGTTTTTCAATCCGGCCATGAAGTCACGTCCAACATGTTTGGAACGGACAGTGCTGCCCTGTACCAGCCCCAGGTGTTTGGAAATTCGTTTACCGGGAATCAGTTCAAGATTCGATATCATCATGCGAGCATCCTCGTTAAATCAATTATTGATGAACAATACCAGAACGCATAAAAAAGGCGCACAAGAAAATTTCTGTGCGCCTGTATTTTAACTGCCACTCACCGATGGGCCGTGTATCGCCCAGTTTATTCACGGTGGTTTTTTATGGCGGTCTCTATTTGTGATATTGCGCACTCAGTTCATGCACTGCGTTAATAAATGCACCGACATTTTCAGGATCAATTTTCGGGTGAATACCGTGGCCAAGGTTAAACACATGACCATTGTTCTTGCCATAACTGGCCAGTACGTTACCCACTTCCTCACGGATACGTTCCGGATTGGAATAAAGAATGCACGGGTCCATATTGCCTTGCAGGGCGATGTTGTCACCCGCCCGCTTACGCGCATCACTGAGATCAATGGTCCAGTCCACGCCGAGACAATCCGCACCGGTGGCCGCCATTTTGTCCAGCCATTGTCCGCCACCTTTAGTGAAGAGAATAACCGGAACTTTGCGGCCATCGGCTTCGCGGGTGAGGCCATCGATGATTTGCTGCATGTAGCGCAATGAAAACTCTTGATAATCGCGCGGGGTAAGTACGCCGCCCCAGGTATCAAAAATCTGCACGGCTTGTGCGCCTGCGGCAATTTGTCCATTGAGATATAAAATGACGGATTTTGCCAGTTTATCGAGCAGTTGATGCAGGGTGTCAGGCTGGTCAAACAGCATGCCTTTGATGTTGCCGTATTCTTTGGTGCCGCCGCCTTCCACCATGTAGGTGGCCAGTGTCCACGGGCTACCGGAAAAGCCGATGAGCGGTACACGGCCATCGAGTTCTTTGCGAATGGTGCGTACGGCGTTCATCACATATTGCAGTTCGCCTTCGGGATCAGGAATGGGCAGGTTTTTCACCTCAGCGGCGCTGCGTACAGGATTCGCAAACTGTGGACCGTGGCCGGTGTTAAAGGTCAGGCCAAGTCCCATGGCATCAGGAATGGTGAGGATGTCGGAGAACAGAATAGCGGCATCCAGCGGATAACGCTCCAGCGGCTGGATAGTGACTTCACAGGCCAGTTCGGCATTACGGCACAGGTCCATAAAACTCCCGGCTTTCTCTCGGGTGGCGCGATATTCGGGCAGATAGCGTCCGGCCTGGCGCATCATCCACACGGGGGTGACATCTACGGGTTCGCGGTTCAGGGCGCGCAGAAAACGGTCATTTTTTAATGTTGTCATGTTTTGTGTTTTTAACGCAGAGGCCGCAGAGGCACAGAGGCGCAGAGAAAAAGAAAATGATTTTCAAAAATCTCTGTGTCTCTGTATCTCTGCGATCTCCGCGTTTCTCCTTAAATGTCTAAAAAATCTAAAATGCCTTCAGCAGCCTGACGGCCTTCATACACAGCCGTCACGACCAGATCAGAACCACGCACCATATCACCACCGGCAAAAATTTTCGGGTTGGTCGTCTGGTGTTGGTAACTGTTTTGAGCAGGCGCAATCACACGTCCACCCTCATCGGTGTCGATATTAAAATCAGCAAACCAGTCAGCCGGGCTGGGTCGGAAACCAAAAGCGACCACCACGGCATCCGCCGGGACGATTTCTTCCGAGCCTGCGACAATTTCCGGGCGGCGACGCCCGTGTTCATCGGGTTCCCCCAGTTGAGTGGTGACCAGTTTAATGCCTTCTACCTTGCCATTACCCACTATTTCCACGGGCTGGCGATTCCACAAAAACTCCACGCCTTCTTCTTTGGTATTGACAACTTCCCGCTTGGAGCCGGGCATGTTGGCTTCGTCACGGCGATAGGCACACTGCACGCTTTGTGCGCCCTGACGAATGGAGGTGCGATTACAGTCCATAGCGGTATCACCCCCACCGAGCACCACCACACGTTTGCCTGCCGTGTCGATGAACTCGTCAGCAGACTTGGCCCAGCCTTTACGGTGGTTAATGTTGGCAATAAGAAAATCCAGCGCGGCATGCACGCCGGGCAGGTCTTCGCCGGGAATATCAGCCTTCATGTAGGTGTAGGTGCCCATTCCCAAAAATATGGCATCGTATTCATCGAGCAGGGTTTGCAAGGGGATGTCCTTGCCAATTTCAATGTTGAGTCTGAATTCCACACCCATCTCTTCCAGAATCGCCCGGCGGTTTTTGACAACGTCTTTTTCCAGCTTGAACTCGGGGATGCCGAAGGTGAGCAGGCCACCAATTTCCGGATGGCGGTCAAATACCACAGGGGCAACACCGTTGCGCACCAGAATGTCAGCGCAACCTAGGCCCGCCGGACCTGCACCGATAATGGCCACGCGCTTTCCGGTGGATGTGACATCAGACATGTCAGGTCGCCAGCCTTGCGCAAAGGCAGTGTCGCTGATGTATTTTTCGATGGAACCGATAGTGACGGCACCAAAGTCATCATTGAGCGTACAGGCTCCTTCACACAAACGATCCTGCGGACAGATGCGACCACAGATTTCCGGCAAGGAATTGGTGCGGTGCGACATTTCTGCCGCTTCTATCAGGTTGCCTTCTGCAATGAGTTTTAACCAGTTGGGAATGTAGTTATGCACCGGGCATTTCCATTCACAATAGGGGTTGCCACAGGCGAGACAACGGTCTGCCTGTTCAGTCACGAAAGTGGCGTTAAAATCACCATAAATTTCGGCGAATTCCTGACGACGCTCGGTGGCCGGTTTTTTAGCGGGGTCGCGTCTTGGGACATCGACGAATTGAAAATTATTTGCCATTTTTTAACTTCTGATTGTAATGTGGATTAAGCGCTAAAAACACCTGTTTTAAAATTACCGGATATTTAACGCAGAGGGCGCAAAGACGCAAAGGACGCGAAGTTTTTAGTGTTTTTCTCTGCGTTCTTTGTGTCTCTGTGACCTCTGCGTTTATAACACCCCACTTGTCAGTACCACGACAACATAACCTCCCAATACACAGGAGCGATTGTCCGAGGAGTCCTGCTTTATTCGTTCATTACTAATGCTCAGGCTGCCCGGCGTTGCAGGTCATCAATCAATGTGGTCAATGCAGCCGCTTTGGGTTTGACTAACCAGAATTTGCCAACCATGTCTGCAAAATTATCCAGAATATGTTGTCCCCATTCGCTGCCGGTTTCGTCAACGAATTTCTGGATCGTGTCACGCAGGTGTTTGGCGTGAGAGTCCATGTCTTCGGTGTTCACACGGTGGATTTCAATAAGTTCGTGATTGTAGTTATCAACAAACTGATTGCCCTGATCCAGCACATAGGCAAATCCACCGGTCATACCCGCGCCGAAGTTGACGCCGGTAGGACCGAGCACGGTGACAAAACCGCCGGTCATGTATTCACAGCCGTGGTCACCAATGCCTTCCACCACCGTATGAGCACCGGAGTTGCGCACCGCAAAACGTTCGCCTGCCAGCCCTGCTGCAAACAACTTGCCCCCCGTAGCACCATACAGGCAGGTATTACCAATAATGGTCGTTTTGTGGGATTCAAAGTTGCTGCCGCTAGGTGGGCGAATCACCAACTTACCACCCGCCATGCCTTTGCCAACGTAATCATTGGCATCACCTTCGAGGTGCATTTGCAATCCACCGGCATTCCATACTCCGAAACTTTGCCCGGCTGAACCCGTGAGTTTGAGTTGAATGGGGTTTTTATCCATGCCCAGGTTGCCATGGCGCACAGCAATTTCACCCGACAGGCGCGCACCGATGGAGCGGTCAGTGTTTCTTACGGTATAAGTGAATTCACCCCCGGTTTTATGTTCAATCGCGGACAAGGCATCGGCGACCATTTGTTCCGCCAGTTCACCCTTGTCGAAGGGCTCGTTCTTCGGTGAAATGCAATATTGCGGTTTATCCTCTGCGACACCGCCATCAGACAGAATGGGGGACAAATCCAGACGGCGCTGCTTGCTGGTTGTGCCTTCGATAGCTTCCAGCAGATCGGTACGGCCAATGAGGTCTTGCAGTTTGCGCACCCCCAGACTGGCCATGATTTCGCGTGCTTCTTCGGTGATGAAACGGAAGTAGTGAGTCACCATTTCCACTTCACCAATGAAATATTTTGAGCGCAACACGTTGTTTTG
>VAPF01014897.1_pt1 | contig 10847 bp, 9 predicted proteins | sample 3393931 | NCBI WGS metagenome assembly VAPF01 (sample SAMN08290437, study PRJNA428436) | hydrothermal vent metagenome | isolation source: Deep-sea hydrothermal vent chimney | place: Atlantic Ocean: South-mid Altantic Ridge | depth 2773 m m | reverse complement strand
TGTAATAGTTATTCTATTGCAATGGCTTAGTAACGTAGCCATGAGAAATTCTGGACTCAAGATGCGTATTCACGACTTGTTCAGAGGTTCCCTAAACTAAACGCCAATTTTACCTGATTTCAGCCGGTATTTAACGCAGCATTTAACGGGAATAAATGTGCTGTAATAATCCTGTTATAAACTGTTAATATCCTGCACCATCCAATCGTAACAAAAATAATAAAAACTGTGACCGCCCATGCAAGCAATCAATGATCTGATCTCCGCCGTCAACGGCATCGTCTGGGGGCCGTTGATGCTGCTGCTCATCCTCGGCACCGGCGTCTATCTAATGCATGGTCTGGCATTCATGCCGCTGAAACGCATCGCTTACGGCTTCCGTCTGTTATGGCAAGGCCGGGAAGCGAAAGGCGAAGGCGACATCGCACCGTTCAACGCACTGATGACCTCACTCGCTGCCACAATCGGCACCGGCAATATCGCCGGTGTCGCCACCGCTATTTTTCTCGGCGGCCCCGGCGCGCTGTTCTGGATGTGGTGTACCGCGCTGGTTGGCATGGCGACCAAATATGCCGAAGCGGTGCTGGCAGTAAAATACCGCGAAGTCGATGCTAACGGCATGCACATCGGCGGCCCGATGTTCTACATCAAAAACGGCTTAAAATCACACTGGTCATGGCTGGGCACCAGCTTTGCCGTGTTCGGCGCGCTGGCAGGCTTCGGCATCGGCAACACCATTCAGGCCAATTCGGTGGCTGATGTTATGCACGACACTTTCGCTGTGCCGCATTTAATCACCGGCATGATCATGGCGGTGCTGGCGGCCATGGTCTTACTCGGCGGCATTAAACGCATCGCCAGTGTCGCCGGTAAGCTGGTACCGTTCATGGCGCTGGCTTATGTTTGTGCCGGTGTTGTTATTCTCGTCATCAATTTTGCAGAACTGCCACACGCCTTCAACCTCATCTTCACCCACGCCTTCACACCGATTGCTGCCACCGGTGGTTTTGCCGGCGCAGCGGTATGGGCGGCGATTCGTTTCGGCGTGGCACGCGGTATTTTTTCCAACGAAGCCGGCCTCGGCAGCGCCCCCATCGCGCACGCTGCCGCCAGCACCAACAGCCCGGTGCAACAGGGCAGCATCGCCATGCTCGGCACCTTCATCGATACCATCATCATCTGTTCCATCACCGGTTTAGTCATCATCACCAGCGGTGCCTGGACACAGGGCGAAAACGGTGCCGCGCTGTCCGCCGCCGCGTTTGAATCCGCCCTGCCCGGCGTTGGCAGTTACATCGTCACGCTGGGGCTGAGCATCTTTGCCTTCACCACTATTTTGGGCTGGAGTTTTTACAGCGAAAAATGTGTTGAATATTTACTGGGCGAACGCGCGATCATTCCGTTTCGCTGGTTATGGATTATCGCGGTGCCGATTGGTGCCATGGCGAATTTGAATTTCATCTGGCTGGTCGCCGACACTTTGAATGCCTTGATGGCGATTCCCAATCTGATCGCGTTAATTTTATTAAGCCCGGTGGTTTTTAAATTGACCAAAGAGTACTTTAATGAATAAGCCGTATTGTTGGGTTACGCTTCGCTAACCCAACCTACCTGAAAAAATATAAAAATATCTGCTTCAGTTAAACCCCAAATTTCGTAGGTCGGGTTAGCAAAGCGTAACCCAACAAACCACAACAACCATTAACCACACTTCATGTTTCCCGAATTTTCCACATTAGAAATCATCCTCACCGGCCTGCTGTTTATGTGGGCGGGTTTTGTGCGCAGCGGTCTGGGCTTTGGCGGCGCGGCACTCGGTCTGCCCTTCATGTTGTTAATTTACAACCAGCCGGTTTACTGGTTACCCATCATTGGTCTGCACCTGTTATTTTTTTCCGCGCTGACATTACGCACCCGTTTAAACAATGTGAACTGGGATTATCTCAAGTCATCGTTGTATTACATCATCCCGCCGGCATTGATCGGTGTTTTCGGTTTGCTGAATCTGCCGAATTTATGGATAGTGACATTTATCTATAGCATCACATTATTATATGCGGTGATGTGGATTTTGAATAAAAGTTTTCACAGTGATAATGCCTGGGTCGACAGACTGTTATTGATTTTTGGTGGTTATGTTGCCGGCACGTCTTTAACCGGCGCGCCGTTGATGGTGGCGGTTTATGTACGCAATGTGGTTAAGTCACAACTTCGCAATACGCTTTTTGTATTGTGGTTTATTCTGGTCAGCATAAAAATGGCAACCTTCGCAGCGCTGGGTGTTGAGCTTAATGTGTTAACGTCACTTACTTTAATACCGGTGGCTGCGGTCGGGCATTTTATTGGTTTGAAAACGCATGATGTTATTTTGCGGAATGATGTTTTGTTTAAGCGGGTGATTGGTGGCATGCTGGTGGTTGTTAGTGGATTAGCCCTATGGAATTTATATTGATTCGTAGGGTGGGCACGTTTTTGTGCCCACGCGGCTTCATCATTTTATAAGTCTCGTTGTTTGACTCGTTCCCACGCTCCTGCGTGGGAATGCATACCGCCCTTTTTGAGAGTTCGCTGCTTAATTTTAGAGGGGTGCTTTTGTTTGGCATTGCGGGTCTTGCACCGCAGACGAGCGACTCTTTTTCTACAGTTTTGTAGGTTGGGTTAGCGTAGCGTAACCCAACATTTTTCAGGTTGCTGTAACTTTCCCTTCTTAATATTTACGACTTTTGCTGTTTAGACATTGCGGGTCTCGCCCCGCTGGCGAGGCACTTTTTGTATGAATAACATCCATGTTATTCACCCTTCGGGCCAGCTAAAAAACAGCTGTTCAAATTTGTTCCAAACAAATTTAGTCTACAGCCAAAAAAAGCACCCAAAAAAGGCCGCCACACCAGCTACGCCCCGTAAAAAACACGGGGTACCCATTGAGTCTGCACCATTGCCATGCCGCGAAACGTCGCTCTTGCGCGTCCTGCGCTCGCGACATTAGTGCATCCATGCACGTCAACTCGCCCACGTTAAAAAGCACGCGAGCTCAAACAGTTTTCACGGAAAACCCATGACAATGGCGCAGCCTCAATGGCTTGCTGAAGTGGAAGAAAGTCAAAAGCAAAAACCACGCAAGACAAAGAAGCGATTAAAAATAATTCCTTCGTCGCCTTTTTATCTGCGGTTTTACTCCGTAGGTTTAGAAACCCCGGTAAACTTAAAAATAAGTTTGCTGAAAGGTTTATTCATCGGGCGCAGAACATAAGCCGCCGCCGCAGGCATTAAGCCGTAGAAAAATCTTTCTTCGTTGTCCTGCGCGACAAATAGCACTAGTACAGTGATAACCACAAGGGTTAATAAACTGTAAATAATCCATGCTATTTTGACATAGTGATCATACTGATCATTCTGGTTTTTTGTCATAATCTTTGATACCTAATAGTTTTTAGTGTGACTGCACTATTTTTTATTTATAAATATTAACGACTCAGCTCACGGAATCTTTTGTGAAGCGCAGCGTAACAAAATTCCGGTACAGTGCCTTGTATGCATTTTAATAAAGACTGTATTCATTACGGTCAATATCACTTTTAGCTATAGAGATTAGTTCTTCAACTAAATCATTCCCATCTTTTGCCATAGTGTCGTTAACTACTTCTTGACTTGCAGTGAAAATATCACCAACACCGAAATCATTTTTAGAAATATAGATTCTATATTCTCCGGTTTACTCTACTTGATAAATTAGTAGCTCATATGAATTACCATGAGCATTATGATTTTCTTTTTTTACTGCAATCATATGTGTAAACATTTTTACTTCCTTTTATATGGGCATAACGCCCAGTTATTGACCTTAGTTATGCGCGAATATGTAACTCGCTTATAATTGCTTCGACATTTTTAATTCCCTGTTGATCGCCATTCATAAGTTCGTGAAGCCAGCTTTCAACTGTTGCTGCGACAGCCCAAGCTGGATTACTATATGAATTTGCTCCACTTTGTAGTGCAATATGTCGCTCATCGGTTGCTTTATTTGCTAATGCTAGGAGAGTTTTTTTTCTCTCTGGGTCAGCTAGAGATTTAGCAACTTCTATTTCCGGCTTGTATGAACTGATAGCGTTTGAAATAGCAGACCTTGCTTTAGATTTGAACCATCCAGATGTTTTACTTCTAATTTTCATTAATTCATCTTCGTTAAAGCTCATTGCGAATTCTCCTTACTTGGCGCTCTAACGCTTTAATAACCTGACGTTTTTTCTTGCGGCCTGCTTTTGGCCGTAAGAAAAAATGGTCAGCGTTAATTTACTTCGTTAGCCGCTCGCTTTTGACTGTGACTGCATATATGCTATCATCTGATGTATGGGTAAAATAATAGTAATAGATACTAGCGTGATTATCAGCGCGTTGATAGGGAAAAAAGGGCCTAGTCGTGAGGTTTTAAGGAAAAGCCTGTTGGGTGAGCATAAGTCACTGATTAGTAATGCTTTATTTTTAGAGTATGAGGATGTTAGTAAAAGAAAGCGGGTACTCGATGTTTGTCCACTAAAGAGCGCGGAGATTACGGAATTATTGAATGCTTTTTATAGTGTTTGTGATTGGGTGCCTATTTATTATTTATGGCGTCCAAATATTGCAGATGAGGGTGATAATTTTTTAATCGAATTGGCACTGGCGGGAAATGCGACGCACATTGTTACAAACAACATTAGTGATTTGAAGAATGCTGAATTGAAATTTCCTGAACTAAAAATTGTGACACCAGTGAAATTATTGAGAGGTGAATAAGATGGCAACTTTAACAGTACGAATACCGGATGATAAACATGGTCGCTTAAAAGCATTGGCGCAACATAGACATGTGAGTGTTAATAAATTAATTGAGGAACTGTCAACGCAAGCGCTGGCTGAATTTGATAGTGAAGTAAGATTTCGTGCTCTTGCTGCACGTGGAAAAATTGATAAAGGCTTGAAGTTGCTTGATAAGCTTGACGCTCATTTTTTTAAGGGCTAACGAGGCTGTAGAAAAACCTCCAGCCTGAAAAATAATTAAAAATTAACCTACGAAATAGGCCTGCTCTTTAAATTCCGAGTCTGAATTGTACAGCTAAATTTATTTCAAGTAACTCTCAGAGCTGATATTCTTGTATAAAAATTAACATGGAGGTTTTTCTACAGCCTCAACGTTTAAAAGAACTTGACCGGTTTCACACAGAGCAGAGCGATAGCGGCGTGGCGTGTAAAACCGGCCAACGTTAATTGACTTGCTATATTTGTATTAAAGCAACTCATCTGGCAAATTAGGGAGCGTTTTTAAGTTTTTTAAATATCTTTTATTGTTGTATGGCTCTTGATGTTTAATTGCCCCGAAAATTTCTATAGATAAAACACTTGCAATATGCCGCATTGCATTTTCTCTTGTTTCTCCGTTTTTTATTAATCTTTCTAATGTTTCTTTGGTTTCGGGCGGGTTGTTATCGGTTATTTGATTTTCCACAACCTGAACAATTGCTTCACCTGCTATTTGCCCATCTTCAGATTCAGCTTGCACAACTTGTTCTTTATCTTTTTTCATTTTTAAATACAACACCTTGCTCACGTGCAATTTGAAGTGGCGCGTTTTTGCTATTTTTTTAGCAAAACAAGTGCCGCTTTGAATTGTCAGGTGCAGCTATTTGTTAGCAATTTTAATTTTCCTACTTTGTTTCAAAATATATCATTGCATTTAAAAGATTCTCTTCGGCATCACCCTGGTGTACTGCAAAGTGACAGTTTGAGCAAAGAAGCATTAAATCATCAAGATTTACCTTTTTGCCTTTAGTTAGAGTACTAAGAGGAACAATGTGATGAACCTCTATGATATCTGAAAGAAGAAATGGGTAAGTTTCGTGGAAACTGAACTGGCAAAGCTCACAAAACAACTTACCATTTTCTTCTAAAAATATTGAAACTTTTTTATTTCTTAGTTTCTGATCTCTTTCTATTGATTTATGAATTTCATATTTTCTCTCCCCTTCAAATCCATAGGGTTCAAAATCTGTTATTTCATTTTTGTTATTATTCTGCTTTTTATAAGTATTACTTATTGTTGCCCATATATCGACTTCTGCTCGTGATACTTGTTCATACCGTGGAATTAAATATGGGTCTCTTACATTTGAAATTTTCGGCTTTTGATTATGCCTAGTCTTTGTCGCCTCAAGAGCCATTGTTTTTGCATTTTCCTCGCCATGTGTAAAGACTGGGAAATTAGCTTTTTCAATCTCGTGTTTTTTATTATACCACTTGGCTTGCCAAAATATGTATGGCCTCAGCTTACCCTTGTTTTGATATCGTTTTATTCTATTTTCTGGCTTTGGAGATAAACCACGATTACTAATTTTTTTAATTGTTACAGGGAAGCTAGATATTATTTCGTGCCTATATAAGATGGCTTGTTTAAATGATTCTTGAATTGACCCGTGTACTCCATCACTAAATAGCTTTCGAAACATTGTTCTGTCTCTTTGCACTCTGACCCACCATCCATGCATGTTTTCATAATCATGCCTGCGTATTCCCTCTGGAACATTGTAGAATTCAGAATCTCCAAAAGCATGATGCAATGTATTTTCTAAATAATTGTCATCATACATATCTACTACTTTCCTTTTGCTAACAGTGTATTAGGTAGAAGCCAGTAATTTTTCAACACACAGAATTCCGCCTATTACAAAAACACAAACCCACCAAAATCATTACCCGATGTTTTACAGGGAAATAACCAGCCTTGCAACACGCCTGTTTTTGTTTGTATGCTTTTAATCCCCCTTTCACTTGCTGAATTTTTCAGTGTTGGTAGAACAAATTCGCCAAGGATGGTGAATTTAGTCCTGTGCGCCCGGACGGCGCATCAGGACGGGTTCGTTGGCAACACTGGAAAATTCAGGCACCCCGAATGTTTTTTTCGGGGCAAGTGGAGTGGGCGGCATTCTTTTGGTTACTTTTCTTTTGCTGTAGAAAGAAAAGTAACTCGCCAGCGGGGCGAGACCCGCAATGCCTAACAAAAGTCCCTTCCTTTAAAAGTTAGGTAACGAACTCACAAAAAGGGTGGTATGCATTCATACGCGGGAGCATGGGAACGAGAAACCTACGCACGAATAGTTTAAGAAAAACCGCGTGGGCACAAAAACGTGCCCACCCTACGTAAACTCGCTCGCAGTGTGAGGCCTTCAATGCCAAACAAAAGCACCCCTTTATTTAGGCAACGAACTCGAAAAAAGGATGGTGTGCATTCCCACGCGGGAGCATGGGAACGATAAACCCTGCGAAAATCACCGCACCATACCCCATAAAAACTATACGCTCAAAACCCATTCTGCCGTAAAATAATCGCGTGATTAAAAACGAGAAAAACCATGGCTGACTTCATTCCCGGTCAACGCTGCATCAGCGATGCCGAACTCCAGATGGGCCTCGGCACCATCCTTACCGTTGAACCGCGCACCTTAACCGTGCTATTCCTCGCCACCGGTGAAACCCGCACTTACGCAAAACTGACTGCGCCACTGACACGGGTGGTGTTTTCTGTCGGCGATTCGGTAACCAGCCATGACCAGGTCAAAATCACGGTGAAAGAAGTGGTCGAGAACCACGGCCTGCTGACTTACGTCGGCATCGATGCTGACGGCAACAGCCATCGTATCGAAGAAGCCGAGCTGGATAATTTCATTCAGCTCAACCGCCCTTCTGAGCGCCTGTTCAACGGTCAGATCGACAAAGATAACTGGTTCGAACTGCGCTACCAGACACTGTTCCACAAAAACCGGCTGGCGAAGTCTGACCTGTACGGCCTGACCGGCAGCCGCACCAGTCTGATTCCGCACCAGTTGTATATCGCACACGAAGTCGCCAACCGTTATGCACCGCGGGTGCTGCTGGCCGATGAGGTTGGCCTGGGTAAAACCATCGAAGCCGGTTTGATTCTGCATCACCAGATTCTTACTGAACGTGCCAAACGCGTGCTGATCGTGGTGCCGGAAACGCTGATGCACCAGTGGCTGGTGGAGATGCTGCGCCGCTTCAACCTGCATTTCAAAATCTTCGACCAGAACCGCTGTGACGATCTGCTGGAAGCCAACGAGTTTGAGAACATCTTTCATTCTGAACAGCTGGTGCTGTGCAGCATTGATTTTCTGGTGAGCAATGCCACCGCTTTCGAACAATGCGTGTTCGGCGACTGGGATTTGATGGTGGTCGACGAGGCGCATCATCTGCAATGGTCGGCCGACGAACCCAGCATCGAATACATGGTGATCGACCAGCTCAGCCAGCAGACCAAGGGCGTGCTGCTGCTGACCGCCACCCCGGAACAGCTCGGTAAGGAAAGCCACTTCGCCCGCCTGCGCCTGCTCGACCCGGATCGCTTTCCCAGTTTTCAGCAGTTTGTTGAGGAAGAGGAAAATTACGAGCCTTACGCACAGGTGATCGAAGACCTGCTGAACGGCAAAGTGCTGACCGACGATGACATTGCGCTGATTAAAAACACCATCGAAGAAGGCGATAATTTGCAGCTGCTCGACCTGGCCAGTGACAACAGTCCTGACGATGAAGAAGCTGCACACCAGGCACGCTTCGAACTGGTGGAACATTTGCTCGACCGCCACGGCACCGGCCGCGTGCTGTTTCGAAATACCCGCGCGGCGGTGAAAGGTTTTCCTGAACGCCAGCTCAGCGCCTACCCGCTGGATCTTCCGCAACAATACCAGCAGTTTGCCTGTGAAGACCCGGCGGAATTATTGTCGCCCGAAATTTTATACCAGCAGACATCACCGGCTGTGCACTGGACACAGATTGATCCACGCATCGGCTGGCTGACCGCAAAATGTGCCGAGCTGTCGCCACAGAAGATTCTGGTGATTACCGCCAGTGCCGACTCTGCGCTGGATATCACGCAATACATTAAAACCCAGACCGGCCTGCACGCCACCGCTTTTCACGAAGGACTGAGCATTGTCGAACGGGATCGCGCCGCCGCATTCTTTGCCGATTTTGAAACCGGCAGCCAGATTCTGATATGTTCCGAGATCGGCAGCGAAGGCCGGAATTTTCAGTTTGCGCATCACCTGGTGCTGTTCGACCTGCCGATCAACCCGGATTTGCTGGAGCAGCGCATTGGCCGTCTCGACCGCATTGGTCAGACCGAAACCATCAATATTCACGTGCCCTATTTTAAAAATTCGCCACAGGCGGTTTGCTTTCGCTGGTACGACGAGGCCTTGCAGGCGTTTTCCAAAACCTGCCCTGCCGGGCATGCGGTGTTCAAACGGGTGCAGCACGAATTATATGAAACGCTGCAAGCCATCAACAGCGTCACCAGCATCAACAGCCGCAGCGCCGAAACCATCGATGCCCTGCTGACAAAATCGTTAAAACATTACATCGAATTAAGCCAGTCGTTGCAACGCGGCCGCGACCGCCTGCTGGAATATAATTCCTGCCGCCCCGCCATCGCTTTGGATATCAAACAACGCGCCGATGCCGAAGACAGTTCGTCACAGCTGGCCGATTACATGGAAAATGTCTACGACTGTTTTGGTATTGATAACGAATTACACAGCGAAGACTGTTTTATCATCACCCCGACCGAACACATGATCAGCCAGTTTCCGGGGCTGAACGAAGACGGTTTGACCATTACCTACGAGCGCAACATCGCGCTGAGTTTTGAAGATGCACACTATATAAGCTGGGAACACCCGCTGACCAACACCGCCATGGACATGGTGCTGGCTAATGAAATGGGCAACACATCGGTGACTGCGGTGGAATACAGCGGCGTAACCGCCGGCGGTGTTTTACTGGAATGCCTGTTCTCACTGGAAAGCGCGCCGATTGAAGAATTACAGACAAATCGCTATTTGCCGCCGACGCTGATCCGCGTGGTCTGCGATGAGCGTGGCGCGGATCATAACCTGAAGCTGCCACATAAAAACGTCAATGCGTTGCGCCAGTTCGTTGATAGCGGTGTCGGCAACAAGATTGTTCGAGCCAAGAAAAAGATTCTGAAAGCCATGCTGCAACGCAGTGAAAAATATGCCGAGCTGAAGTCAGCAAAACTGCTGGAACTGGCGCATCAACAGGCCACGGAAATATTATCAAAAGAAATCAACAGGTTGCAGGCTCTTTCTAAAGTTAATCCTAATATAAGAAGCGAAGAAATCGCCTTCTTTGAAAAACAATTATCGATGCTGACCGGGGTGATTGACGGCGCGAATATCCGGCTGGATGCGGTGCGGGTGATTGTTGCGACGTAGGAAGAGAAGTTGGCAGTTTGCAGTTAAAAACAAAGAAGTTTTGTAGGGTGGGCATGCTTTTTTGCCCACGCGGAATCTGCAAGTTATGGTATCAGCGTGGGCACAAAAACGTGCCCACCCTACGAAGCTGCCAGTAGCGAACCTTTGAGAAAAAACATTTTTTTGCAGCAAAACACGCGAAAAATGCAAAAGAAACTTTTATTATTATCCTGAGCGAAACCAATGGATGGTAGAAATTATTAACGTTTTTCTTTGCGCTTTTTGCGTCCTTCGCGGCAAAATGCTTTTAAAGTTTTTAACTTCCGCCTTCGACTCAACAACAGACCACCAATTTCTGACACTATTCCGTCAGATCAAGCGTAAGCGAATGCAGATAAATAACTACAAAGTAGAAATCCTTTCCAGCATCGGCAGCGTCAGCTCCTTTTGCTTTGCCAGCATCAACGCCCGCTGCAAACGCACTAGCGCACTACGCCCCTTGCACATATGCTCCCTATCACCATTAAAAGCACTTACCATGCTATCGATCAGCGCCTGATGATCCAACGTCTTTCCGGTCAACGCTTC
>VAPF01080651.1_pt1 | contig 10852 bp, 9 predicted proteins | sample 3393931 | NCBI WGS metagenome assembly VAPF01 (sample SAMN08290437, study PRJNA428436) | hydrothermal vent metagenome | isolation source: Deep-sea hydrothermal vent chimney | place: Atlantic Ocean: South-mid Altantic Ridge | depth 2773 m m | reverse complement strand
TTATCGTTTCCAGGGTCTTTTCGATCACGACGGGTATCGCCGTGAATGACAGGCGCTCATCAAGGAAGGCCTGCACTGCAATTTCGTTGGCGGCATTGAGAATTGCCGGTGCCGTGCCGCCGGCACGCATGGCCTCATAGGCCAGCCGCAGGCAGGGAAAGCGCACCATATCCGGCTCGCTAAAATCGAGCCGCGCAATATCAAACAGGTCGAGACCGCCAACGCCGGATGCCATGCGCTGCGGCCAGGCCATGGCGTGGGCGATGGGTGTGCGCATGTCCGGGTTACCCAACTGCGCCAGCACCGAGCCATCGATGTACTCCACCAGGGAGTGAATCACGCTCTGTGGATGAACCACCACCTGAATCCGCTCCGGTGAGGTATCAAACAACCAGCAGGCCTCGATCAGTTCCAGTCCCTTGTTCATCATGGTGGCGGAATCGACGGAGATCTTGCGTCCCATGCGCCAGTTGGGATGCGCACAGGCCTGCGCCGGCGTCACCCTGGCCAACTCTTCACGGGAGGCATTGCGAAACGGCCCGCCAGAGGCAGTCAACAGGATGCGGCGCACGCCGACTTCATCCAAGCCCTCGGCACAGTCCACCGGCAGGCACTGGAAGATGGCATTGTGTTCGCTGTCGATGGGCAGCAATTCAGCGTTATGCCGGCGTACTTCGTCGATAAAAATCTGCCCGGACATCACCAGGGCTTCCTTGTTGGCCAGCAATACCCGCTTGCCGGCACGCGCCGCCGCCAGGGCCGGAAAGAGTCCCGCTGCACCGACGATGGCGGCCATCACCTGATCCACTTGCGGCAGGCTGGCGATCTGCGCCAGGCCTTCGCTGCCGGACAACACCTGTGTCTGTGAACCCACCGTTTTTAGCTGAACGGCCAGGCGCTGCGCGGCATCACTGTCGGCACACACGGCAAATTCCGGTGCGAATCGCAAACACTGTTCCACCAGCCGTTCAACCTGCCGATGGCCGCTCAACGCCACTACACGATAAATCGCCGGATGGCGCGCGATCACATCCAGGGTGCTGGCGCCAATGGAGCCGGTCGCACCCAGTACGGTGACACCCACCGGCCCATGCGGAATCTCGAACGGCGTATCGGTTGCCTCAGTCATCAGAACTGGAAGTCCCCTAACCAGAAACCGACCACGAACACTGGCGCCGCTGAGGTAATGCTGTCGATGCGATCCAGCACGCCGCCATGCCCGGGCAACAGGGTGCCGCTATCCTTCACCCCGGCATGACGTTTGAACATACTCTCCGCCAGATCGCCGAGAACGGAAAACATCACTGTCACCAGGGACAAGACCACAAAAGCCGGCCACTGGTTCCCACTGAGACCGAACAGACTGGCGGCCAGCAACGCATACAGAGCGGCCAGAAGCAGCGCGGAAAGCACGCCTTCCCAACTTTTGCCAGGACTGACCGCCGGCGCCAGCTTGCGCTTGCCGAAACGACGCCCGCCGAAATAGGCGCCGGAATCCGCCACCCAGATCAAGCTCAACAGGTACATGACCAGCCAGGGGCCCAGGCCATCGTGGCTGGCATGCAGACCGATCACCGCCACCCAGGCCGGCAGTAATACCAGCAGGCCGATGATGCCCTGCGCCAACGGATGCGACCAGCGCCCCGCGGTGCGAGGAAAACTCAGCACCCAAACCAGCGCCATCAGCCACCAAAACAGACTCAACACCGGTAGAACCAGCCAGGTCTCGCCGCCCAGAACGAACAGGTACCAGCCCCCGATCATACCCGTCAGCACCAACGCCACATAAGCCAGCCGCAGGCCAGCGGATTCCAGTCGCATCAGACGACTCCACTCCCAGCCGCCCAGAGCCACGAACAGGCCGAACAACAGCGCCAGCCAGGTGGATGGCAGGGCAATGATGCCCCACACCACCAGCGGCATCAGCACCAGGGCAGTGAGAATACGCTGCCTAAGCACCGCCTTCGCCCTCGACCACCTGCTCGCCGGTACGGCCAAAACGGCGTTGGCGCTTGGCAAACGATGCCAATGCATCATCGATCACGCCTTCGTTGAAGTCCGGCCATAGAATGTCGGTGAAATACATTTCGCAATAGGCCAGCTGCCATAACAAGAAATTGCTGATGCGCATCTCACCGCCGGAGCGAATGAACAGATCCGGTTCCGGCAGATCGTGCAGGCACATGCAGGCATTCATCATTTCGGCATCGATGTCGTCGGCGCGGATCTCACCGGCCTCGACACGCCGGGCGAGCTGCTTTGCGGCCTGGGCAATATCCCAGCGACCACCATAATTGGCGGCGACGACGAGAGTCAGGCCGGTGTTGCCGGCCGTCAGGGCCTGTGCCCGATGGATGCGTGTCTGGAGTTTTTCGCTGAAACCTTCGAGATGGCCAATGATACGCAGACGCACATTGTTTTTGTTGAGGCGCTTGACCTCGCGCTCCAGCGCCACCATGAACAGATCCATCAGCAGCCCTACTTCTTTTTTCGGCCGGCGCCAGTTTTCACTGCTGAAGGCAAACAGGGTGAGGACTTCGACACCCCGCTTGCCGGCCACCTCAACCACGCGGCGCACCGCGTCCACACCCGCCTTGTGGCCGGTGAAACGCAGCATGTGCCGGCGCTCGGCCCAGCGCCCGTTGCCATCCATAATAATGGCAACGTGACGCGGCACCTTGGAGGCCGACAATGTACTGTTATCAGGATAGGCGTCGGACATGGATCAAAAATCTCGCCGCACGGTGAGAGAGGCCTTTGTGAACACAATTATTTTCGCCACTAAACAGGCAAAACACGGAGTGCCTTGAAAGCCTGCCAGCGATTACGCTCGACTGAGGAAAATTTCCTCTGCGAACAGAGAGACCCACGAGGCCGCACGCGATGTGTGGCACATTCGGGCTCAAAGTTCCATCAGGTCTTTTTCTTTCACCGCGACCCGTTCATCGACGTCGGCAATGCGCTTGTCCGTGAGCTTCTGGATGGCCTCTTCCGCCTGACGTTCCTCGTCTTCGGTGATGTCTTTTTCCTTCAACAGCGCCTTGATGTCACTGTTGGCATCACGGCGGATGTTGCGGATCGCGACCTTGGCCTGCTCACCTTCCTGACGCACGATACGGATCATGTCCTTGCGGCGCTCTTCGGTGAGTGCCGGCAAAGGCACACGGATCACGGTGCCGGATGTGGCCGGATTCAAACCCAGATCCGAGGTCATGATGGCCTTCTCCACCGGCCCCACCATGTTCTTTTCCCACGGTGTCACGGTCAGGGTACGGGCATCAGAAACGGTAACGGTGGCCACCTGGCTGAGCGGCGTGGTATTGCCGTAATACTCGACGGTGATGTGATCCAGCAGGCTGGTATGCGCACGCCCGGTGCGCAGTTTCGTCAATTCACCATTCAAGGCTTCAATGCTTTTGCCCATGCGGGTGTCGGCATCGCTTTTTATCTCATTAATCATGGGTTCCTTCTCAACTCTGCTCTGCGTTAGGGGTCAACCCGCGGTGTCAATCGACCAGCGTGCCTTCCGGCTTGCCTTTCATGATATTCATCAAGACGCCCGGCTTATTCATGTTGAACACGCGCACGGGCATCTTTTGGTCACGGCAAAGCGCAATCGCAGTGGCATCCATCACGCCCAGCTTACGTTCCAGTACCTCATCGTAGCCAAGATGCGTGTACAGTTTGGCATTTTTGTCCTTGATGGGATCAGCGGAATACACGCCGTCCACCTTGGTGGCCTTCAGCACCAACTGGGCATTGATCTCGATGCCCCGCAGACTGGCGGCCGAGTCGGTGGTAAAGAACGGGCTGCCGGTGCCTGCGGCAAAGATCACCACCCGCCCTTTCTCCAGATGACGGATGGCGCGGCGGCGAATATAGGGCTCGCACACCTGCTTGATGGGCAGCGCCGACTGCACGCGCACCGGCACATCCTGACGCTCCAGGGCATCCTGCATGGACAAGGCATTAATGACCGTCGCCAGCATGCCCATGTAATCACCATTGGCGCGATCCATGCCACTGGCGGCCAGGCTCACACCCCGGAAGATGTTACCACCGCCGATCACCAGAGCCACCTGAATACCAGCGTCCACCAGTTCCTTGATCTCGACCGCAGTGCGATCAAGGACGGCAGGGTCGATACCGAAATCGGTATCACCCATCAGGGCCTCTCCACTGAGCTTCAGCAGAATACGCTGATAAACGATGTCATTCCCCACAGAGCTGCCCGTGCCGTCCGTCATTATCAGTTACCCCGAGCCTGGGCCATCACTTCTTCGGCAAAGTTCTCGGTCTTTTTCTCAATGCCTTCACCCACTTCCAAACGATCAAAACCGACCACGCTGGCACCGGCATTTTTCACCAGTTGCCCGACGGTCTGATCCGGATCCTTGACGAAGGGCTGACCCAGTAGAGTGACTTCCTTGAGATATTTCTTAACACGACCATTGACCATCTTCTCGACAATCTCGGCAGGTTTACCGCTCTCGGCAGCCTGGGCGGCGAAGATTTCTTTTTCTTTCTCGATCATCCCGGCGGGCACATCGGCTTCCGAGACACAGGCGGGATTACTCGCCGCCACATGCATGGCGACGTCACGCGCCAGGGTCTCGTCACCACCTTGCAATTCGACCATTACACCGATACGGCCGCCGTGCAGGTAGCAGACCAGCACACCATCGGTACTGCGGGAGACGAAGCGACGCACATTGGTATTTTCGCCGATCTTGGCGATCAGGGTCTTGGTGGCGTTGGCCACACTGTCACCGCCGTCGATGGGGGCCGCCAGCAGGACATCGATATCGGCCGGCTGTGCTTTCAGCGCAGTCTCGGCGACGCTGTTGGCAAAATTGATGAAATCATCGCCCTTGGTGACGAAGTCAGTCTCGCAATTGACCTCGACCATCACAGCATGCTTGCCATCACCGCTGGCCTTGGACACGATCAGACCCTCGGCGGCGATACGGCCAGCCTTCTTGTCGGCCTTGGCCAGACCCGTCTTGCGCATCAGTTCGATGGCCGTCTCGATGTCACCCTGGGTTTCCACCAATGCCTTCTTGCACTCCATCATGCCGGCACCCGTGCGTTCGCGCAGTTCTTTTACCAACGCTGCAGTAATTGCCATGATTCCGTCTTCCTCAATCTAATTTGTACAAAAGGCCCTGCATGCGCAGGGCCAGAAAATTCAGAGAACCCACCACAGACCTGGCACTGAAGGCCCGTGGCGAGTTCTACCGGGATCAGGCCGAATCGGCAGCCTTTTCTTCTTTGACCTCGACAAAACTGTCATCGCTGCTGGCAGCATCGATGGTCAAGGCGCGTGCATCAATGATGGCATCGGCCACGCCACGGGTGTACAGCTGGATGGCGCGGATGGCATCATCGTTGCCGGGAATGACATAATCAACGCCATCGGGGTTGGTATTGGTGTCGACGATGCCAATCACCGGAATGCCCAGCTTACGGGCCTCGGCAATGGCGATTTTCTCATGACCGATATCGATGATGAACAGCGCGTCGGGCAGGCCGTTCATCTCCTTAATGCCACCCAGACTGCGTTCCAGCTTCTCGCGCTCGCGGGTCAACATCAGGGCCTCTTTCTTGCTCAGACGGGCAAAGCTGCCGTCGTCGGTCATGGCTTCCAGATCCTTCAGACGCTTGACGGACTGCTTCACGGTCTTGAAGTTGGTCAGCATACCACCCAGCCAGCGATGATTGACGAAGGGCATGCCCACGCGCCCGGCCTGTTCCTTGACGGCGTCCTGCGCAGCGCGCTTGGTGCCCACGAAGAGGATCTTGCCCTTATTGGATGCCAGCTTGCCAAGGAAGTTAATGGCATCAATAAACAGTGGCAGGGTTTTTTCGAGATTGATAATGTGAATCTTGTTACGCTCGCCGAAGATGTACGGGGCCATCTTGGGGTTCCAGTAACGGGACTGGTGGCCGAAATGCACACCGGCCTCCAACATTTGACGCATGGTCACTTGAGGCATGTTATAACTCCTGTGTTTGGGTTTGGCCTCCACGCACCCCATTACCAAACTCCATGCTGGAGCACCCTGGAAAATGTGTCGGCGCGTGTGCGGATTTATGAGACAGTTACGGCGTTTTCGAGAAACAACCGCCAAACGTCTCGTTCGATTGCCTTAACGGCGCGGGCTTTATACCATAAACAGCCTTTTGCAACAATCCTGAATCTGCGGCCTAAACGTGGATGCATGGTGCAAGGTATTGGTTTTACAGGGGTTTCAAAAATCTTGGCTTCACCCGTCGGTTTACAAAGTGTACCCTCGCGGTAAGGGGAGCATTTTGCTTTGCTCTGAGTTTGATCCGTCATGGAAACAAGAGCTCGCCCAAGCGCGCCTGCTTTGTGCTGTGTCCGGCTCCGAGCCTGACGGCTCCCCACAAAAATCTGGTAGGGTGGGCAGGTTTTTCATGCCCACGTGGAATATACGCCAACCGCGTGGGCACAAAAAACGTGCCCACCCTACATACTGTGTCTGGCGCCGCGATGACGGCACAGGTAAAAGCGGTTCCGAGCCCGGCTTCAACATATTTCACGGCCTGCCGACAACCCCTCCGTTACAAGCATTTGCGCAGGCCCGCGCGGCCCGCCCCGACCAACGCCCGGCAACGGGTCGAGAGCCCTGAATGAGTATCCAGATAAAAACCCCCGAGGACATCGAGAAAATGCGTATCGCCGGCCAACTGGCCGCCGAGCAGCTGCGCATGATTGCCCCCTACGTCAAACCCGGTGTGAGCACCGACGCGCTGAATGACATCTGCCACGACTACACCCTCAACGTGCAGCACGCCATTCCCGCACCGCTCAACTATCATGGCTTCCCCAAGTCTATCTGTACCTCGGTGAACCATCAGGTCTGCCATGGCATCCCCAGCCACAAGAAGCTGAAAAACGGCGATATCGTTAATATCGACATCACCGTCCTCAAGGACGGCTACCACGGCGACACCAGCAAGATGTTCTTCGTCGGCGAACCCTCCATCCTGGCCAAGCGCGTCTGCCGTGTGGCCCACGAATGCCTGCTCATCGGCATCGAAATGGTCAAGCCCGGCATCCACCTGGGCGATATTGGCGCCGCCATCCAGAAGCATGCCGAAGCCAATAACTACACCGTCGTGCGTGAATACTGCGGCCATGGTATCGGCAAGCAGTTCCACGAAGAGCCGCAGGTGCTGCACTATGGCGTGCCCGGCACCGGCATCATCCTGGAGCCCGGCATGACTTTCACCATCGAGCCAATGGTCAACACCGGTAAACGTCAAGTCAAGGTACTGCCTGATGGCTGGACCGTGGTCACCCGCGACCGCAGCCTCTCCGCCCAGTACGAGCACACCCTGTGGGTCACCGACGACGGCGTCGAGATACTCACCCGACTACCCGGTGACGAGCTGTAATCCCCTATTTCTCTGCGGTATCCCCAATGAACGACACCCCAACGCATGCCTGCGACTGGCCGCAATTTGACCGCCAACTGTCCGCAACGGACGCGCCCCTGCCCCTGTTCCGCAAACAGCTGGACGCCGCCAACGATAACCTGCAACAGCGTTTCCTGGCCGGCGAAGCGGTGGATCGGCTGGTCAACGCACGTGCCAAACTCATGGACCAGCTACTGGTACGCGCCTGGCATAGGCAAATCGGCACCGATGCCCATGACATCGCCCTGGTGGCCGTGGGTGGTTATGGCCGCCACGAACTGCACCCGGGCTCGGACATCGACCTGCTGATCCTGCTGACCGAAGACAGCACGGCAAACACCTACGCCGAGACCATCGAACACTTCCTGTTGTTTCTGTGGGATCTGAAATTGGAAGTGGGGCAAAGCGTGCGCAGCGTGGACGAATGCACGCGGCAGGCGGAACAGGACATTACCGTCGCCACCAATCTCATGGAGGCACGCCTCCTGAGTGGGCCACAAGGCCTGTTCCAGGCCATGAAAAGAGCTGCCGGACCGGATCGGGTATGGCCCAGCGCCGAATTTTTTCGCGCCAAGATCGAAGAACAGCAGACCCGCCACCACCGCTTCCACGACAGCGGCTACAACCTCGAACCCAACATCAAGGAAAGCCCCGGCGGACTGCGTGATCTACAGGTCATCGGCTGGGTGGCCAAGCGCCACTTCGGCGTCGACACCCTGCGCGACCTGGTGCTCCGCCGGGACAATACGGGTGGCAGCAGCTCCCCCCAACTGCGCCGCAGCAAGGCGCCATCCGCCAGCAAGGGGGGGTTTCTCACTGAACATGAATACCATGCCCTGAGCGAGGCACAAAACTTCCTCTGGAAGGTACGCTGCGGCCTGCACTATCTCACCGGACGGCGCGAAGATCGCCTGCTATTCGAGTACCAGCGCAAACTGGCCGAGCAGTTCGGCTATCACGACCAGACCCATAGCATGGCCGTGGAACAATTCATGAAGGATTACTACCGCACCGTGCTCCGCCTGTCGCGGCTCAACGAGATGCTGCTGCAGCTGTTCGAGGAAGAGATCCTGCTAGCCAACAAGCTGGGTGAACCTCAGCCCCTGTCGATGGACTTCCAGGCCCGTCACGGCTATCTGGAGGCCGTCAACGAAGACATCTTTCTGCGTCGCCCCACTGCCCTGCTAGAGCTGTTCGTGCTCATGGCCCGTCATCCGGAATTGCGTGGCGTACGCGCTGGCACCATCCGCCTGGTGCGCGACCATCGCTATCAGATCGACGATAACTTCCGCCGCGATCCCAAGGCCCACACCCTGTTCATCGAGCTGTTCCGCCAGGGCACTGGCCTCACTCACGAATTGCGACGCATGAACCGCTATGGCGTACTGGCCGCCTATCTGCCGGTGTTCGGCCATATTGTCGGGCAGATGCAGCACGATCTGTTTCACATCTATACCGTGGATGAACACACCATGTTCGTGGTGCGTAACCTGCGGCGCTTCACGGTAGCGGAATTCCACCACGAATTCCCGCTCTGCAGCGATATCATTCAGCGCATCAAGAAACAGGAGGTGTTGACTCTAGCGGGCTTTTTCCACGACATCGGCAAGGGTCGCGGCGGCGACCACTCTCTACTCGGCGCCGCCGATGCGGTGATCTTCTGCCGTGATCACGGCATGGGCGAATATGACACCGAGTTGGTGAAGTGGCTGGTAGAAAACCACCTCATCATGTCCACCACCGCGCAGCGCAAGGACATCAGCGATCCCGAGGTGATCAGCGAATTCGCCCAGCGTGTGAGTTCGCAAAAACGCCTAGATCATCTCTACCTGTTAACCGTGGCAGACATCCGCGCCACCAGCGACAGCCTGTGGAATTCGTGGAAAGATGCCTTGCTGGCCGACCTCTACCGCACCACCTCGCGCGCCCTGCGTCGCGGCCTGGACAAGCCTGTGGCGCACCAGGATCTGATTCGCGAGACACGCGCCCAGGCCCTCAGCCTGCTGACCCGACACGGTTGCAGCGAGACGACCGCACAGCAATTCTGGCGGGGACTGAATGCAGACTACTTTCTACGCCACTCGGCGGAAGAAATCGCTTGGCAGACACGCAGCATCCTCGACAAACCGGAGAGCAACGACGAGGCCATGGTACGTGCCTGGGGCCGAACCCATCGCGGCGGTACCGAGATTTTCGTCTATGCGCAGGATCATGAATTCCTCTTCGCTACCATCACGGCCAGCCTGGAACAACTGGGCCTGAATATCATCGATGCACGCGTCGTCACCTCCTGTGACCAGTATGCACTGGACACCTTCCTGGTACTGGATCACAACGGCGAGGCCATCACCGATCCGCAGCGTCTGGAGGAGATCCAGCAACGCCTCAAGCGGCAGCTGGCCGAGCCCGGCCTGCCCACACAGCAACAGGGCCACCTGAGTCGTCAGCAGAGACACTTCCCCATTGCCACCGAGGTGTGGTTCCGCGATGACCTGCATAACCAGCGAACGATCATGGAAGTGACCACGAGTGACCGCCCTGGTCTGCTGGCGCGCCTTGCCCGCGCTCTGTTGGAATGCAGCGTGTTATTGCAGAGCGCCAAGATTGCCACTTTTGGTGAACGTGCGGAGGATATTTTCTTTGTCACAAACGGTGAACACCAACCACTAGATACACCACAGTTCGACTGTCTGCGGGAGGCCATAAAACGTCTGTTGGAAGACTAAGGCCATTTGCCTCCATCTCCCTGATTATGATTGTAGGACGGACATTGCCCGCCATCACGGTTCGAACAAGGCGAACCGGCGGACGATACCCACCCTACACTAAAATCTCATTTCAATACCGACGGACTCCGCCGTCGCCTTCAGCGCACTCAGCCGTGCATCGAAGCGCTCATGGGCCTCTTTACCCACCATGTCCAACTGCATTTGCAGGTTAATGATCATTTCCACGATGCGAATCCTGTCGTCTTCGTCGAACCGGTCGACCGTGGTTTCATCCACACCCTTCAACGCATCTTCCAACTGACAAAAAATTAGTTCCACATCTATCATCGCAGTCCCTCTGATTGACCCTGAAATCACGCATTCAGGTTATCCCATCACGACAAACCGCTTCCCCTGCGTATCTTCGACTCTGGCTAAAAACCTAACAGTGCACCCATGGGTTACACCTACCTGCAAATATACAAACAGTTCAAGATCAATGCCATCATTATCATTCATTCAGATGCCGCCTTCCAGCCGCTGTATAAACTCCAGCGCATTGCCATCGGGGTCACGGCAGAACAACGCGGCACGCCCGGAATGGCTCCTGCTCATGGGGATCGCTGCGTCCGCCAACCGCCTTGCCAGATCCTCCAGATCAGTCACCAGAAATGCCGCATGACGATCACGCCCCCCGTGCA
>VAPF01087257.1_pt1 | contig 10867 bp, 10 predicted proteins | sample 3393931 | NCBI WGS metagenome assembly VAPF01 (sample SAMN08290437, study PRJNA428436) | hydrothermal vent metagenome | isolation source: Deep-sea hydrothermal vent chimney | place: Atlantic Ocean: South-mid Altantic Ridge | depth 2773 m m | reverse complement strand
TTCTATGTTCAAGGTTCTATGTTCAAGGTTCTATGTTCAAGGTTCTATGTTCAAGGTTCTATGTTCAAGGTTCTATGTTCAAGGTTCTTTAAACCTTGCGCTTTGCTTTCGTTTCTGAACCTTGAACCTCTTTTATCTTTTGCCATTTGCGCTCTGCGCTATCCTGAGCAGCTTGACCAGCAGAAGTTCCATTGGGTAAGGACTCCCCGAGCTTTTAATATGCAGGTCGGCCTCATTCAGGGCATTAAAGACCCTGCAGGCATAAGCCCTGCCTTCAGCCGTGTCTTTACCGGTCGCAGACTGCATGAATTGCCAGTTAAGGACCCCAAGCAGGCTGTAAGGTTCCTCTGTTGAGCTTAAGATCCTGTATATCTTGAATACCTTTTCCGTATCTTTTGCCCTTATCGCATTCACAAGGTCAAATGGACTGTAAGTCCTGTTGCCCCCGGTTATCCCGACAATATCTTTTTTCTCAATTTTTGCTTTTCCTATAGACGTGAACTTGTCGAGTTCCGATACAAGCATCCCGAGCTCTGGACCGATCGTGCCCAGGAGATAATCAATCGCGCCGTCCGATATCTCAAGCCCCTTTGACGCGGCCCTCTCCTTCAACCATGACGGTATCTCTTTTTCTCTTATGTCCAGAGGTATCTGTTTCACACCCTTGAGCTTATCCGCGACAGTCTTTTTAACAGAGCCCCCGTACAGTAATATCATAACGGAACTTTCCGCGGGATCCGCCAGATATTGCTCGAGTTTTTTCAATGGCTTCTGCGTTATCTTCTGAAAGTTGTCGATAATGACATATTTTCTGCCGGAGAAAAACGGCACGGTATTAAGAACGTCAATTATATATTCAAAGGGTGTGCCGTCGTTGCCGGTTGCAAGCAGGTCAAAGATATGGAAGTTAAAGTCTCTCTCCTCCAGGGGAACGAGACCCTTTACAAGAGAGACCGCCTCTTTGAGCAGGAAAGAGCCGGATGACACGAACATATAACTTGAAGAAGGCAGCCCCTTTTTTATCTCCTCCGAAAACTTGCGGTAACTCATTTGTAAATCAGTTCGCTGACTATCTGTATGGCAACCTCTTTCAGCGCCTTTTCCTCGGCTACGTCCCTGTTGGCGAGAAGCGTACCGAAGTCTTCCGAGCCCACAAAAGAGACGATAAATGGAGAACTTATATTTTTTATCTCTATTTTTTTACCTTCACCCGAAAAGAGACTGAAGTCGGCCTTGACATCTACACGGTATTCTATTGTTATACCTTTTTTTTCAGAGAGGCTGACCATCCCGAATTCACGTATTACGCCAGTCAGTTTATGCCCGGCCGAGGGATTGACACTGATGCCCTGCCTGAGGAATTCCTCTGTAAGCGCCTTGTGAAGTTTGTCCTGGAGCTTCGGCTCAAGTGTCTTGTTTTCGATGCGTCCGATTGCTATCCCGGTAAAAGGCAGGGAAGCGTGCCTGAATACGCTGTATCCGCAACTGTTGAAGATGAAGAGCAGGGCGAACGCGAACGCAGGTAACAGCCTGGATACTTTTTCTACCTTTATCTTCATTGATTATCCGGCCGGCACTATATTCACGAGTCTACCTTTTACAACTATCACTTTTTTAATATCTCTCCCACCGATAAATTCGGCTATCTTCTCTTCACCAAGCGCGATCCTTTTTACCTCTTCGTCTGGAAGTCCCCTCGGAACCATCAGCTTCCCCCTCAGCTTACCATTTATCTGGATCACCAGTTCTATCTTCTCCGTCGTTGCGATGTCCTCGTCCCATACAGGCCATTTCTGTTCAGATGCGCGGGTTTCATTGCCGATGGCCCTCCAGAGTTCTTCCGCTATATGGGGGGTAAAGGGGAAAAGCAGCAGCAATGCATTTTCGATAGCGAACCTTAGCACCTTCGCGGCCCTTTCATCGGACGGCTCAATTCCGGCGATCTCATTAACAAGTTCCATTAACGCGGAAATAGCTGTATTGAAATGATATTCACGCTCGATATCGTTTGTCACCTTCTTTATCGTCTGGTGGGTCTTTCTTAATAGATCAAGGAGATGGGATGGGAGCCCCTCCAGTTCTTTTTTATCAAATACAGCCATTTCGATCGGCACAAGGGAATCCACGTTCCTGACAACTATATTCCATACCCTGTTTAAAAACCTGAACGCGCCTTCAACTCCTTTGTCCGACCATTCAAGGTCCCTTTCCGGGGGCGCCGCGAAGAGAGAGAAGAGCCTCGATGTGTCGGCCCCATAGTTTTCTATCAGGTGGTCCGGGTCGATAACATTACCCTTTGACTTGGACATCTTGGCGCCGTCCTTGATGACCATCCCCTGTGTAAGAAGATTGATAAATGGTTCGCTAAAGTCCACAATGCCGAGGTCCCGCATCACTCTAGTGAAGAACCTCGAATACAGGAGGTGAAGCACGGCATGTTCAACGCCGCCGACATACTGGTCTACAGGCATCCAGTAACCAAGTTCTTCTTTCAGCTTACCTGCGTCCGTGTCAAAGTCTATCCCTGCCTTGCCGAAACAATACGCGATAAAATACCAAGAGGAATCAACAAATGTGTCCATGGTATCTGTTTCACGCCTTGCCTTGCCGCCGCAAGAGGGACAGGCGGTCATTATAAATGACTCGGACTCCTGAAGCGGAGAACTTCCTGTGCCAGTAAGCTTTACATCCTCCGGAAGTACGACCGGAAGGTCTTTCTCCGGGACGGGTGTGATACCGCATCCGTCACAATATATAACCGGTATCGGCGTACCCCAGTATCTCTGCCTGGATATCCCCCAGTCGCGGAGCTTATATTTGACCACCTTTTTGCCGATGCCGTTTTCCTCTATATATTCTGCTATCCTTTCCCTTGCCTCCCTGCTCTTTAATCCGGTAAATTCACCGGAATTGATCAGGACGCCCTCTTCCTCAAACGCCTCCGACGGCCCACGGGCTCCCGGCTCTGAACTTTCATCCTCCGGCGCTATCACAACCCTCACCGGCAGTCCATACTTCCCCGCAAAATCAAAATCACGCTGGTCGTGCGCCGGCACCGACATAATAGCGCCAGTGCCGTATTCCATAAGAACAAAATTCGCGATATAAACAGGAATCTTCTCATTGTTCATCGGATTTAAGCAGTAGCTGTCGGTAAAAAGACCGACCTTTTCGTCCACCTTTCCGTACCGGGAAGTAATCTCTTCAAGGCTGATTTTATCCGGAACCAGTTTAGACGATAACGGATGGTTAGGGGAGAGGCAGACAAACGTCGCGCCAAAGAGGGTATCCTGCCGCGTCGTGAAAACTTTAATGCTCTCGTCCATACCGTCCATTCTAAAATCAACTTCAACCCCGTAACTCTTCCCTATCCAGTTCTTCTGCATAAGGACGACCTTTTCGGGCCATCCGCTTAATTCATCACAGGCGGTAAGTAGCTCCTCGGCATAGTCGGTTATCCTCAGGAACCATTGGTCCAGCTCCTTCTGCACAACGGCATTGTCACATCGCCAGCATTTCGAATCAATCACCTGTTCATTCGCCAGCACCGTCACGCATGAAGGACACCAGTTAACATAAGAAGATTTTCTGTAAGCAATGCCCTTTTCGAGCATCTTAAGGAAGAGCCACTGGTTCCATCTGTAGTATTCGGGACTGCAGGTTGTGATTTCCCTGTCCCAGTCATAGCTCAGGCCGAGCTGATTAAGCTGGTACTTCATATGTTTAATGTTCTCATGGGTCCATCTTGACGGTGGCACCCCGTGTTTGATGGCCGCGTTCTCAGCCGGCATTCCAAAAGAATCCCAGCCCATTGGATGCAGTACATTATGGCCCCGCATCCTTTTATACCTGGCTATTACGTCACCTATCGTATAGTTGCGGACATGACCCATATGTATATTCCCTGAAGGGTACGGGAACATCTCGAGACAGTAAAACTTCTCCCCCGGATGTGATGAGGTGGTTTTATTGACCTGGTCTTCTTCCCACTGTTTTTGCCATGCGGGTTCGACTTTCTTTGGATCGTATTTATTATCTAAAATCGGAGACCTCCGGAATTTTTTTTGACTAACAATGCACGGAATTGCCGCTTGCCTCAAGCCACTCCGAAAACAATATTACATATTATACCATACGCGGACCAGGAACAAGACCGGCAGGCCCGGTAATTTCAGGTGAAAATCCGGGGGGAATTGTGTTTGCTTCAGACAAAAGGCGCCAGTCAACGTGCCTTTCAGACACCATTTGATTTATAATTAATAATCCATGCTGAACAGAATAAAAAACAGGGTATTATCCGGTAAACGGTTGACAGGCAAGGATGCTTCAACGCTTTTCGAAAGCGATGACATCTTCACGCTCGGTTCTCTCGCGTCCCACGCGGCCGGGAGGAAGAACGGACGGAAGGCGTATTTTGTCAGAAACAGGCATATCAATCCAACGAATATCTGCATAAACCGCTGCAGGTTCTGCGCGTTCAGCCGGTCAAAGGGCCAGGAAGGCGCTTTTGAATTAACAGTCGATGAAATCATACGAAAACTCGGAGGTTCCGACCAGGAACTCACAACTTCATCCTTCAGCGAAGTGCATATTGTGGGGGGACTTCATCCTGAGTGGCCTTTTGAATATTACCTCGAAATAATATCCGCAATAAAAAAGCATTTTCCGAAACTCCAGATCAAGGCCTTCACCGCCGTCGAAGTTAATCATATGGCTGAAATAAGCGGACTCGGCCTCAAAAAAACCCTGGTCGCCCTTAAGAAGAACGGATTAAGCTCGATGCCCGGCGGTGGCGCGGAGATATTCGACCCGGAGATAAGAAAACGGCTCTGTCCCGAAAAAATAAGCGGCAGAAGGTGGCTCAAGGTGATGGAAACCGCCCACGGGACCGGAATCAGGACGAACGCCACGATGCTTTACGGGCATATTGAATCATACGCCGACCGAGTTGACCATCTTATGAAACTCAGGAAACTTCAGGACAAAACAGGCGGTTTTCAGGCATTTATCCCCCTTTCATATCACCCGAAGAATACCAGGATAAAGGGCACCACGTATACATCCGGAATCGACGACCTGAAGACCATCGCCATAAGCCGCCTTGTTCTGGATAACTTCAGCCATATCAAGGCATACTGGATCATGCTCGGGGAAAAACTGTCACAGCTCGGCCTCAAATTTGGAGCGGACGACATTGACGGCACCGTAATCGAGGAGAAGATCACTCATTCAGCCGGCGGGCTCACGGGCGAGCATCTCACCGTGGAACAGCTTACTGATCTGATAAAAAAAGCCGGAAAGACTCCCGTGGAAAGGGATTCGTTCTACAGGAGAGTTCGACACAGAGGATGAAAAAAAATAGGGATACGGAACGTATAACGAAGAAACAGGCGCTCTCCATGCTCAAAAAGGCCGACCTCCTGGACCTCGGAATGATGGCTGATGACATGAGAAAGAGATTCCATCCGGGTGGCGTTGTCACATTTGTCGTGGACAGGAACATCAACTATACGAATGTCTGTATTAACAAATGCAGATTCTGCGCCTTCTGGCGGGATGAAGACGCTCCGGACGCATATCTCCTTAATAAACGGACCATCTTCAAAAAAATCCGGGAGACGGTCAAACTGGGAGGCACACAGATACTCCTTCAGGGCGGCCTTCACCCTTCCCTGGACTTAGCCTATTACACTGACCTGCTGGCCTCCATAAAAAAGAGATTCAAGATAAACATACACGGTTTTTCACCGCCCGAGATATGTTACATCGCCGATTCATCCGGGCTCACTGTGAAAGAGACCCTGAGGATATTGAGAGAGGCGGGGCTTGATTCCATACCTGGCGGAGGCGCGGAGATGCTTTCCGACAGAGTGAGGGAAATCCTCAGCCCCCGCAAGATAATCTCTTCCCGCTGGCTTGAGGTGATGGAAAGCGCCCATATGGCAGGCATGAGAACAACCGCCACCATGATGTTCGGCAGTATCGAAGCGCCGGAGGATATCATTACGCACCTGGACGCGATCAGAAGACTGCAGGACAGGACAGGCGGATTCACGGCCTTCATCCCGTGGCCTTTTCAGCCCGGCAATACCGAATTAAACCGGGACCCAAAATTCAGTATCCGGAATTATGTCACTGCCGTGGAATACCTGAAGGTCCTTGCGCTCTCTAGAATATATCTCGACAATTTCGACAACATACAGGCGTCATGGGTAACCCAGGGATTGAAACTCGCGCAGGTCGCCCTCAGGTTCGGGGCGAATGACTTCGGCTCCACAATGATAGAAGAAAACGTCGTGGCCTCAACCGGGGTGTCCCACAGCGTATCAAAAGAGGAAATTATAGACGCGGTCAGGGATGCCGGGTTCAGACCCGCGCAGAGAGACACCTATTATAAAATCATCCGGAAATTCAGGTAATTGGACACCGGCACAGCTGAATAAATATAATAAATATAATAAATATAAAAAAACAGGAGGTAATGTTGAGAACCGGAATTAAAGTTGAACTTGCATCACGAGTGAAAAACCTGCCCCCATACCTTTTCGCAACCATAGACAAAATGAAAAAGGAGGCGATCTCCAGGGGGATTGACCTTATAGACATGAGCATAGGAGACCCTGATCTCCCGACACCGCCTCATATTGTGGACGCCATGAAAATTGCCACGGAAAAGCCTGAACATCACCGTTATCCTTCATATGAGGGCATGCCGTCTTTCAGGGAAGCCGTCGCTGGGTGGTGCAAAAGCCGCTTTAACGTAACCATCGACCCCGGAACCGAGGCGCTTTCACTGATAGGATCCAAGGAAGGAATCGGACATATACCACTGGCCTTTGTAGAACCGGGCGATACCGTGCTGGTGCCCTCGCCGGGATACCCGGTCTATCCGGTAAGCGCCCTGTTTGCGGGGGGTGAGAGTTACCTGATGCCACTCAGGGAAGAGAACGGGTTCCTGCCCGACCTGAAATCCATACCGGAGAAAACATTAATCAACGCCAGGCTAATGTTTATCAATTACCCCAACAACCCGACATCGGCAGTCGCTTCAAGGGAATTTTTCGAAGAAGTGATAAGCCTTGCCCGCAGATATAACATCATCGTCTGCCATGACGCCGCATACAGTGAAATCTATTTTGATGGAGAAAGACCCCTAAGCTTTATGGAAGTAGAAGGCGCGAAGGACGTCGGAATAGAGTTCCATTCCCTGTCAAAGACATATAACATGACGGGCTGGAGGACAGGTTTCGCGGTCGGCAACAGTGAAGTGATCGCCGGCCTCGGAAAGATAAAATCAAACCTCGATTCAGGAGTTTTCCAGGCTATCCAGGAAGCCTCGATCGTGGCACTTCAAACAGATGACCTGGTTTTATCGGAGATACGGAATATTTACAGGGAGAGAAGGGACGTCCTTTATGACGCCCTGAAGCAGATCGGCATTGCGCTGTCCAGCCCGAGCGCCAGCTTCTATCTATGGACGAAAGTTCCGGAGGGCTTTGATTCAGCAAGCTTTGCCGCTCATCTCCTCGAAAAAGCGGGTATTCTTATTACGCCTGGAAACGGATTCGGCGCTGCTGGAGAAGGGTACGTAAGGTTCGCGCTGACAGTACCTGTTGAGCGGATAAGAGAGGCGGCGGATCGGATAAAAAGCGTTCTCTAACGGAAAAACAGATTTTAATACGCAAATCAGTTAAAAACTTTATACCGCATCGGACTTTAAGAATGTCGAAGGCATATATAGGAATCGGCTCAAACCTCGGCAACAGACAGCGAAACTGCCTGGACGCGATAGAACTTCTCCGGAGCAATGGCCTGCTGGTAACAAAGCGGTCATCCATGCATGAGACTGAACCATGGGGCATAAAACAGCAGCCGCAATTCATCAACATGGCGGTGGAAGTCAAAACAGGCATTCCGCCGCAACAGCTTCTCTGTCTGTTAAAAAAAATAGAGAATGATATGGGGCGAATGGACACAGTCATATGGGGTCCACGGGTCATAGACCTCGACATTCTTCTTTACGATAATATAAAAATAGATGAAGATGGACTGCGGATACCCCATCCCTTGATGCATGAAAGGGACTTTGTGCTCGGCCCCCTGTCCGAAATAGCGCCTGATAAAGAGCATCCGGTTCTGTCCGCAACAATAAAAACACTGCTCGAAAATATTATCGCATAAACAAAAAGGAAGAAGCTTTGCCCTTCGTCTTAGTCTGTTACGCTATGCGCCATGCTCTCTGCGCTTTGCTTTTGTTCGCGCTATGCTGTTCGTCCTTGAACATTGAACGTTGAACTTCTTTTATTCGTTACGCTATGCTTTTCAAGGAACCGATGGCCGGGACAGACAACCGGACGGAAACCAATTGACAACCGGGGATATGTTTGATACAGTGTAATAGAGTTAAAGCGCTTTAGCATTACAAATATATTTCCAGCGACATATTTGCATGAAGATATATATCATATATAATCGACTACTGTTTATAACGAATCAGTAGCCAGACATGGCGGTTTTTTTTAAGTCATGTTTTCCAATAACTATTGCAGTATGGCAAAGGTTCTTTAAAAATGGCTAATGGAAAACAGTAGTCGCATCTTAATCGTTGATGACGATTATCATGTGCTCAATTCCATTTCGATGCTGCTTGAGGCGTACGGTTATTCCGTCATCGCATCCGATTCCGCCGAAAAGGCGATGTCGGTGCTACACAGTGACGAAAATAGTATTGATGCTGTGCTCACTGATATCAGAATGCCCGGGGTTTCCGGCATCAAACTGCTCGAAGATATCCATAATTATAATCCCAATATTCCTGTACTGCTAATGACCGGATACGCGGAACTGGATACAGCTATCGACGCAATCAACAAAGGTGCTTTTGACTTTATAACAAAACCTTATCAGGTTGACCATCTGCTCCATTCCATCGAAAAGGGCATCAAGTACAGCAAGCTGATAAAGATGGAGAATAACTACAGGCACGCACTCCAGACTATGGTTGAAAAGCGGACACAGGAATTATCGGACGCGCTTATGATGGTCAAAAATGTGAGCAGGGAGATAATGCAGAGATTGGCGTCAGTCGCGGAATACAGAGACATAGAAACAGGCGCCCACAATTCACGCATAGGTCACTACGCTAACAAGATGGCCGAGGCGCTTGACATGCCGGGTGATTTTGTCGAGACAATAACATTCGCAAGCCCGATGCACGATATCGGCAAGGTCGGAATACCGGACAACATACTCTTAAAACCCGGTCCCCTGACGGAAAAGGAATTTGATATTATGAAAACCCATACTCTCCTCGGGCAGAGAGTACTCTCCGGATCAGACTATCCTGGCATTAATATGGCTGAAACAATCGCGTTGGTACATCATGAAAGGTGGAACGGCACGGGTTATCCAAGAGGATTAGAAGGGGAGAATATTCCTGTTGAAGGGAGAATCGTAATGCTTGCGGACCAGTATGACGCATTGAGAGGCAACAGGCCGTATAGAACATCCCTGAGCCATGAAGAGGCTTACAGGATAATAACAGAAGGTGATGGGAGGACAATACCCGAGCACTTTGACCCCGTCGTATTGAAGGCATTTACCGAAATCGCCCCGCTATTTGATGAAATATATAACCTGTTCAAATAATTGATAATTACCTTCACGTTACGGAACGCAAAGCACGAAGCAACGATAACCAGAATTGAGAAATTGAGGAATTGAGGAATTTGGGGATTCAGGAATTATCGGCTGTCATTCCCGTGGACCTCCCCTCTGTCACTCCCGTGATCTTTTGAGCGGGTCGCAGCGACTCTCGCGAGGACTTACATCGAGAATCCAGTCTTTTTAATAGGTTTTGGCTGCCTGATTAAAGACTTCAAGCATGGCAAAAACAAAAAATGGCAATTTATACACAGACTCTAATTATAAATTTGCCTATTTACTCGTTCGCTTGCCTATTCTCTGCTCTTCAGGTAAGTTTTTACATCTCTATAATAATTTTCGTGTGGGCCGATCATTATTAGTTCAAGATCATTGCCAACGAAACGGTATGATAACAGGTATTGAACAGTATGGATTTTAAACTTATAGACATATACTCCCCGAAGATCACCTTTTTTCCCCTGTCCAATATTTGGGTCATCAAGTATTTTTCGGATTTGTTTGTCTAATATCTTTTTCTCCTGTTTTCCAAATCTCTTCACTCTTCTTTCAAAGGAACGGGACTGTCTGATTTTCATCGGCCATTATCCGGAAATATATTCTGAATGCTCACCCTGATCCAACTCTTCCAGGCCGAGTAAGATTTCCTTTATCAAACTGCAAGTTAAATCAGGGTTTTCTTCGGCACACTTCCCTATCCTCGCCCAATGCTCGATTTGTCCTCTTACAGACCTGTTATCTAATTTGCTATATAATTTAGCCTCTTGAACCAATTTAGCCGAGACTCGCACCGCGGTAGTCATGCTATCGACCTCCTTTCTTATTTATGTTGCAATAGTACCACATATTGCAACAGTATGCAACAGACATATTTCAGCACAATAAAATAGCAACATAATTTTAGCAGGGCTATTATTAATATAAGCTAAATTCCAGCAGGGTTATTATCAGATGTAAATTCCCCCGCTTCACCTGAATACCGTGCGCAAACAGCCACAGCTTCCGCTTGCAGGCGGTGAGGTCGGTTGTACCATAAGGTATTATCAATAAGAGGAATAAGGGACAATCTTTAACTTTGAACAGAATTTGGGGGGGTCAAATTTGGGGGGTCAAATCTTCATTGTTGACAATTTCGATTCGATTCGACTCAACAACGTCCGGATTTTGCGGTCTTTCTGCAGCCGCTCTCTCAGACGCCTTCTTT
>VAPF01064174.1_pt1 | contig 10883 bp, 11 predicted proteins | sample 3393931 | NCBI WGS metagenome assembly VAPF01 (sample SAMN08290437, study PRJNA428436) | hydrothermal vent metagenome | isolation source: Deep-sea hydrothermal vent chimney | place: Atlantic Ocean: South-mid Altantic Ridge | depth 2773 m m | reverse complement strand
TAATCTGCCCAATGCGTTGCTCTAATAAGACGCGTTCCTGTAACTATGTATTACGCTCAGAACGATATTTATCAGAGTTTTCTTAAGCTACTCTTTAATTTCAGTCATCTTTATGATTGTGATCGTGGTGCGTGGCACGTCTTTAGAAAACGGGCCGCCGGGGCCGGTAGCTGCACGTGAGATGATGCCGGAAACATTCTGACCTTCAATGATTTTGCCAAAAACAGTATATCCCCAGCCACGTGATGTTTTACTGGAGTGGTCTAAAAAAGCATTATCTGCCGTATTAAGAAAAAACTGGTTAGTGGCTGAATGCGGTTGACCGGTACGCGCCATGGCGATGGTGTCTTTCAGGTTTTTCAGACCATTGTCGGCTTCATTTTTAATGGGGTCTTTGTTTGCGATTTTTTTAAAGTCCGGAGTGAAACCGCCTCCCTGATTCATAAAGTTTTTAATCACGCGATGAAAAATGGTGCCGTCGTATGTGCCCGCGTTTACGTAGGCTAAAAAGTTGGTGACGGTTACTGGTGCTTTGTCGGGATAAAGCTCGATGATCATCGTGCCTTTACTGGTTTCTATTTTAACTTTCGGATTGGCTGCATTAGCTAGTTGAATCTGAAACACCAGGGCCAGGGCGGCAATGCTGAGTAAAAGTTTTTTGAAGTTCATGATCGGGGCTTCCTGTTATTTTAAAGTGGGTGGAATTTAACGTAAATTGTGGGTTTTGTCAGCCGTAGATGCCTAACCACAAAACACTAATCTGAGATAGTTGCCTTGCGTGATAGTTGTGTTTTGTTGATGCCAATAGAGCGCAGGAACAGGCTGACCAGTTCGTTGCTGAGTTCGTACAGGCTGAGGTCAACCAGTCGATCCTGCGGCTGCAGGCATTTTTGAATCAGCGCTTCGCGTACCATGCCCTGAAACATCAGGCCGGCGCTCAGGATAGTCTTTTCGCGGTTGGGAATATCGTAGGGTAAAAATTCGTTGAGGCCGAATTCGATGTAATCAGTAAAACTTTTCCAGCGGTTCTGGAAAAAAGCCAGAGTGGCCGGGTTGCCTTCCAGCAGGCTGTGTAGTTCGATGCGCAGGATGTCCGGATTTTTTGCGATATTTTCGATGTACACCTGGGTCATGCCAGCGAGTGCATCTTCAAAGCTGGTGCCGTGGTTAACGATGGTATCGACATAACTCTGGCGCTGGCCGGCGAATTTTTCCAGCACCGCAGCATACAGGGTTTGTTTGGAGTCGTAGTGTCGGTACAAAATGGCGGGGCTGACGCTCACCGCACGTGCGATCTCATCGATGGAGACGCCGTGAAAGCCCTTGCTAGCAAAAAGGCCCTGAGCGGCAGAAAGAATGGTCTCTTTGCGCTCAGGGCCTGAAAGTCGATGACTCAACTTTACGTGTCCTTTTTAATAATCCTTGTGAAATGCTTAGGCAGCTTTCTGGATCATGAAGACAAATTTACCGTCTTCTTCGCCGCTTGATTTCAGCTCGTTACCTGTTTGCTTGCAGAAAGCTTCAAAATCTTTTACCGAACCTGGGTCAGTTGCAATAATTCTCAGGGTCTGGCCTGCGTCCAGTGCTGCAATTGCTTTTTTAGCACGCAGGATAGGCAGTGGACAGTTTAAACCGCTAGCATCTAGTTCTGAATCAAAATCGCTCATGTTGAATTCCTCGTTAAAATTTGGAGTTATTAAAACTTAATCGTTTATTTATAAGTAAACGTTTACTAACATAGGAAATAAAGTGTTGAATGTCAAGCTGCAGTGTAAGTATTTGCCCGTTTCTTGATTAGGAGCATGTAATTGCCGGATGTTCTTTGGTGTTTCAGCGGTACTTAAATATCAAGATGAATTTCGCCGCCTTTAACAAAAAGCGGTAGATGCTGCAGTGCGTCGCCAGCACAGGGGCCGGCGACGCATTCGCCTGAATCAATCGCAAACAGTGCATCGTGGGTTGCACACTGGATCAGTGCTTTGTCCAGATCAAGAAACTGGTGTTCCTGCCATTCCAGACTGGCACCGGTGTGTGGGCAGCTGTTGTAATAAGCAAAGAATTGACCGTCCTTATGCACCACAAAAATCGACTGTATTTTGCGTTTGATTTTGATCTCGAAACTTTTGCTGCCGGGGTCTTCGATATCGCTGGTTTTGCAGAGAAGGTAGCTCACGACGTATGGTAGAGTAGCGTAAAAAATAGTGATTATATCGTAGTCTCGGCCGGGTGTTATGCAATTAGGAAATGTACAGATTAATGAATGGGAAATGCTGATTATTGCGCTGTTGGGCGTCGTTATCATCTTGCTGATTACGCTTGTTGTGCGTGTAAACAAAAAATTTGAAACACTGGTTTCTGACTCTGCGCAGCAGGCGCAAAAAGCGCTGGCCTTGCAGGACAGTTTTCAGCAAACCCGGACGGCCCTGCTTGAAGCGCAGGGCGGTATGCAGGTAAAAATGGAGCAGCGTTTTGGTGAAGTACAACAGGCTTTGGAAAAACGACTGGGGGAAATGTCACAGGCTTCTGTGGAACGGCTGTCTAAATCCAGTGAAGACATGCAGCAGAGTCTGCAGCAACAGTTACAAAGTTTGCAAAAAATAAAATCTGATTTTGAACAGCGTTTTGGTGATATGCAGCAAAGCATCGAAAAGCGTCTGGGAGACATGTCAAAACAGAGCATCGAAAGTTTTGCAAAGTCCAATAATGAGTTGCATGAAATATTACAGAAGCGTCTGGGTGAAATCAGTGGCCAGGTTGAGCGTCGTCTGGATAAAGGCTTTGAAAAAACCACGGAAACATTCACCGACGTGGTTAAACGTCTGGCGCTGATCGACGAAGCGCAAAAGCGCATCACCGAACTTTCCAGCAACGTGGTGAGTTTGCAGGAAGTGTTAACCGATAAACGTTCACGTGGCGCTTTTGGTGAAGTGCAGATGGCTGGTTTGATAAGCAATGTTATGCCGGAAGCAAGTTACGCACTGCAGTACACGTTGAGTAATGGCACACGTGTTGATTGCATGATGTTTTTGCCGGAGCCTACCGGGCATATCGCGATTGATTCGAAGTTTCCACTCGATTCGTTTCAGAAGATGATGGACAATGACGCCAGCGATGCCAGTCGCACAGCGGCAGAAAAACAATTTCGTCTGGACATAAAAAAACACATTAAAGATATCGCTGATAAATATATTATCGAAAATGAAACCGCTGATGGTGCCATCATGTTTATTCCGGCAGAAGCCGTGTTTGCCGAGATACATGCACACCAGCCACAGCTGGTTGCAGAAGCGCAACGTGCCCGTGTCTGGATGGTGTCACCAACCACATTAATGGCAGTGTTAACGACGGCAAGAGCGGTGTTAAAAGATTCAGCGACACGTAAACAGGTGCATGTCATACAGGAACACCTGGTGAATCTGGCAAAAGATTTTGATCGTTTCAGAAAACGCATGGACAACTTGTCAAAACATATTCAGCTGGCGAATAAAGATGTGACGGATGTACATATTTCGGCGAACAAGATCAGCAGTCGTTTTGAAAAAATAGAAAAGGTCGAGCTTCAGGATGAAGATGCGGCCTTGCTGGAATCTGAAGCAGAGTCAACTAAGGATGAATAAAATAAAAAAGGAGGGCGTGGCTAATTCCTTTTCGCCTGCCTCACGCGCCATCATGGTTAGTGCTTCAATAGTGGTTGTTATCGCTGGTATGAAATACGCCGCGCCTTTACTGGTGCCTTTTTTGCTGGCAGTGTTTATTGCGGTTATCAGTTTCCCGTTGATGAGCCTGTTGCAGCAAAAGGGGCCGCCAAAAGGTTTGTCGTTGACATTGGTGATGTTGCTGGTGGTTTTTGTTGGCATCGGTCTGACTTACCTGGTTGGTAGTTCTATCAGTGATTTTAGTCGAACCTTACCTGAGTACCAGTACAAGATATCGAGTCAATGGGCAGAACTTATAACGTGGCTGAACGAGCACGGTATTTCGGTTACCGATAGTATTAAAGAGATTGCTGATCCAACGGCGGCGGTGGGTTTGATATCGTCGATATTAAAAGGTTTTGGTAGTGTTTTAACAAATTCGTTTCTGATTATTTTAACCGTGGTTTTTTTGCTGATCGAAGCCGCCGGTTTTACGCAAAAATTTATCGACATGAATAAAACCGATTCGGGATCTGTATCGTCTTCGCCTGAGGAATTCTCACAGGTGTTTGTTGCTAAATTGCGCAGTTACATGAGTATGAAAACCATCATCAGTGTGGTGACCGGTGTAGTCATTGGTTGTGCTATGTGGTTGATCGGTGTTGATTACCCGGTGCTGTGGGGCGTGCTTGCGTTCATGCTTAATTTTGTACCTAACATCGGTTCGATCATCGCGGCGGTGCCAGCAGTCATCCTTACCCTGGTGCAGCTCGGGTTTGGCTCTGCAGTGCTGGTGGCGGCGGTTTACGTGACGGTGAATGTATTGATCGGCAGTATCATCGAACCTAAATATATGGGCAAGGGGCTGGGGCTATCGACACTGGTGGTGTTTGTCTCGCTGGTTTTCTGGGGCTGGGTGTTAGGGCCGGTTGGTATGCTGCTATCAGTGCCGCTCACTATTACGGTCAAACTTGCTTTGGACAGCAAAGTTGAAACTCAGTGGCTGGGCCATCTGTTGGGGCCGGTCGAAGACTGATTCGCGGTGAAACAGAAAATAACCGCTTTCAAACAGGATGAGTTGCAGCACTGGGTCGCTATACTGGCGTGTGGACATACACAACACGTACGGCATGACCCGCCGTGGCAAACGCGCCCGTGGGTAATAAGCGAGCAGGCACGGTCAGAAAAAATTGGTTATGAGCTGGATTGTGTGGAGTGTGACAGGGCGTGAATAGAGGTGCCCTAAAGATGGTCTGCCTTATGTTTCATCTATTTCAACAAAAGCTACGGCGATACCATCATCTTCCAGACGCACGATGATAGCGTCTTTTTGAGTTTCGATAAAATTGTCTAACGGGTTTTTGAAACGTAGACTGACCATCTCACCCAGCGGGTAGTGTTGCGTGTCATTGACGGACATGAACAGGCCTCCTTCGCTCATGTTGCGTGTGACCAGGGTGCGCGTATTGTCTTCAAGAAAACGCAGTTCGATTTCTATCTCTACTTCCTTGCGCGGATATTGGCGTAAATTTTCAGACATGAAATACTCGTTTAAACTGAATGATTAATAGAATGATAGACCTATCATCAGGAAATACTAGATTATTCTGATATTTATTACACGTGACGCAGCCGCGCTTTGACCTTGGAAGTTGATGATTTACCTGCTAGCCTGTGGCGAAAATTTGTGAAAAATAATTTATTAACATAAGGCAATAAACGGTACGCCTTGATGCAGCAAAAACGAGAGGGAAAACATGCAGCGGGCCAGTTTGAGCTGCTGACACAAAGGCGGTTCCTGCCGTTTTTTGTGACGCAGTTTTTTGGTGCGTTTAATGACAACGTGTTCAAGAACGCTTTGATTATCCTGATAGCGTTTCAGGGTTCGCAGTTTATCGATGCCGATGCAGACCTGCTGATTAATATTTCTGCAGCATTGTTTATCCTGCCGTTCTTTTTATTCTCTGCCACTGCGGGTCAGTGGATTGACAAGTACGAAAAATCAAAATCGATACGTGCAATAAAACTGATGGAAGTGCTGATCATGCTGGTAGCAGCAGTGGCCTTTGTTCAGGGATATATATTGGTCCTGATCGCGCTGTTGTTTTTGATGGGTACACAGTCAACATTTTTTGGTCCGGCGAAATACAGTTATATCCCGCAGCACCTGAAAGCGGATGAGTTGATTGAAGGTAATGCATGGGTACAGATGGGGACTTTTGTTGCTATCCTGATTGGTACGATTCTGGGTGGCGTATTGATCGCGCAGGAACAGGGCCGATTATATGTCGCGATTGCGGTTATAAGTTTTTCTATCCTCGGTTATCTGTCAAGCCGCTATGTGCCGTTGACACCTTCGTTAAATGAAAACTTAAAGATAAACTGGAATGTTTTCAGCGAGACTTATCGAAATATTAAATTTCTGAAAAGTAATCGCACTGTTTTTCTTTCCATCCTCGGCATCTCATGGTTCTGGTTTTTAGGTGCAACCTACCTGGTGCAACTGCCGAACTACACCAAAACCACGTTGGGCGGAAATGAGCAGGTCGTTACTTTATTGCTGACGCTTTTTACCCTGGGCATTGGCAGCGGTTCATTGTTGTGTAACTGGTTGTCGGGAAAAAAGATCGAGATCGGACTGGTGCCATTTGGTTCTATCGGGCTGACTCTGTTTGGCATTGATCTGTATTTTTCGCAGCCGGATGTAGTGCCGGTAGCGACACTTGGCTTAAAAGAGTTTCTTGCGAACGGGCATTTTCGTTTGATCGCAGATGTTGTGATTATAGGTTTCTTCGGCGGCCTGTACATCGTGCCGTTGATGGCACTGGTACAGCAGCGTTCCGAGCAGGCGCATATGTCGCGAGTGATCGCGGGCAATAATATTATCAACTCTTTGTTGATGGTGCTGTCAGCAGTGGTTGCCATCGTTGTGCTGTCATTGGGTTTTTCTATCGCGCAACTGTTTTTATTGGTGGCGATTTTGAATGCGGTAGTGGCGATCTATATTTACTCGCTGGTGCCAGAATTTTTCATGCGTTTTATGGTGTGGTTATTGATCCACAGCGTCTATCACGTGCGAGCAAAAGGGCTGGATAATATCCCGGATGAAGGCCCGGTGGTGCTGGTATGCAACCATGTGAGTTATGTTGACGCGCTGATTATTTCTGGTTGCATAAGACGTCCGGTGCGATTTGTGATGTATTACAAAATATACAATCTGCCGGGTTTAAACTTTATTTTCAGAACCGCAAGAACCATTCCTATTGCCGGAAAATATGAAGATGAATCGTTGTTAAATAAAGCATTTGATGATATCGACGAAGCATTAGCGGATGGTGACGTGGTCTGTATTTTTCCAGAGGGCAAGTTAACGGCCGATGGGACAATGCATGCGTTTCGAGATGGTATTGAAAAAATAATAACACGCAGACCCGTGTCTGTTATTCCGATGGCACTACAGGGGTTATGGGGTAGCGCCTTTAGTCGGCAGCGATCCAATATATTTTATCGTCTGTTTAAGGGTTTTAAATCGAGTATTGGTTTGGTGGTTGGTACTCTGGTCGAACCACAAAAAGTGTCTGCGAAGTTATTGCAGGATAAAGTGCAGGATTTGTATGATGCTCAGGGTTAAAGAAGAAAAGGTTGTCACAAAAAAACTGGCATGAAATAATGGTATATCGTAAAAGTCTGTTACCTGACACAAAGCGGAAATCAAAAATTTTTTCACCGCAGAGAGCGCAGAGGTACGCAGAGGTTTATTAGTTACAGCGCCTGCGGCGCAGTAACTAAAAATATGTTTTCCTCTGCGTACCTCTGCGCTCTCCGCGGTTCAAGAAAATGATTAAACATCAACGTCCGCCGCCGCAAGCGGTCTTTTTATTAATAGATGTTTTGGCAATAAAAAAGCCACCGGTTAAGGTGGCTTTTTTTGTTTGGCGTTCGAGGTTTGTTTTACACGCGACCCATTGCACCAAAACTTTTTATGAATGGACCAGCCATACGTGGATCTGAAATCATGGCTTTAAAATCGCCTGTTTTAAATTTCAGTTTGCCGGTAGTGAAAGCCAGACCTAAACCAGTCATGCCGATTTCTTTCTTCAGCCATTTTTCCCAGTTCTTCTGTTCTGCGCGCATGTCCCAGCTAAGTTGGCGGCCATCATAAACGCCGGCTTCTGTTACATGGCCGTTTTCTACGTTGATAAAACCAATGCAGGTGTCATCACCGGGAAAACCGTAACCGATAACAGAATTAAAATTAATTTTTTCTAATGCATCAGCAAGTGTTGGTTCTGCATTCCACTTTTCCTGGAAACCTTTCATCCAGGTATCATCAAATAAAGCCATTTCATATCTCCAAATTCTTGTTACGCCAGGCATTTTGCCCAACGATTTATAGTTGTACAAACATGTAATGTTGACATGTTTGTCTCAGCTTAACGTGCCAGATGTATTATTGTATTTGTCACAGCCACGAAAAGAGGCGGGAATAATAGCATAAGATGGACTATATCGAAAGGGATAGATGCGCCTATGGCTGCGCTTGTAAGTTATTTTAATTCCATGGATATGGCTGGAATATTATTTTTCTTCAGAAGTTTTTTGCTGTTGTATAACTGCTGTTTATTCTGATAAGGGCCGGTTCTTACACGGTGCCACGCCTGCCGGTTAACAGTGACGTGCTGGATATTTGCTTCCAGTCCTAAAAAGGCCAGGTTGGCTTTTAATTTTTCTGCATCACCGAGGTTTTGAAAAGAGCCCACCTGCAACACGTATTGTTTTTTTGTGTTGATTGTTTTGTTGTGGCCTGCATTATTTTTAATCTCTGGCGGGCGTGTTTCGCTCTCGGGGATAAGCACTTCCAGTTCAGGCAGAATGGTATAAAAATTAAATTTTGGTTCTTTTTTTTCGGTGATTGCCGGTGCTGTTGCCGTGCGTTTTTTTGCAGAATCGTTTTTGTTTGCCTGCTGTTTTAGTTTTGTTAATTCCTGCTGAACCGCATCGCCAAATGTTTTGTCGGTGTCTGGTTGTTTATCCAGATAAACAATAAACGCAACGAACAGGCCGATGCCCAGGCCGGATAATAACCAGACATAACCGGGCAGTGATTTTTTCTTTTTTGCGCTAGCGCGGGTTTTGTAATCTCTTGGCATGGTGTTGCGTTACATTTTTTCTGGCGCGCTTACGCCCAGTAAAGTGAGACCGTTTTTCAGAATCTGCTGGGTGGCGATGATCAGGTTAAAACGTGCGTCGTGCAGGTTTGCGTCGTCGTTGATGAACTGGTGTGCATTGTAATAAGAATGCAGCAGTGTTGCCAGTTCGCGCATGTAATGTACCAGCAGATGTGGTTCGGCGTTGAACGCGGCCTTGTGCAGCATGTCGGCGTAAGCGTCGAGTTTGCTGATCAGTTCGGTCTCGTGTTTTTCGATGAGTAGGTGCAAATTTTTTGCGCCGTTTTCGATGTTGTGTTTCAGTTCTTTTTCAGACAGTTGTTTGATCACGCTGCATATCCGTGCATGCGCGTACTGGATGTAATACACCGGGTTGTCGTTGCTCTGTGATTTCGCCAGGTCCAGGTCGAAATCCATGTGCTGTTCGCATTTACGCATGACGTAGAAAAAACGTGCGGCATCGTTGCCGACTTCTTCACGTAACTCGCGCAGGGTGACGAAGGAACCGGAGCGGGTTGACATCTGCACCCGTTCGCCGCTGCGATACAGGTTGGCAAATTGCACCAGTAGAATATCCAGCTGTTCCTGCTTCGCACCCAGTGCGCCGATGGCAGCTTTCACCCGCGCCACATAACCGTGGTGGTCTGCGCCCCAGATGTTGATCAGGCGTTGATAGCCGCGGTCAAACTTGTCCATGTGGTAGGCGATGTCGGAGGCAAAATAAGTCGCCTGGCCGTTGTCGCGGATGACCACGCGGTCTTTTTCGTCGCCGAATTTTGTTGACAGAAACCATAAGGCACCGTTGCGCTGTTCGATGTGCCCGGCGTTTTGTAACTGTTCGATGGCTTTCTGAATCAGGCCTCGGTCGGCCAGCGTCTGCTCGGAATACCAGCAGTCGTAGTGCACGCCAAATTCTTCCAGATCGTCGCGGATGTCATCGAGAATGCTGTTGAGGCCGGCTTTGAAAATAATCTGGTAGTTATCTTCACCCAGCAGTTGTTTGGCGCGTTCAATCAGCTGGTCGATGTGTTTTTCTTTATCACCGCCGGCGGGTTCGTCAGCGGTAATATCTTTGAAGACCTCATCGGCAGAAAACACGAAGGTTTCTCCGTGCTGCGCTTTCAGGCTGTTGGCGATGTCGTAAATATAGTCGCCCTTGTAACCGTTGACCGGGAAGTCGAATTTAACATCGTTGATTTCCAGATAACGCAACCAGACGCTGGTGCCAAGGATGTTCATCTGACGACCGGCATCATTGACGTAATATTCGCAGTCGACGTTAAAGCCCACGGCGCGCATCAAGGATGCCAGTGTCGCGCCGTAAGCCGCGCCGCGACCGTGGCCGACGTGCAGCGGGCCGGTGGGGTTGGCGGAGACAAATTCAATCTGTACTTTTTCGCCCTTGGCCACCTTGCTTTGACCAAAGCGGTCGCCGCCAGCGAGGATATCGTTGATGATGTTTAAGGTGCTTTCCTGCGCCAGGAAAAAGTTGATGAATCCGGGGCCAGCGATTTCGACCTTGTCAATGGCACCGTTGTCGCTGAGTGGGTCGTCGAGTGCATCGATGATGGCCTGCGCTACATCACGCGGTGGTTTGCCCGCCTGTTTCGCCAGCATCATGGCGACGTTGCAGGTGAAGTCGCCGTGGGTAGCATCTTTGGTGCGGGTGATCTGTAAAGCCGGTTTGGTTTCGATTTGGCCGTTTGCGATGAGCTGGTCCAGTGCCTGGTCGAGCAAGTTTTCGATGGATTCTTTCAATGGTCTGCCAATGGTTTGTTTTTGCGTGTTTTTTAGGGCTGGGATTATACGTTAAAGGCGGTTTTAAGTTGTAAGTTTTAAGTTGTAAATTTTTTATTCATAACTTAAGGCAACTCTGATTAATTATCATAAAGTTCTGCGGGCTTTCAGGCGTACAGATTCAAGGCATGTTCCGCAGTGAATGCTCATTGCCTTCGCAAGGGGCATAACGCAGAAGATGTGCGCCTGAAAACCCGCCCTGTGGGGCGCTGCCCAATAACCTGACTCTGCGTTATTGTTTCTTACCAGGCAATAAGCATGCTTTCAAAACAATGCCTTGATT
>VAPF01018289.1_pt1 | contig 10885 bp, 12 predicted proteins | sample 3393931 | NCBI WGS metagenome assembly VAPF01 (sample SAMN08290437, study PRJNA428436) | hydrothermal vent metagenome | isolation source: Deep-sea hydrothermal vent chimney | place: Atlantic Ocean: South-mid Altantic Ridge | depth 2773 m m | reverse complement strand
CCCAGTTGTTTGGCGGATTCCAGCAAAATCACCGGGATGTCATGGCGTGCCAGCTCTACGGCGGCGGCAATGCCTGCCCAGCCACCACCAATGACAATAACCGGTTTTATTTCAGGGTCAGGTTTCATTGGGCAGTGAGGGTGATTTTTTTTGAAAACGTTTGCGGCGACGTTTTTCTGTGCGTGCGGTACGCCAAGCAATCCAGAGTTTTTTCAGTGGGCTGCTGGAAATGCGCTGTGTCAGTACCTGACAACTGTCCTGCTGAATGGTGTTCAGCGTAGTCCGGTAAATACTGGCCATAATCAAACCGGTACGTTGCGCATACCGATCAGCTTCTGGCAGTAGAGCAAAGGCTTTGTCGTAAGAATCCTGTGCCCGTTGCGCTTGAAAGTCGAGTAACTTTTTCATGTTATCCGTACAGCGGTTTTCGAGAATATCCTGTTCACTGACCGCAAATTCTTCCAGTTCTTCCAATGGTAAATAGATACGCCCACGTTCGGCATCTTCTTTGACATCGCGTAAAATATTGGTGAGCTGGAAGGCAAGTCCGAGGTTATGTGCGTAATCCAGGGTGGAGCGATCCTTGAACCCGAAAATTTCTGCGGCCATCAGTCCCACCACGCTGGCGACGCGATAACAATACAGATTCAGTTCTGCAAAGGTATCGTAACGGGTTTGCTGTAGGTCCATTTCCATGCCGTCAATGATTTCGATGAAATGTTCCCTGGGTAAATTGAAATTGGCAATACTGGTGGTCAGTGCCTGACAGACGGGATGACTGGGTTTGCCATCAAAGGTGCCGAAAATTTCTGCGCGCCACCAGTTGAGTTTACTGCGGGCGAGATCGGCGTCACTGCATTCATCTACCACGTCATCCACTTCCCGACAAAAAGCATACAGGGCGGTGATGGCTTTGCGTTGTGCTTTAGGCAAAAACAGAAAGCTGTAATAAAAGCTGGAGCCGCTTTTGGCTGTTTTGTCCTGGCAATATTCGTCAGGGGTCATAAGAAAATACTTGAGGTGGTGGGCGGCAACATATTTTGCCGTATTATACGCGGCAAGGAACGGATTGCATCTACTCAAACCAATACAATATTAAGAAGGAAGCACAATGCAAAGTCTGTGGAACGAAAAAACGGCGGCTTCTTTTGCGGAAAACCCACTCGAAATGCGTGTATACAGCTCACGATTGCTGGGCCGTGAACCCTCGTTAGTATTGCATGGAGGCGGTAATACCTCGGTAAAGACGGAGGTGGCGGACCTGTTCGGTGAGCACAAACCGATATTGTACGTGAAAGGCAGTGGCTGGGATCTGGCCACCATTGAGGCACCGGGGTTTGCGCCGGTGTGTCTCGAAACACTCAAACGCATGGCGGAGTTGCCCGTGCTTTCCGATCCGGACATGGTGCGAGCCCAGCGCGCGGCAATGAGTGACCCTTATGCACCCAATCCCTCTGTTGAGGCCATTTTGCATGCCATTATTCCGTCCAGGTTCGTCGATCATACCCATGCTGATGCAGTGGTGACGTTGACCAACTCACCCAATGGTGAGGCGCGCGTGCGCGATTTGTACGGAGAGCGGGTATTGATTGTGCCGTACACTATGCCTGGGTTTGTGCTGGCAAAAGTGATTCACGAGCTGACCCGTGACGTGGACTGGTCACAACTCGACGGCATGGTGCTGATGAATCATGGTGTGTTCAGTTTTGCTGATGATGCCCGCACCAGTTATGAGCGCATGATCGCGCTGGTGACTATGGCGGAAAATGCGCTGGAGAAAGAAGGAGCCTGCATAGCAAACACGGAACCGAAGCCAGCAGCCGAGGGCACCGCCGTGCTGCGGCAATTGGCTGATATTCGCCGTGCCGTGTCGCACGCTCGTGGTATGCCCGGCATCGTGCGTTGGGATGCCTCTCCCGAGGCAGTGGGTTTTGCAAATTTACCGAACGTGGGAGAGATTGCCACTCGTGGCCCACTGACTCCTGACCATGTGATTCGTACCAAGCGTGTGCCGATGATTCTCGATACAGAGCCGGATGCCGCGGTGAGCGCTTTCGGTGATGATTATCGTGCCTATTTTTCCCGTAATGCTTCTGCTGATCTGACTTGTCTTGATCCTTCCCCGCGCTGGATGGTCTGGCCGGGACAGGGCGCACTGGCTTTTGGTACCAGTGTCAAAGAGGCCGGTATTATTGCTGACATTGTCGCCCACACTTTGCGTGCCATTCAGCGTGCCGAATGTCTGGGCGGTTGGCAGGCATTGCCGGAAAAAGACATTTTTGAGGTGGAATACTGGGACCTGGAGCAGGCCAAGCTGCGTAAAGCAGGCACCCCCGCCATTTTTGCGGGAAAAATTGCCCTGGTGACGGGAGCGGCCAGCGGCATTGGCCGTGCCTGTGCCGAGACCCTGCATGCACAGGGAGCCGCAGTGCTGGCGTTGGATATTGATCCGGCAGTGGTAACGCAGTTTACCGCAGCAGACCTGGTGGGCTGGCAGTGTGATGTGACGGATGCGCAGGCTTTGCAGGTTGCCGTGGATGAAACGGTACGACGTTTTGGTGGGCTGGATATCGTGGTTAGCAATGCGGGCAGCTTTCCGTCCAACAGTCGTATTGATGAAATGGACAGCACGGTGTGGGAGCGTAGCCTGCAAATCAATCTCAGCAGCCACGAGCAGCTGTTGCAGTGTTGCATCCCTTATCTGGAGCGGGGTATTGATCCGGCGGTGGTATTCATGGCTTCAAAAAATGTCACTGCGCCAGGACCGGGAGCAGCAGCCTATTCAGTGGCGAAAGCGGGGTTGACGCAACTGGCACGGGTCGCTGCGCTGGAACTGGGGCCCAAAGGTATTCGCGTTAATGTGCTGCATCCGGATGCCGTATTCGACACGGCTATCTGGACCGATGAAGTGCTGGAAAATCGTGCGCGTCATTATGGAATGAGTGTGCAGGAATACAAAACCAAAAACCTGCTTAAAGTAAACATTAGTTCAACAGATGTGGCAGCACTGGCCTGTGCTTTGGCTGGCCCGTTGTTCGCCAAAACCACTGGCGCGCAAATCCCGATTGATGGGGGAAATGACCGGGTCATTTAGAGTTCATAATAGGCGATGTGGTAGTTAGGCTGGTAAAACGTCATAAAATCTAAAGCAAAGGCGCGGAGAACGCAGAGGTCCACAGCAGTGGAAAAAAACTGATCTGGTTATAGTTTCCTTATCGGTAGAATAAGCAATGCCCACCCTTCTACAAAATGTAGAATTACCCCAATTTTCTGCCATACGCTGAAAACACTCTTTTTTAAAAAATACCGGGTATTTATAACACGTCACTTGTCGGTAGCACGACAATATCAATTTCCGGTGTACTGGATAAACCTCTGGATTCCGGCCAATAACATGCAGAATGATGGTATTCCCAGTAAATAAAGCGCCGACGAAGTGATTTAGCGCTTAATTCACAGTAAAACCATAAAATTAAATATATCGAAATCTCTGCCGATTATGTGTTGTAGGCAAAATACTACACGGTATAAAACCAGTGAGGTTTTGTGGCCACATATTTTTAATGTGGTATTACATGTTGTTGCCAAGGGGAAGCTACAATGAGTATTGAATATTCCGAGAGCCTGGAAGAGGCTACGCAAATTGCACGGGCTGCTTTACCGTTGGCGAACCAATTCGCCTTGCCCGCTAACCCGGTTAATTATGCCGTATTGTACGAATATGTTGCCGGACAGAATCCGCCGTTGAGTGCGGCATTGGATCAATTACGCGAAAATACCAAAGACCTTACCGATGCACAACTGAATGCGTTGTATCACAGTTTTATTAGTGGCAATGATGAGCAGGCACTGAAAGAGGTGCGCCAAGCGTTGTCTGGCATGGTGGATTCCACCCGGAGTTCACTGGATAAGGTGAGTCAGACATCGCAGGCTTATCAGGAAAACCTCGGCGTGTCTGCCAAACAATTAACCGATGCTGAGCCATCAGGTGCGGTTGATATTATCACCCACTTGATTGACGAAACAGTGCGCATGCAAGTTGCCAGCCGCAGTTTGCAGAAAGAACTGGTAAAAACTAATGAGGATTTATCCAGTTTACGCACCGAATTCAAGCGTGTTCGACAAGAATCCATGGTGGATCCGCTAACGGGAATTCAGAACCGTCGTGCATTTGATACCTCGTTTGCAGAAGCGCGTGAGCATGCCAAAGCCAGTAACGAAGCCCTGTGTTTATTGTTGGTGGATATAGACCATTTCAAAAAAGTGAATGACACTTATGGTCATGTAGTGGGTGATGCGGTATTAAAACAGGTCGCAAATGCAATCAATGATGTTGTCCGTGGCGGTGATGTACTGGCCCGCTATGGGGGTGAAGAATTTGTATTGTTACTGCCTAACACGCCCATGGACGGTGCGGAGCGTGTTGCAGATAACATCTGTAACCAGGTGCGTAACCAGAAAATGGATAATGGTCATGTGGGAAAAGATGTGGGGCGAGTGACCGTGTCCGTGGGTGTAGCTCTGTTCAGTAGCAATGAAACAACCGAGCAATTTGTTGTACGTGCCGACACGGCCTTATATCGCGCAAAAGAAAGCGGACGTAACCGAGTATGCAGCAGCGAAATGAAATAAATGATTGTCGGAAAGTTTACAAAGCACGTAAAAACATCCATAACCCATCGCGTTTGCTTAAGCGTGGTCGCGAAAATAGATTACCCTGCTGACGTTCCAGTAATTCCAGAACACGCAGCCCGCCGTTAATCATCAAACGTAATTGAAAACCAAAACGGCCACCCACAGCGCGGCCCAGAGGTTTTCCGAACAACATTTTTTCGCGTGCATAGGCGATTTGCTGTTGCAGTAACTGTGCAAAGGCATCATCGCTGCGTTGTGTTCGGAAATGTTCTTCGCTGACCCCGAAACGCTGTAAATCTGCCTGCGGTAAATAAATCCGCTGGTTTTCCACAAAGTCCTGTTCGATGTCCTGCAAAAAATTGATTAACTGTAAGGCGCTGCAAACGGCATCAGAATGCTCAAGATTTTCCGCCGTGGCGGTATCCATTAAATGTAACAACAGGCGGCCTACCGGATTGGCAGAATAACGGCAGTAATCCCATACATCATCAATATCGGTAAAACGTTTTTTGCTGACATCCAATCGAAAGGCGGTAATCAAATCGTGAAACAGTTGTAATGGTAAATCATGTTTTTTGATGACATCGGCCAGCGCGATAAAAATGGGATTATCAATAGCGTCATTATTGGCGATGGCATCCAGATATTCATCATATTCCCTGAGTTTGGTGAGCCGGGTTTCGGCATCCCAATCACCCTCGTCAGCAAAGTCATCCGCAGTGCGTGCAAAGGCGTAAATTACACTGATGGGTTGGCGCAGGCGTTTGGGCAAAATGAAGGAGGCCACGGGAAAGTTTTCATAGTGGCTGCGCACCATTTTCTGGCAATAGGCGTAAGCATCAGTGATTTTTTGGGGAGAGGAGGGCATTGTCGTTTGTGGGGGGGGAGCCTGAATGGGGGACAAAGTACCACAAAAACAGTAATTTGTGGGCATTATGATATGCCGGGTGTGGCTGGATATTTCCCATTACTGCCGAATTAGCATGAGTCAGCCCATCAAGCGATTTTCATTCCTTAATTTTTTGATATTTAATTTTTGGCAGTTTTCCCATGTTGTGCGTATTTTTCATACCGTTTATTAAATTTCTGCATGGAAACCCCAAGTACCTGACAAATCTCGCGAATCTCAACATAATCAAGCTTGCGTTCGCCATTTTCGTATTTGGAAACATAGCTCTGAGGTCTTCCAAGCGCTTTACTTAATTCAACTTGTGTTAATTCTGCGTCCTCTGTGCGTAATTCTTTGAGAAGTTCTCTTAACTTCTTTCTATCTTTATCCCATAATTTATTTGTCATTTGAGTATTTCAGCCAGTTGTGAAATATCCCAATCTAGTATATTATTCAAAATATCCCATTATAGGATATTTATTATATTCATCAGGAGAAAACTGCATGACTCAAACTATTACCATCGCAATGTCCCGCCACATTGAAAGATCTTTATTGGTTGTTGACCCTGAGAGCCCATTGGATACACTGCCATTCATTAGTGATGCCTTGAGCTGTATAGGGACATTTCTTCAGCATGAGCCTGCACTGAATAACACCGCAGGAGCAGAAGTGGGGGCAGGGATAATGTTAGATTTTTTGGCTTACGCTGTAAAAGACGTTCAAGAAGTTCTGGAGGAGCAGCATAAAAATACTAAAATAAAGCAAAGCCAAACCAGAAACTAAAGGATGTGGTTTTGCATTTATGGGTTTGAGATCGGTCGTTTGCAGAGTGTGCTCAGGTTGTGCATATTTGGCCTTCTGTAATATTCATCGATACGGGATAGAGGCAATAATCGCGGTTTATTCCCACTCCTTAGTCGATAATTTTCCCTCGCAGTGCCTTTGTTTTCCCTCGCTGTGTTTTGTTATCCATGCGTCGTTTTCGGGCATTTTTACCAGGTTTGGTGGGGCGTCTGGTTTTGGGTGTCGTTGCCACAGCTTGAATCAGGGTCTGTAAGCGTTCAAGGGCTGCATCACGGTTTTTTTCCTGCGTGCGAAATTGCTGGGCTTTGATGACAATAATGCCCTCTTTGTTGATGCGATGATCTTTTTTACTTAACAAACGTTGTTTGTAAAAGTCAGGCAGGGAGGATGCATTGATATTAAAGCGCAGATGAATGGCTGAAGAAACCTTGTTGACGTTTTGACCGCCAGCTCCCTGTGCGCGGATTGCTGACAGTTCGATTTCAGTATCGGGGATGGAGACGTTGTGAGAAATCTTCAGCATGGCCGGTTTATTCTTTGTTCGTCCCGTGTATGACTAATCAACGCTGGAAACGGTCAATTGCGCGTCAGGCAAGCCAGCGGCCAATAGTTTTTCACTGGCACACTTGGTAAGGGTTTCCGAACCGGCAATGTATACGTCTACGGTTTCCAGGTTGCCGTGTTTTTTCAGTAAATATTCCACAGCATCTGTGTTGATCACGGGGTGATAATTAAAATTATCCAGCGCATCGTCCCATGAGCGGCACAGATTATTCATGTATAAATTTTCTTTTTTGTCCACGACCCAAAATAAGTCCATAGCAGCCGGTATTTCCAGGGCCATGGCGTGTTCGATAAGACTTTTGATGGGGGAAAACCCGGTGCCGTAGGCAAGATAAAGCTGCGCACGCCTGGAATTTTCATTAAACAGAAAATGACCATGGGGGCCGGTTACCGTAACGGCATCCCCTTTTTTATTGTTGTGGATTAATGCCTGCACAAATGCCTGCACAGCGGGGTTGTTTGAGTCACATGGAATATGGAACAACAGATTGCGGTCGTCACAGGGGCAGCTGGCGATGGGGAAGTCTGTGCCGGTTTTGTTGTCGAGGGACAGGGTAACCGATTGCCCGGCAAGAAAACGCAACCGTTGAATGCGGGGTGTTTGTATATGCAGGATCAATATGTTGTCTGTGGCTCGTTCGATACGCTTTATTTTGGTGAGGACTTTCTGTGCGGGGATGTCGTTTTCACTGCTGGCTTCCAGTGCTTCCAGTACCACGTCGGTGACTGCTGTGCAGGAACACATCAGCACGTAATCCCTGTTTTTTTCGGCTTCGCTGAACACGTAGTCGTGGTGTTGGGTTTTTTTCACTTTGCCACTGATAATGCGTGCTTTACACAGCCCGCAGTTACCATTGACGCAGCCGTAGTTGAGTGCCAGCCCGGCACGTACACCCGCATCCAGAATAGTGTCATTGCCTTCTAACCAGAATTCATGGTTGCTGGGTTGTATTTTGATATGTGCAGCCATGATGGGCTATTTTGCTGAGTTTTTATGACTGTTGGTGGCACAAGAGAGTGTAAACAGGGAAAAACACATGCGGTTGTAGGATTTCAGGGTGAGCATGGCGGAGAGGGCAAACAGTGTGCCATAGATGATTAATATCATGGATTCGCTGTCGGGCTTGACGTATTTAAAGGCAATAACTTGAATGGCAACAATGAATAATGCCGTGGAAATGGCGCGTGATGTGCGCCACACATGTATATGATCGGTTAGCTGATCAGATGTGCCATTGGCGGAGTAAACGTGAACATAGGAAAGCAAAAACGTTTGCAGATGTCGGTAACGCGAGAGCAACCTGAAGCGTTGATAGTGAAAATGAGGATTCAGCAGACGGGTGTATATGCTTTTTTTCGGGATGTTTGTATCGTCAAACTCTTTCTGGAAAACCTGATAGTCTTTGGCAACGGCAGTTGAACATTTTTCTGTCATCTTGTTCAGCCAGTCGATATTGCGTGAGACATGGCCACCAAAAATACGCATTTCCTGCATGAAAAATATCGAACCGATCATGTCGAGAACGAGACCGGTGACAAAAATACCAATTAACCCGAAAACCGTCAGCAGTGAGCCTGCTGCACTTTTCAGGACAGAAGAAGGCGTATCTTCCGTGCCGATGAAACTGCCCAACAGACTCAAAAACTGCTCACCTGCGGCTTCGCCAGTGCCAATGGTGAACAGTAGGATCTGGCAGATCCAGAAGACGGCGCCAGTCATGCCAAATTCAGAAAAACGCGCGCCAAAATTCATGTGTGGATTGCCGGTTTTTGAGTGGTTTTAACGAGTGTTGTATGCGCGGGAGGTTACCAGAACCAGCCCCAGATACCTAGCAGTATGCAGCCTGCCAAAGTGCCTGCTATTGGTGCCATGGCAGTGCCGATGGCGGCTCCAGCTGCACAACCTTTGAGGGCTCCTTTTTGATTGTCAGGGGGTGCATCGGTAGTGGTGTGATCGGATGTTGTCGTTTCATCGGATAAAGAAAACTGTTCCGTGTTTTGTTCGGGCTCTGGTGTGTTTTCGGCATAACTTGAAAGAGACAGCCCCATCATGATTATGGCGCTGAATAACATTAAAACGGCTGTTTTTTGATTTTTTTTCATCATCATTTCCCCCCTTCTGTAATGGTAGCGCGATACAGGTTGATTCATATAGGTGGGGTATATAGTCCACCTTGTTTTTGAATGTTGTACAGACACCTGAGCAGCACGGTTTTTCTACATTGCTGAGTTTATCAGAGTTTTCTATCTGACTTGGTTTAATGGTAATGGTAACGGTAATATACCCACAGCGAGTTGGGGTTTAGGCTTGGCTTGCACGCCTAATTGACGCCATGGCGGCGTTAAAATGCCTTGCAATGGAACAACTATTCCGCGCCATTTTACTTCGCCACGCAATAAGTATGACGTATATTCAGGTCGAAATCCCAAACACTATGAGTATACTGCCGATTGCCCATTGCTTCACATGGATATTTTGCGGATATTCTTTCACTGGCCGATACTATTTGTTGGTGGATAACAGGAGTCACTTGCTTATGGTAATGAAACGTAATCGGCGAAAATTTGCACGTTACGGTGTGGGTAGTTTAGGGGTGAGTCTGCATCGCACGGGTTTACTGAGTTTGTTTTTCAGCCAGATCGATGTACGTGCCATCGATTTTAATGCTACTGGTTTGGCATTTCGTCATTCCCGCCCGTTGAGCCCGGAACAGCTGGTGTTGATGGATCTGGTAACAGGTCAGCACAGTGTGTTTCGTGTAGTGGGTGTGGTGCGTTATGTCACACGCATGGAAAATCATTTTCGCTGCGGTGTTGAATTTGATTTTGATGCCAACGAGTATATGCGCTCTGTGGCTGTCAGAGATACATTAAAAAGTATTGAAACACTCCTGAAGGAAGTGGTCATTCTCGCTGCTGACTAGGGGTAGGGGGGGGGGGTTAACACTCCCCACCCAACGTTATTAAGTTAAGTCAAACTTCCGGCCTGTTGTAGGTTGGGGTTCGCGAGTTTACCACCAACCTACGGCACGCCGTTTTTTGTTAACTTAATGACATTGCCCCCTAACCCTTTTTTATTCGGCACGCAGGGCTTCCACCGGGTCCAATTGTGCCGCCTGCCGGGCGGGCACCACACCAGCGATAATGCCGATAACCAGCGCCAGTGCCTCCGCGATGAGCACGTACTCCCAGGGCGTATGTACTGGCAATTCGGGAAGGGCCAGGGTGAGCAATTGCGCGCCACCAATGCCCAGAAGCAGCCCGGCCAGCCCGCCGATACCCGCCAGCACTACGGCTTCTCCTAGAAATAACATCTGTACTTGTCCTTTTTCCGCACCCAGCGCACGCAGCAGGCCAATTTCGCCAGTGCGCTCCGAGATGGCAATGGTCATGATGGTGAAAATACCGATACCGCCCACCACCAGGGAAATACTGCCCAGTGCCGCCACGGCAAAGGTTAGCACGTTGAGCACATTGCCCAGCACGTCCATCATTTGCTGCTGGGTGGTGATGGTGAAATCTTCACGGCCATGGCGGTTGATCAGTATGCGTTTAATGCCCGCCACCACTTCGTCCACATCAGCCCCTTCTTCGTAGAGCAGGTTAATTTCCATCAGGCTGTCGCGGTTGAATAATGACAAGGCGCGTGCCGCAGGAATGTAAATGGTGTCATCCAGGTCCATACCTAGCACCTGACCCTTGCTTTCCATTACGCCAATGATGCGATAACGCTCGCCTCCCACCCGGATGTGCTCTCCCAGCGGATTATCCGTGCCAAACAACTCGCTGCGCAGAGTGCTGCCCAGCACGGCAAAGGCACGGGGTGAGCGCGGGTCATCGTGAGGTAAAAACTGACCCAGTTGCACGCGCATGGAGAAGGCTACGGGCATGTCTGACCTGGTCAACCTTTTTGATACACCTCAGTTAAGCGGCTTTTCTTATTTCCATTAATTGTTTTTCATAATTAGCCGGACTCATATAATCCAGTGT